>OJIT01000249.1_pt1 | contig 8791 bp, 6 predicted proteins | sample 1595951 | NCBI WGS metagenome assembly OJIT01 (sample SAMN05416785, study PRJEB24817) | seawater metagenome | isolation source: Sea water | place: Canada:Atlantic | collected 2013-11 | reverse complement strand
GCGCCTACTGCCGCGATTGGCTGGAAACCAACAAGCCCGGGGAGCCACCGGTGCGGCTGCCACAGACACCCCTCGAAATAATGACCAGCGAGCAACTCAGCTACCTGCAGGCCTGGCAGAAGGCGGCCTACGATGCCGGCCTTATCGGCTGCGATTATCCGCAGGCGGTAGGCGGTGGGGGTCGCAAGGATTGCCAGCGCGTTGCGAATGAGGAGATGCTGGCAGCCCGCACGCCCTTCCTGCCCAACGTGATCGGTCTCGGCATGGCGGCTCCCACCGTGTTCTACCACGCCCGGGATGAGGTCAAGGCCGAGTTGCTGCCACGCCTTCTTTCAGGAGAGGAGATCTGGTGCCAGGGCTTCAGCGAACCCGGTGCAGGCTCCGACCTGGCCAGTGTGCAAACCTTTGCAGAACCACGCGGCGACAAGTGGGTAATCAATGGTCATAAAGTGTGGACCTCGCTGGCACATTTTGCCGAGTGGATGATTATCCTTCTGCGCACGGATAAATCCCACAAATACGATGGACTGTCCTATTTTGTGGTGCCGATACGTGCCGCCCTGGGCAAGGGTGTGACCGTGCGGCCGCTGATCAAGATCACCGGCGAGACCGGCTTCAACGAAGTCATTTTCGACAACCTGGAAGTGGACGACCGCTATCGGCTGGATGAATTGGGCAAGGGGTGGCAGGTGGCTATGACCACGCTGTTGCACGAGCGCGGTGCGGGGGAGCTGCAGGGGCCACGCTCCGGCGGCATGAAAAACCGCTCCAGTCACAACATTACCACCTCGGCCGTTATCGACCTCGCCCGGAACACCACGCGAGGTACCGGCACTGCCGCCGATGATGCGTTGCTGCGCGACAAACTGATGCGCCAGCTGATTCGCGAGGAAGGCCTGAAGCAGAACCAGCGCCGCTCGCGGGTGCAGGCATTGCTGGACCACCCCATGCGACTGCCGCTGCAAAACAAACTCCTGGCCAGTGAAATCGCCCAATCCATCGCCGCATTGGCCGTGGAAGTGGAGGGCATGGCGTCCTCGCTCTACATGGGTGACAGCAACGCTCCGGCTGGCGGGCAGTGGCCCTTGTCGTATATGAACTCCTACGGCATGACGATTGCGGCGGGCACCAGTGAGGTGCAGCGCAATATTCTTGGCGAGCGTGTGCTCAGCCTGCCGAAGTCGAAGTGAATTGAAGCCGAAGAAAGGAATACAGCACATGACACAACCCAAGAATTACGGCTTCGGCGAAGAGGCTGCACTGCTCAAGGAGTCGGCGCGCAAGTTTTTCCGCGAGCATTTCACCACCGATAAACTGCACGCACTGGTGGCCAGTGATCCAGCGCCTGAGCGGGCGCCCCAGTGCCAGTGGGATGAAACCCTCTGGCGCCAGCTGGTCGAGCTGGGCTGGACGATGCTGGCGGTGCCGGAAGAAGCGGGCGGCGTGGGGATGCCCGTGGCGGCTGTCGCCGGGCTGGTGGAGGAGGTGGGCCGGGCGGCATTTCCCTGCCCGCTGCTGGGCACACTGAATGCCACCTATGTGCTTGTGGCCTGTAAACAACCGGGTGCAACAGCGCTGGCCGACATTGCCTCTGGTGCAGCAGCCACACTGGCGCTGACCAATCGTCATGGGGTGTGGGATCCGGCGGCCACCGAAGTAGAATTCCGTGATGGTGCACTGCATGGCACGGCGTGGTTCGTTCAGGATGCCTTGAAATGTGACAAGCTGCTGGTCTGTGCCAGCACCGCCGCAGGCCATGGCCTGTTCTGGGTCGATGCTGCCGCTGCGGGTGTTACTGCACAGGCCGATGGCATCGTGGATCTCACCCGTGACCAGGCCCACATCACCTTTGATGGCGCGCAGGGGCTTGAGGTCAGCGGCAACGCACTGGCCGTCCTGCACGAAGCCATGCCCGCCATCTGGACGCTGCTCGCTGCCGACATGGTCGGTGCCGGCGAATGGCAACTGCAAACCACCGTCGAATACGTGAGCACCCGCAAGCAGTTCGACCGTCCGCTGGGTTTCTTCCAGGCGATCAAGCACCCTCTGGTTGAGGTGATGGTGCTGATCGACGAAGCGAAGTCGCTGGTGTACAACGCGGCCTGCGCCTGTGACAGCGAGCCGGAGAAGGCAGCGCAGTATGCCCATATGGCCAAGGCCTCGGCCAGTGATATGGCGGCTTATGCGAGCAGCCGGTCAGTGCAGAGCCACGGGGGTATCGGTTTTACCTGGGAGTGCTATGTGCACCTGTATTTCAAGCGTCAGAAACACTCGCAAATGCTCTGGGGCGATGCTGCCTGGCACCGGGCGCGACTCGCCGATATCGTGATTGGCAGCGTCGCATGATCCACCACCACGTGCATTTGGAGCTTATGCAATGAGCTGGAAGACCTGGGTGTTACTGGGGCTCACGTTTGCCGTGGGGTTATTCACACTGTTCTCCATTGCCACGCGCTTGCCGACGCCACCGGAGCACCAGGTGTTCGTCAACGGCGATGTGCTGACCATGGATGCGGAAAACCGTGTGGTTCAGGCACTGTCGGTGCGTGGCGAGCGCATCGAAGCACTCGGTAGCAATGAGGAAATGATGGCACTCGTGGATGACCGGACCGAGGTGATCGATCTCGCCGGGCGCACACTTATGCCCGGCTTCATTGATGCCCACGGCCACTTTCCCGGCTCCGCACTGAACACGGTCTCTGTGGACTTGAACAGTCCGCCGATCGGGACGATGGAAAACATGGAGGACTTGCTGGGGGCCCTGCGGGTACGGGCGGCGCAGCTGCCGGCGGGGGAGTGGGTTACCGGCTTCGGCTACGACGACACCCTGCTGGCGGAAGGGCGCCACCCCACCCGTGAGGAACTGGATGCGGTGGCACCCGAACACCCCGTGGCGCTTTTGCATATTTCCGGGCACATGGTGGTTGCCAATACTCGCGCGCTGGAGGCTGTTGGCATAGGCGCAGAAACACCCAACCCTGAAGGTGGCGTGATCGGTCGTACGCCCGACGGTGAGTTGACCGGCTTGCTGGAGGAAACCGCTCGCCTGCCGGTTGCCGAACGCATGCTGGATCTCGGCGCCATGGATTTCCTGCGCATGGTGAGCGCGGCAGTACGTGAATATGCCGAATATGGCGTGACCACCGCACAGGCGGGGGGCGTGGCGCCCCAGATGGCCGGTGGTTTCAAGCTCGCCAGTGGTCTGGGGCTGATGCCGCTGCGGCTGGTGCTCTTCCCCATGCAGGACGACTACGGAGAGGCGATCGCCGCTGGCACCTTCGATCCGGAGGACCTCGCGGCGCGGCGGATTGATGTCGGCGCGGTAAAAATCGTCGCCGATGGCAGTATCCAGGGCTTTACCGGTTACCTCACGCGGCCCTATCACACACCCTTTCACGGTGACGAAGATTACCGCGGCTATGCAGCGGTTCCCCGGGAACGCCTGTTCGAGCAGATCGAGACCCTGCATGCTGCGGGGTTACAGATCGCTGTACATGGCAATGGTGACGCCTCAATTGACGATATCCTGGATGCGTTTGCAGCAGCGCAGGCTGCCCACCCTGTAGACGACCCGCGCCTGATTCTGATTCACGCACAAATGGCACGCGAGGACCAGATCCAGCGCATGGCGGAACTGGGTGTTACGCCCAGCTTTTTTGCCGCGCACACCTGGTTCTGGGGTGACCGGCACCGGGACATATTTATCGGCCCCGAGCGCGCCGCGCAGATCAGTCCGGCGGGCTGGGCGCAGGCGGCGGGACTGCGCTTTACCTCGCATATGGATACCCCGGTAACGCCGATGCGGCCGCTGCAGGCGGCCTGGAGCCTCGTACACAGGCAAACCTACGGCGGTGATGTGCTGGGACCGGAACAACGTGTGGATGTGATGACGGCCCTGCGTGCGGTGACTATTGACGCGGCCTGGCAGGTTTTTCAGGAAGACAATCGCGGTTCGCTGGAGCCCGGCAAGTACGCGGACCTGGTGCTGCTGGATGGGAGCCCGCTGCGCGACGCGATGGGGATGCGCGAGCTGCAAGTGGAAGCCACCTGGGTGGGCGGGGCGCTGGTTTTCAAGCGGGGATAAAAGCGCGGCGTGGACAGTCGCGCCGTGATTCGTTATAAAGCGTTGGTGTTAAGTACCTGCTTCGGAAGGTAAAGAACCAAAGGGATTGGTCCTCACCCATGTACCTCTACAGCGTCGACAGAACACTGACCTTTACATCCGAAGACATGGTGCTGTTCAAGGAATCGCCATTTGCCTGCTGGATGGAGCGCCTGACACTCGAAAACCCCGCGCACGGCGTTGTGCCCGATGCGGGCAGTGCGCCACCCGGCGACAGTGCCCGGCGGCAGGATGCAGTCGCCGAACTGCTCGCCGACAATGGTCGGCAAGTCATATTGATCGACTGGGACGCGCCGGAGGCACTGCGGCGCAGTGAAACGCTGGCGGCCATGCGCGGCGGCACGGAGTTCATTGTTAACGGCCAGCTTGCCGTGGGGCCGCTGGCAGCATCCAGCCAGTTGTTGATGCGCACCAGCGGCTACTCAGAGCTGGGTAACCACCTGTATATCCCCTGCGACATTCAGGGTAAAACCAACCGGCACGATGCCTTCCGGCTGTGTTTTCTCGCCGACCTGCTCCACAGCGTGCAGGGTGTGCTGCCACCGCAGATGGTGATGTTCCGCCGTGGCGGGCAAGCGCTGCACCTGAAAACCGAGGATCACATCTTTCATTACCGCGCCGTAAAGCAGCACTTCATGGCAGCGCAGCGCGAGTTTCGCAAGCACCGTATGCCGGATCCGGCGCTATCCGTACATTTTGGTCGCTGGAGCGACTGTGCCAATGACGTTTTGCGTCAGCGTGCCCTGCAGGGTGATGCGCCCTGGCAGACGCAGGAGCGGCACGAGCTTGCATCAACACCGCCTGAATGCGACGTGCCTGTCGCCCGTGAGCGCACGGTGGAAACCACCGATGCGGCACTGCAGGGGCTGGAGTTTATCGGCAGTGGTGGGGCGTCGATGGTGTTCGCCTCAGGCGGTCGGGCGGCCCGCGCGGGTGATCGCCGCCGGCGACCGATACCGCCGGCTGCCCTGGGCGAGGCGCTGGCGCCACCCGCGGAGACGCAGCGGGTGGAACCTCTGTCGCACCCGCTGGATGCCGCCGGTTTCAGCGTGGCGCGACGTTTTGAGACGCCGCCCCGGCGGCGCGCCCCTGTATCGCACGCCGAACCGCCAGGTAACGATGTGGATCGGGACGCCGCACCGCGACGCTTCACCCCGGTGCCGTTTTCAGCCAGCCTCAACACCAGCGACAGTTTCGAGGGCTGAGTCCGGGCAGAGACTCAGGGGTCGAGCAAGGCAGTGCGGGGGCGAATGAACAGCGCCTCGCAGCTTGCGGTCACTTCGCCATCCAAAAGCATTTCTCCGGTGACCACCGTCTTGCGGCCGGCAGAGTCCTGCAGGGTTGCGTGCAGGTCCAGATCGCGATTCAGCGGTGTCGGGCGGTGGTAGCGCACAGTCAGCGAACCGGTCATACCGGGGTTATCGCCCGCCAGTTGCGCCATGCCGAGGAACTGGTCGAAGATTGCCGCGATAAAGCCCCCATGGATATAGCCGGGCGGCCCTTCGTAGGCATAGCCGCAACGCACGGTCCCGAAGGCCTCGCGCCCCTTGAGCCACATATTGAGTGCCGGCGACAGAGGGTTGCTCCAGCCGCCCAGCGCATTCAGTTCATGATTCACTTCACCGTGCCCGCCGTGTTTGCCATCCTTCAGGAATGCCGCCAGGCCGTAGAGACGTGGCTCGGCCTGAAGCTGGTGAGCCTCGCCTTCGAGACGCTGCGCCAGCGCATTGATGAGATCAGTGGAGGCATCACTGGTGACCAGGGCTTCGGTGAGTGCGCGCAAAGCCTCGGCGGCCCTGCGCTTCGCTTCCCAGTGGGGTGAAAAAGGCGGCGAAACCTCTTCCGAGGCAAAAGGGCTGAATACCGCCCTGCTGCTTTCACGGCTGTCAAACATGTAACGGGTCCTGTTCTGTAGTGTGTGCTAGCGCAGGCTGCGAAAGCAGGTGCGTAGCTCGTTGACCAGTACGGCAGGCTGCTCCAGCGCGGCGAAGTGTCCGCCTTGCGACAGTTCGTTCCAGTGAATGAGGTTCTGGAAGCGCTGCTCAGCCCAGCGTCGGCTACTGCGGAAAATCTCTTTGGGGAAAATTGAGCAACCGGTGGGCATGGCAATCGGCTGCATAGAAGGATTGTTGAAGCTCTCCCAATACAGCCGTGCCGAGCTCGCGCCGGTGTTGTTCAACCAATAGAACATCACGTTGTCGAGCAGTTCATCGCGGTTGATGACATGTTCAGGGTGCTTGATGCCATCGCCCTCGCAGTCTGTCCACGCGTGGAATTTCTCCACAACCCAGGCCATCTGGCCGACGGGCGAGTCAGCCAGTCCATAACCGAGGGTCTGCGGGCGGGTGGACTGCTGTTTCGAGTATCCGGAGTCCCACTGGGCGTAGAAGGTCATCGCTTCCAGCGCCGCCTGCTCATTCGGCTTGAGGTCGTTCATCGTCTCCGGGTCGGGCGTCACAATGGGCATCGTGATGTGGATGCCGGCACAATGTTCGGTCTCCGTCTGGCCAATACTCTGGGTGATCATGCTGCCCCAGTCGCCTCCTTGGGCGACGTAGCGGCTATACCCGAGGCGCGCCATCAGCTCGCCCCACATGCGGCCAATGCGCTCCACGGAGGTGCCAGTGCCAGTCGGTTTACCCGAGAAGCCGTAGCCAGGCAGGGAGGGAATGACGACATGGAAGGCATCCGCGGCGCTGCCTCCGTGCGCGACCGGGTCCACCAGGGCGTCGATGATATGGCGAAACTCCAGCACCGAGCCGGGCCAGCCGTGAGATATGATCAGGGGCAACGCATCGGCATGCGGCGAGCGACAGTGGAGGAAGTGGATGTCGATGCCGTCGAGGCGGGTGCGGAACTGGGGCCAGCGGTTCAGCTCCCTCTCACAGCGCCGCCAGTCGTACTCGCGGGCCCAGTAGCCTGCCAGTTCCCGGGTGTAAGCCAGGGGGATACCCTGGCTCCAGTCATCGCAGGTTTCTTTATCCGGCCACCGGGTTGTGCTGAGACGGCGCTGCAAATCCTCCAGATCCGCATCGGAAATATCGACAGTGAATGGCTGGATGGTGGTGTCGGACATGGCAGGACCCTCAGTTGAGCGCACTACCGTAGCCACAGCGCAGTTGCGATGCAAGCGCTACTGGCGTCAATCCGCGCCTGCGGTATACCCGCTTAACCCGCGGTTGCCGCTTGCTTGCGCGCACCGCTGCGTCGCTTCGCCGGGGTTTTTCGTGGCTTGGCCGCTGTGACCGAGTCCAGGTAGGGTTGCAGGGCATCGCGTTCCGCAGCATCGCCTTCGGTCTTACGCAGCAAGTGTGGCGTGCGCGGTTCACGGTCAAGAAACAGCTCCCCGCTTGCCTTGCCCGCTTCAGTGGCTACCGCAAGCCACACGATGGTGTCGGCGCCTTCTTCCGGACTGCGCAGGATACGCCGCGTTATGCGATGGAATCCGGGCAGTGCCGATTCCACCCCCGGGGTGTCGGCCCAGCCGGGATGCATGGCATTGACCACAATGCCCTCATCGTCCCAGGCTTCAGCCCACTGTTCGGTGAGGACCATGAGCGCCCGCTTGCAGCGGGCGTAGGCCACACTGCCCGAATAGTTTTCTTCCCGTGCCTGCAGCCAGCGCACTTTCAGGGGCTGTGTGTACATGCCGCCTGACACCACGTTGATCACGCGCGCCTGAGGAGCGGCGAGCAACAGGGGCTTCAGCCCTTCCGTGAGGCGGTAGGGCGAAAGCAGCAGAAGCGCGAAGCTCTGTTCCAGGCCCTCGGGCGTCAAGGTGCGTTCATTGAAGAGGGCGCCAGCATTGTTGACCAGAATGTCGATTGGACGTCCGGTGCGCAGCAGACGTTCTACCAGGCGCTCCACTTCCGACATCAGGCTCAAGTCGGCAATTTCCACGGAAATATTGGGGTTGCCCGTTTCGCGCTGCAGTGTATTGACCAGTTCCTGCGCGCGCGATTCGTTGCGTATCACCAGGGTAAGCGCGGCGCCGCGTTCCGCGAGGGATTGTGCTGTGGCGAGGCCCAGCCCGGATGTGGCCCCGGTGATGACCGCGTGCTTGTCGCCCATCCACGCGGACATCGGGTTCCAGTGCTGTTTGCCCAGCGTGTAACCGCGCCGGCTGAAGCGTGCGATGCCGGGCAATACCCAGCGATCAGCGCGCGCGTTGCCTGCGGAGATGGCCGGTGCAGGGTAATCGTCCTCCAGTGCCGCTTTCAGCCCCTGTACGGATTCAAAGCCCATTTTCTCCATGCCCTTGCGCAGCGCCGCCACGGTGGGCCCCAGCGGCACGTGGAAGCTGAAGGATGCGCGGTAATCAATGTGCGTGCCCGTGGCGGATGTGGAGAAGTGGATGACGTCGGTGACTTCGAACAGTCGGCAAGTGCCGTGAAGCTCAATCGATTTGTCCTGCTCCAGATGGGTGACGGTATAGATCAGGTCGACGGACCCGACGGGCATATCACAGGTGACGCGAAACCGGGTCCCCACTTCGACGGCGCCTGCGGACAACTTCTCCGCAGCGCTGGCGGTAGCATCCCATTCCCGGGTGCTGCGAAAGTCTTTCACATAGTCGAACGCTTCGCGCACAGGGCGCGGCACATCGATTTTTTCGTGAAGCTCAATCATGGTGCAAACCTCTGAGAAACGTTAGTCTGTATACGACGC
>OJIT01000247.1_pt1 | contig 8818 bp, 9 predicted proteins | sample 1595951 | NCBI WGS metagenome assembly OJIT01 (sample SAMN05416785, study PRJEB24817) | seawater metagenome | isolation source: Sea water | place: Canada:Atlantic | collected 2013-11 | reverse complement strand
AGTTCAGACGTGTGCTCTTCCGATCTATTTTCAACTCGTCTTATAACACTTAGGCTTTTCTTAGTACCGACGCCGTCTGGTTGCTCGGGGCGACGAATGCCGGGAAACGGGATAGAGGTAACGCGATGTTAAAGGTTTGTATATTTGGTGGTGGCGCCATCGGAGGACATATAGCGGGACATCTGGCACGCGACGGCCAGTGCGAAGTAACTGTTGTCGCACGCGGCAACACCCTTGAGGCAATTAAGAAAGACGGGCTGAAGGTGATCACCCCAACCGAAGAGTTCACCGTCAGAGTGAATGTCTCTGAGGATCCTAAGGATTTTGGCGTCCAGGATTATATATTCTTAACAATGAAAGCCCATCAGGTCGATGAGGCACTCGAACAAATCACCCCTCTGATGGACGAACACACAGTGGTGCTGCCACCCACCACCGGCATTCCCTATTACTTTTTCCACAACTGGGAAGGTGAGCTCGACAATCGGCAGCTGAAACGTATCGATAGAGATGGCCGTCAGTGGCAACATCTACCGCCTTGTCAAGTGCTCGGTTGCGTCTACTGGATCGGTGCCCATTCCGTGGAGCCGGGAGTGGTTGCACAAGACGGTGCCAAGGCAGGGTGCCCTATTGGCGAACTAGATGGCAGCCACTCCAAACGTGTAACTCAACTCAGTGAATTGCTCGTCTCGAGTGGAATCAACTGCAGGGTCAATGACAACATTAGGGCCGCCATCTGGGTCAAGTTCGTCAACAGCTTGTGCTGGAACCCAGTGGCAGTACTCACCTTGGCGACGCTCGCCGAGATCAATGATGCCGGTGATGTCGTCCCATTCGTCCTCAAGATGATGGAAGAGGCCGATAGCGTAGCCACCTCTCTGGGTCTCGATATCCCCCAACCTCCGGAGAAACGCATCGCTATGACGCTTAACGCGGGTGGGCACAAGATGTCAATGTTGCAGGACCTCGAGCAAGGCCGGCCGCTGGAACTCGAAGTGCTCGAGCAATCCATCAAGGCAGTGAGTGAAATCTCCCGGGTACCAACACCGACCCTGGACATGGTCTTGGCCCTCGCCAAACTTCGTGCCTCCGCCATCGGCAAGCACTAGAAAGTGTTCCTTTCCAATATTTAATGACACCTAAGGGCCTCAATCTGATCTCTCACTGGGATGCAGGGGCTCACCGTTTACATTCAGCGAATATTCAACGTCAAGGAGTATTAAAATGAACACCGATCATATCGCCAATTCCGATGGAGACAATAATAGAGCACTCCGCCCGCTCGACGGCGTGAGGGTCGTCGAGGCCTGCAGCTACATTTCCGGTCCTTTTTGTGCGCAGATGCTTTCCGACCTGGGAGCAGAAGTGATAAAGGTGGAACCCCCCACTGGCGATCCATATCGCAAGTTCGGTCATAGCTGGGATGGCGTCGGCACAGTCTGGACCAATTCCAACCGTGGCAAGAAAAGCGTGGTACTGGACCTCAAGTCCGAGGAAGGTCTGAACGCATTCAAAGAGTTGCTCAGGACGACCGATGTCTACATCGAGAACTGGCGCCCCCGTGTATCTGAATCCCTGGGGCTGAGCTTCGACGAGGTAAGCAGGATTAATCCAAAGATAGTCCAGCTCACGATCACCGGCTATGGGGCCGACGGAGAGCTGTCAAAGGAGCCGGCTTTCGATGCTCTGATCCAAGGCAGAACCGGGCTCTTGAGCTACGAGGCAGCCGGAGACTTCCCCCGCGCCACCAATACCTTCCTAGCAGACAAGGTGGCAGCAGTATTTTCGTCTCAATTCGTACTAGCAGGTCTCATCGATCGCGACCGACATGGAAAAAGCGTACACCTACAGACATCAATGCTGGACATCATGTCCTATTATAACTTTCCCGACATGCTTCACAATCATACCTTCATTGAAGATCAGGCTGAGGTGACGCTTCCACCTCAGCCGGTATTGGCGACCCGAGACGGCTATCTGGTGCTGTCTCCCGTCTCGGGCAAACAGTTAGGGCGGACACTGGAAGCCGTCGGACATCCTGAATGGAAGGAGGAGCTGAAACAGATTACCGACCGTAAGGAGATGACCCATACATTCTTCCGACGCATCGCCGAGCCGCTGAAGGAAAAAACTACCCAAGAATGGCTGGTGCGGTTCCAGGAGTTGGATGTCCCCGCCGGGCCGGTGAACCAGCCCGTCGATCATCTGAGTGACGCTCAAGTCTTGCATAACGAGCTGTACTCTGAGCTGAAGACTCGATCGGGCACTGTTCGAGCCATCCGTTATCCGGCAACTTTCAATGGTCAAAAATTCACTCCGCGCGGGCCAGCTCCAGCCCTGGGTCAGGACAACGACGAGCTACTTTAATACCGAAGCCTCGACATCACACAACCTACTCAAGGGTGGATATGGATATGCAGGGCTTGTCCTCAGTTGGACATGTCCTCCGAGCCCTTCCACCCCTGAGCGGCATCGGTCGCCTGAATATTGCTACCCCCGTGAACGGTCTGGTTACCTACCCACTCTCGCTACCCGGCTGAACCGGTTTAAGCCCGCTAGCAACGCTGCGCAAGCCACACTCGGCATCTCATCGAATACGACGCCCTAGCGAGCCCAGAAAACAGGCCGGTCTAGGCTTACATTACTGAGAAAGCCAAGATCTGAAACCAAAGTAACCCCCCGGTGTGTGCCCCCCTTCACCATAGATGGTCAGTCACCAGGATAACGAGCCGCAAGAGTCATCGGGTACTAGACACGAGCTGGCCTGCGACGAAGGGCGGGATTGCCTCTTCGCGATGTCTAGGTACTATAAAGCCATATCATTAGAGTGCTAACTGTCACGTATCAAGGAGAGTGACTATGAATATGCGGCAACTCCAGTATTTTCTCGCGGTGGCGCAAGAGCTCAATTTCACTCGAGCAGCTGAACGCGTCAATATCGCTCAACCTCCGCTGAGCCAGCAGATCATCGCTCTGGAGGAAGAACTAGGTACACCACTGTTTACACGCGAGAAGCGCAAGGTCAAGTTGACCCCAGCAGGCGCTGTACTCGTCGAGCATGCTAAGCGTGTCCTCAACGCCGCTGAGGCTGCGGTAGCCGCGGTTCGCGCTGGCGACCGCGGCGCTCAGGCCACGCTCACGGTCGGGGCCATTTATTCCTCGATTTACTCTTTCCTGCCAGCCACATTGAGAATCTTCAATACAATAGTGCCAAATACTGAAGTCAGTCTTCAGGAGATGACGATTTCTCAACAGATCACAGCGCTGAAAGAGGGCATTATCGAGGTAGGTCTGGTACGCGGACGCATTCATGACCGGGACATTGCCACCGAGTTGCTCTATCGCGAACTCTTCGTAGTTGCTGTCCCCGAAGGCAGTCAGTATGACCAAGTAGGAGAGGTTACGATTGAAGAATTATCCTACTGCCCGCTGATCGCCGTGTCGCGGGGAACAGCCAGCGGGTACTCCGATCGCATCCTCGACCTGTTCGAAGACGATGACCTGCAGCCGAGAATCGTTAATGAGGTCAAGGATATGCACACCTCTGTCTGCCTTGTGTCAGCGGGTATGGGTGTATCCATCGTCCCTGCCATTATGCAGCTCATGCAGTCGCAAGGCGTAGTCTATCGTCCCTTGCGGGTCAGGAAGGGTACAGGGGCCTCCTTTTCACTCGCTTGGAGAAAAAACAACGAATCACCCCAGTTGGAGTCCTTCTTCGAGGCAGCCAGAGCCAATGCCAACGAGCTGATGAGCAATCATCCTCAGCTATTCCTCCATAAGGTCGGCAAATAAAGCTGGAATTGGCTTCAATGGGGAAATAGAGTCGTCGATATGGTCACACTCCGGACCTCTCTTAGGCGCTGCGGGAAGAACCTTGTTGGGTTCTATTGACACCCAACGTCTCGACGATTTCGTCATTATGCTCTCCGAGCAAGGGAGATGGACGCATATCGGCAGAGTCTCCAGCGGAGAAGCGGACGGGGGGACGCATTTCCAGGTAGCCACCCTCACTAGGGTGGGTCCTCTTTCGGAAGAAGCCAACCGCTTGCAGGTGTGGGTCCTGGAACACTTCATCCAAGTCGCTGACGCGGTTGGCCGGAATATCGTGTGACGCCATCAGCATTAGCCAATCGTCAGTAGTACGCGTCAGCATGAGCTCCCGCATTTTGATCTGCATACGATCCAGATGCTGGAAACGCGAGCGCGCACTGTTCAACCGGTTATCCGTCAGGAAATCGGCATATCCCGTGACCTCGAAAAAACGTACCCAACGCTCGTCGGTATAAGGCGCCACTGCAATGTAGCCATCTGCCGTTTGCATCGGCTGGCGATGGGGATCCAGTTGTCGTGGATAGCCTGCCGTCTCATTAGGGGGTAAGAAGGTGCGACCGTACATGTGCTCCTGGAGAAGAAAATGCGTGAAACTTTCGAACATTGGCACTTCCACGTGCTGACCCGCGCCCGTGCGCTGGCGATGGAACAGCGCTGCTAGCACTGCATAGACTCCATGGAGACCGGAGACTTTGTCCGCCATTGCCATGGGCAGGAAGCGCGGGGCAGGATTATCATCGGTGCGTGGCAACAGGCTTGCTGCCCCTGACGCGGCCTGGATGATGTCATCATAGGCCGCACGGCCAGCATAGGGGCCTTCGGTGCCGAACCCCGAGCAATGTACATAGATGATATCATCCCTGAGCCGTTTGACCGCCTCGTAACCGAGTCCTAGTCGCTCAATTGCATCCGTACGCAGGTTGTGGATGAACACATCGCTTTGCTTGAGCAGACATCTTAGCTCAGCCTGCCCTTCGGGCGTCTTGAGATCCCAGGTAACTGAGCGCTTGCCGCTGTTAACGGTCATGTGGCATGGCCCCATCCCACGAGTCGCTGCAGGCTTTCCAACACGCCGTACCTCGTCCCCTCTGGCCGGCTCGATCTTGATAACGTCAGCCCCCATGCTGGCCAGCGTTGCAGTGCAGTAGGGTCCGAAGATCACTGACGTCATGTCTACGATACGGATGCCCTCAAGCATATTGTTTCCGGCCATCAGTCAACTTCCATTCTAAGTTCGCCTAGCAGGGTACAAGCATGCCAGGACGAAGAGTACAATTCCCACATAATTAGGCGGTGGCCAGTAACTGGCGCAGATCGCACGAAACTCCCGCTACCTGTAGTGGAGTCGGATTACACTTATTCATCAACAGTCTGCGCCCCATCATATGATCGGCAGGGCTATTTATGGACTCGACGCAAACGAGGCGCCCCCGACGATAACGAAACACCGAGAATTTATCGGACTCGGGATCACCACGGACCACCGCAGTGTCGTCTCGCCGGGCCACGCCAGCGATTTGCAGGCGTGAACTGGCCTGCTCACTCCAGAACGTCGGTACTTGATCGTATCGGCCGTGCCCCCCCGTCAGGCGCTCGGCAATGCAACGTCCTTGATCAACCGCATTCTGAACGGACTCAAGCCGGATACACTGGCCGTTGTCAAACGCATACGGGAAAGCAGCACAATCGCCAATAGCGGAAATCGCCACATCCCGAGTGCCCAGCACCGGATTTACGACGATACCGTTTTGCACCTGAAGCCCGGCCGATTCCGCGAGATCGGTGTTGGGTACCACACCGATCGCCACTAGCACTAGGTCGGCAGACAAGCGACTTCCGTCCTGGAGCTCGACCCCTGAGACACGCCCGGCGTCAGCATGAATCGCAACAACCTGGCTACTGAAGGAGAAGCGCACGCCATTGCGTTCATGCAGGCGACGAAACGCTTGCGAAACTTCCGGCGACACCACACGCTCCATTGTCCTCTCAGTGGCCTCAACGATGAGCACTTCAGCACCACGCACAGCCGCCATGGACGCCACCTCGAGGCCAAGAAAGCCAGCACCTACCACTACGACGTGCTTCGCCGTGGCCATCCGATCCTTAAGTGCTTCGGCATCATCTAAGGTGCGCAACGAAAGGACGCCATCCAGATCAAGGTCTTGGCACGGCAGCATGCGGTTACGTGAACCTGTCGCCAGGATCAGGTGATCATAGGCAACGGCCGGCCCAGAGGCTAGCGTGAGTTGCCTGGTAGGACGATCAATCGAAGTCACGCGCTCGCCAGCCAAGTGCTGGATTTCCGCTTGCACAAAGAACTCCGGCAGCTCAAGGATCACATCGGCGGCATCGAAGTCACCACTCAGGAAACCCTTCGAGAGCGGCGGCCGCTGATAAGGAGAACAACATTCGTCTCCAATTAATAGTAGCCTACCTTCGTAGCCCTCATCGCGCAACGAGCTCGCCGCCTGCAGTCCCCCTTGACCGGCACCCACGATAACGATTGTGCTCTCCTTTCCCAACACGGCTATGCCTCCTTGTTTTCCTTAGGTATCTGCTCGGCCTTGATTGCCTTAGAGGGGCACTTACGTACGGCTCCAAGCACTTTCTCATATAGCTCTTCCGGGGGTTCGTTCTGCACCAATTTGACCACGCCGTCCTCGTCGCGCTGATCGAATACCTCATCGGTCGATAGCACACAGAGTCCCGCGCCGACACAGACATCTTGGTTCACGGATACAATCAATTTATAGTCGTGGTTCGCCATGTTCTCACTCCAATATTGTAATTGAGCCACCCAGACGGGAGGCGAGAGTTACCAGGTCACGGGCAGCTTCTGAAGACCCAGCACGAAATGATCGCCCTTGGCCTCGATTTTCTCCTGCGGCACGGCGAAATTCAGATTAGGTAGACGTTCGAAGAGCGTGCTGAATACCGTCTGCAACTCGACTCGTGCCAACGGCTGCCCCAGACACTGGTGAATACCGAAGCTGAAGGCTACGTGGTGATCCGCCTTGCGGGTAATATCAAACTTATCGGGATTCTCGAAGGCGGCACTATCGCGGTTGGCACCGGCAATCAGTGCAATGACACCATCGCCCTTACGAATCAACTGTCCGGCCACCTCAACATCCTCCTTGGCTACACGGATGGCGTTGTAATGCACGATGGTATGGAAGCGCAGCATCTCTTCCACCGCATTACGCAATAGCGAGGGGTCATCACGCAACAACTGAAGCTGATCGGGGTTGGTCAAGAAGCTGTATACTCCCAAGGCCATCTGGTTGGCCGTGGTCTCATGACCCGCCATCAGCAGCAAATCGGCCATCACCACCAGCTCGCGGTGCGACAGGTGGCCCGGCTGCACTTGTTCAACGATCAGGCGGCTGAGCAGATCATCCTCAGGCTTGGGGTTCTTCGCACGCTCGGTGATTAAAAGATCCAAGTAATCGAGAATCTTCTTCGATGCCTCCTTAGGTATTTCCGGATCTACATCAAGCAAGACCTTGCGGCGGCTTTGCTCCTGGAAGAAGGCATGATCCTCGTGTGGTACGTCCAGCAGACCTGCGATGACCTCAGAGGTCAGCGGCAAGAAAAGATCCTCCACCAACTCGGCTGGCGGCCCTTTCTCCAGGATTTCATCGAGCCGAGCATCGAAGATCGCCTGGATTTTCGGTTGGAGTGCCGTCACTCGCTTAATCATGAACTCTTTGGTGAGCATGCGGCGATGCTGACCATGCTCTGGCGGATCCATACGGATGAAAGCCGGCTCGGCATCCAGTACTGCGTCACGCGCTGGCGATAGGCTCGGATAGCCGGGCGTTGAAGGATCTGTACTAAAGCGGTCGCGATCGCCCAGCACAGTCCGCACATCCTCATATCGTGTCACTAACCAAGCGGGTGCACCATTCCACATCTGCACCTTGGTCAGGCCGGGCTCCTCCTGCGACTCCTTATATTCCTGGGGTGGATGAAATGGACACTGCCGAGGCATTGGGAAAGACGGCATTTTCTCACTGGGCGAAGACATGGAATTCTCCATCAAAGGTTGTGCTTGTCTCGATTGGCTATTGGCCGTTGCGCGAACTCCTCACCCTTAGGTGAGTTGCCGGGGCTTTCACTTAGCCCCCAGTATCTCGGCGAACTACAGCCCACCATTGACATCTACAGTGGCGCCAGTCATATAGCTGGCTTCGTCGCTGACGAGGAAGCCAACGACCGATGCAATCTCTTCGGGTTCCGCGGCACGCTGAAGTCCCGAACCCGCTATCAGCTTGTCGCGAATTTCCTTCGGCACTTTCTCCCCCATGGCCGTATTGATGGTACCAGGCGAAACCGCGTTGACGCGGATCCCGTGCGGCCCCAGCGGCTTGGCTAAGCTTTTGGTGAGATTGATGACTGCTGCTTTAGAACCACCATAATCGATGATGCCGCTGCCGATATTGCCCACAATCGAGGCGAGGTTGACGATAACCCCGCCTTCGCCTACCTCGACCAACCGCTTAGCCACTTCCTGGGAGAGTAGAAAGGGAGCACGAGCATTAACACCATACGTGAAGTCGTAGTCTTCTGCTGTGATGTCGAAGAAGGTCTTGCCATGCCATACACCAGCATTATTGACGAGAATCCGGATAGTGCCGTATTCGCTGTCGATAGTTTGAATCGCCTCCTTGATCTGGTCGTAACTGGTGACATCACAGCGCTGATAGGCGTACTCACCCTTACCACTGTCGGCGACATCGAGTCCCACCACGGTGTAGCCACGGCTATCCAGCACCTTGCAGATAGCCTGGCCAGTCAAGCCATTGGATCCGGTCACAACTGCTACGCTTTTCGTCATTGGGTTCTCTCCTGAGTCACATATTTTGGCTGATTTTTTAGGTCGATGTACCTATGCCAATCTTACGTCCAAGCGATCATTGATTCACTTGGCTGTTCGTCGGGGAATCGGTTTCTGATCCTGTAACCCCCTTTTTATAAATAAACA
>OJIT01000239.1_pt1 | contig 8900 bp, 10 predicted proteins | sample 1595951 | NCBI WGS metagenome assembly OJIT01 (sample SAMN05416785, study PRJEB24817) | seawater metagenome | isolation source: Sea water | place: Canada:Atlantic | collected 2013-11 | reverse complement strand
TCTTTCCCTACACGACGCTCTTCCGATCTGTAAAACAAACCGGATCGGCCCCCATGGCGGCAAGATCACTCGCGGCCACGGCAAGGCTTCGCCAACCGAGCTTTTCGGGGTCATAGTGATAGGGAAAATGCACGCCCTCAACCAGGGCGTCCACAGAAAAAACCAGATCCAGGCCTGACCCAACACGCTGAATGGCACAGTCATCACCGGGCCCCAGCACAACCGCGGAGGCGTTTCCAACCTCGGCGATAGGGAAGAAATAACGGCGGATCAGCTCGAATTCACCCATCGCTCAGCGGGGACGGGTCTCGGCCAGTCTCAGGCGTTGACTGAGCTTGTCCAGAAGGCTGTTGACGAACTTATGGCCTTCGGTACCACCAAACCTCTTGGCCATCTCGATGCCTTCGTTGATCACTACTTTGTATGGAACGTCCAGTCGATGTTTGAGCTCGTATGCACCCAGGCGCACGATCGCCAGTTCGATGGCATCCACCTCATGGATCGGGCGATCGAGGAATGGCTCCAACAGACGATCCAACTCAGCCTGCTCCCGGTGAACGCCCCTGAGGAGATCGCGAAAATAGGCCGCATCCACTTTCGACATGTCATTGTCGACGATGAATTCGGATTCAATATCGGTGATCGAGCTCTTGCTGAAGTGGCGCTGGTAAAGCCCTTGCATCGCAAGCGCCCGAGCCCTGCGCCTGTCGCCTGCTTTAGGTTGGCCCGCGGGGGCCGGTTGCGCTGCACTGTCTTCCGATGCGCTCATCATTCACCCAGCTTTTTGAAGAGGCTGACCATTTCCAGGGCCGTGATCGCCGCTTCGGCGCCTTTGTTGCCGGCCTTGGTACCGGCACGCTCGATTGCCTGCTCGATGGAATCGACCGTCAGCACACCGAATGTCACCGGCACGTCGGTTTCGAGGCTAACCGCGCCCAAACCACTGGAGGCTTCGCCTGCCACGTAGTCGAAATGTGGTGTGCCACCCCGAATAACCGCACCCAGTGCAATGATCGCGTCGTGGTTGCCGGTTTCCGCCACACGCTTGACCGCCAGCGGCATCTCATAGGCGCCGGGAACCCGCACAATCGTGATATCGGAATCGGCGATACCGTGACGACGCAGGGTATCAACCGCACCCTCCACCAGGCTTTCAACCACAAAACCGTTGAAACGGCCGACGACCAACGCGTATTTACCGCTGCAGTGAGTGAAATCGCCTTCTATTACTTTAATATCTGCCATGCATGGCTCCTTCATTGGCAACCCCGTCGTTACGATACGGGGCTGCCGGGGTTCATTATTCGGGTGTGTAGGGCACGTATTCCACGACTTCCAGCTCGAATCCGGAAATGGCAGAAAACTTGATGGGCGGACTCAGAAGGCGCATTTTGCCAACACCGAGATCCCTCAGAATCTGCGAGCCGGTACCAACAGTAAAATAAACACCGGAGCTGCCCTTACCCGCGGACTTTTTATCCTGCTCGAAAAATTCGTGGATGCGATCTTCAAGATTGTAGCTGTCTTCGGCGCTATTGAGCAGGACAACGACGCCGCGACCTTCACTCGCCACCTTCTCCAGAGCATGATGCAATGGCCAGCTACGGGAATCGGCGCGGCGGGCACCGAGCAGGTCACGCAGAGTATCGGTGATGTGCACACGCACCAGCACCGGGTCCTCGGCCGCAATATCCCCCATCACCATGGCCAGATGGGTGGAACCCTGGATATTGTCGCGATAGGTGCGCAAGTTGAATACACCGTACTCGGTATCCAGGTCGTACTGCTCAACGCACTCGATGGTGCGCTCGTTCAACGTTCGGTAGTGAATCAGGTCCGCGATCGTACCGATCTTCAGATCATGAGTGTCGGCAAATTTCTCGAGATCTTCACGGCGGGCCATGGACCCATCGTCGTTCATGATTTCGCAGATCACGCCGGCAGGCTCGCAACCGGCGAGGGCCGCCAGATCACAGGATGCCTCGGTATGGCCGGCTCGGCTGAGCACCCCGCCCGGATCCGACATCAGCGGAAAAATATGTCCCGGCTGAACCAGATCTGACGCTTTTGCATCGCGGGCAACAGCGGCCTGGACCGTTCGCGCCGGTCGGCAGCAGAGATACCGGTGGTTACACCTTCGGTCGCTTCGATGGACAGGGTGAACTTGGTGCCAAAACCCGATGCATTTTGCTGCACCATCAACGGCAGGCCAAGCTGTTCGCAACGATGGCGCGTCATCGGCATGCAGATCAGTCCACGACCGAAGCGGGCCATGAAGTTGATAGCCTCTGGCGTACAATGCTCTGCGGCCATCACCAGGTCACCTTCGTTTTCCCGGTCCTCATCGTCCATCAGGATAACCATCTTGCCCTGACGGATGTCGTCGATAATGTCTTTAATGCTGTTCAGTGCCATACCGTATTTGCATCCTGTTGGTCTGCTCGCCCGCTCGTCGCTGGCGGCCAGCCATGAATTTAGTAACCGTTAACCCGGGGCCAGAATCAGGCGTTGATCCTCGCCAAGCTGACGACGATCCAGCACTTTCCATTGCACCTTGTCCGCCATAGACTCCAGTGGCAGATTGGCCGTGGGCCGGCCAGTGCTGCCCAGGAACACCGGTGCCTGGTAGAGCCATAGCTCATCTACCAGACGCTCATTGATAAACGTGCCTGCCAGCGTTGGGCCAGCTTCCACCAACAATTCGTTGATGCCCAACTCCCCCAATGAGTCGAGCAACTCGCGAACATCAATTCCATTGTCTTTCCAGGCCACACCCGTCAGGCCCACGCCCAACGCGGCAAGGTCCTGTGCCGGCGCGGTTGCCAGTGTTGGGGAGGCGCAATACACCTGGACATTGCCACCCTGAAGGATCGTAGCGCCCGGCGGAGTACGCGCGTCCCGGTCCGCGATCACGCGCAGGGGCTGGCGGGACGGTTCCGTGGCATCGCCAATGTCACCCAACTCAGTGCGACGAACCGTCAGTGAGGGGTTGTCAGCCAGCACCGTGCCCACCCCTGTCAGAATGGCATCGCTGATGGCCCTGAGCCGCTGAACATCGCGGCGGGACTCCGAGCCGGTAATCCACTGACTTTCACCAGAGGCCATGGCTGTCCTGCCGTCAAGGCTCGCAGCCATTTTTAGCCGGACATAGGGCCTGCCAACGTTCATTCGCTTCATGAAGCCGGGATTCAATCGCACGGCCTCTTCCGCCAGCAGGCCTTCCGTTACGCGAATGCCTGCCTCTCGGAGCATATCCAGGCCGCGACCGGATACCGATGGATTGGGATCCTTGGTCGCCGCAAACACGTGGGCGATACCCGCTTCTATCAGCGCTTTGGCACAGGGAGGAGTACGGCCAAAATGACTGCAGGGCTCCAGCGTGACATAGGCCGTTGCGCCACGGGCATCTGGCCCAGCCAGACTGAGTGCGCGCGCTTCTGCGTGGGCCTCGCCCGCTCGCTCATGCCAGCCTTCGCCCAGAATTTTGCTCCCTCGGGCGATGACGCACCCCACCCGCGGGTTGGGATGCGTGGAATAGCGACCACGCCAGGCAAGCTGCACCGCCCGCGCCATAAACGCCGTGTCCTGAGCGTCGATCATGCCTGCCCTTCGGAAGAATGATTATCCGCCAGGGCCTTGGCTACATCCACCGGGTCTTCGCCCGAGGTCGCTGAAAGCCGCTCAATCTCTTCCTTGAACTCGTTGACGTCCTGAAAACTGCGGTACACCGACGCGAAGCGCACATAGGCCACTTTGTCCAATTGACGCAACTCGGTCATCACTTCTTCACCCAGTTGCATGGACTTGACCTCCCGCTCGCCGGTAGCCCGTAGCCGGAACCGGATGCGATTCAGCGCCGCCTCGATTTCCTCGATGCTCACCGGACGCTTTTCCAGGGCTTTCATCAGGCCGTCCCGGAGCTTGTCCTCATCGAAAGGCTGACGGGTGCCGTCCTGCTTGACCACCCGAGGCATCACAAGCTCAGCCGATTCGAACGTTGTAAAACGCTCACGGCAGGACAGACACTCCCTGCGGCGACGCACCTGATCACCCTCGGCCACCAGCCGGGAGTCGATTACCTTGGTATCCGCTTCACCACAGAAAGGACAATGCATACTCAGAAGCTCCTGCAAACCATCGGGCCAGGCAACAAGGCCTGCCCGAGGGCGCAATCAGGCAATTTAGCCGGCGTAAACCGGGAACCGCGAACACAAGCCGTCAACCTGCTCACGAACCCGGCCATTGACGGATTCATCTTCCAGGTTATCCAGGATATCGCACATCCAGCCAGCAAGATCGCGGCACTCAGACTCCCCGAAACCTCGCGTGGTCACCGCAGGCGTACCGATGCGTAGGCCAGAAGTCACGAACGGCGAGCGAGGATCGTTGGGTACTGCGTTCTTGTTCACGGTGATGTGCGCTCGGCCCAAGGCTGCGTCTGCGTCCTTACCGGTGATGTCCTGTTTGATCAGGCTGACCAGGAACAGGTGATTCTCTGTACCACCGGAAATCACATCAAACCCTCGCGACACAAACACCTCGGCCATGGCCTTGGCATTCTTGATCACCAGTTTCTGGTACGCCTTGAACTCGTCGCTCATGGCTTCCTTGAAGCAAACTGCCTTGGCAGCAATAACATGCATCAAGGGGCCGCCCTGGCCACCCGGGAATACAGCGGAGTTAAGCTTCTTCTGCAAATCGGCGTCATCACAGGCCAGGATCAAACCACCACGGGGGCCACGCAGAGTCTTATGGGTAGTCGTCGCAACCACGTGGGCATGAGGTACCGGGTCAGGATAAACACCAGCAGCCACCAGACCTGCCACGTGGGCCATGTCCACAAACAGATAGGCGCCAACTTTATCGGCAATCGCACGGAATCGCGCAAAGTCCAGCTCCTGGGAGTAGGCTGAGAAACCGGCGATGATCATCTTGGGTTTGTGCTCAACGGCAAGGCGCTCCACCTCATCGTAATCGATCAGCCCCGTATCCGGGTTCAAGCCATACTGGACGGCGTTGTAGATCTTGCCGGAAAAGTTAACACTGGCACCATGGGTCAGGTGCCCACCATGGGCCAGGCTCATGCCCAGAACCGTGTCGCCCGGCTTGAGCAGCGCCATGAATACGGCAGAGTTGGCCTGTGAGCCGGAATGCGGCTGCACATTGGCGTAGGCAGCACCAAACAGTTCTTTGGCCCGGCTGATGGCCAGGTCCTCGGCGATGTCGACAAACTCACAGCCGCCGTAATAACGCTTACCGGGATAGCCTTCCGCATACTTGTTCGTCAGCGCACTACCCTGGGCTTCCATCACCCGAGGGCTGGTATAGTTCTCAGACGCGATCAGCTCGATATGAGCCTCCTGGCGTTTTTCTTCCGCCTGAATGGCGTTCCAGAGCTCGTCGTCAAAACCGGCGATCTTCATATCACGATTAAACATGGATGCGCTGCCCCTATGTGCTTAGCTGCCCGAAAAAATGGGCCGCTATTCTATCTTACAAATGGGTAAAAAATCACCCTTTATGCCGTCCGCAGATACCGACACGCCGCTGCCTGCGCTTTTTGCTCAATTGCTATCCCCGGTTGGTTTCGATACCTTACTCGGTCAATATTCATTGGTTGCGGCTACTAGCTATTGGCGTTACGGCCATCGGTCAGGGCGATCCGGGATACGCTGTAAATACGTCCCTGTACGCTCGACAAAATCATCCCTGATTTTGACGATCCCGGATCGCCCTACCCGATGGCCTCAGCCAGACACCTTCAGTGATCTCGACACTCAATTCGCAAGAAGGATGCTGACAAAATGGCGCAATACGTCTACACCATGAACCGCGTGGGCAAGGTGGTCCCGCCCAAGCGCGAGATTCTGAAAGACATCTCCCTGAGCTTCTTCCCCGGCGCCAAGATCGGCGTTCTGGGCCTCAACGGTGCCGGTAAATCCACCCTGCTCCGCATTATGGCGGGCGTAGACCAGGATTACATCGGTGAAGCCCGTCCGCAGCCTGGCATCAACGTGGGCTATCTGCCCCAGGAGCCGGAGCTGGACGAAGAAAAAACCGTCAAGGAGATCGTCGACGAGGCGGTTTCCGGCGTCCACGACGCCCTGGCCGAACTGGACCAGGTGTACGCAGCCTACGCCGAACCGGATGCCGACTTTGACGCCCTGGCCAAGAAGCAGGGCGAGCTGGAGGCCTATATCCAGGCCACCGATGGCCACGACATTGAACGCAAGATGGAAGTTGCCGCGGACGCCCTGCGTCTTCCACCCTGGGATCAGAAAGTAAGCGTTCTTTCCGGTGGTGAGCGCCGCCGGGTCGCACTGTGCCGTCTGCTGCTGTCCGGCCCGGACATGCTGCTGCTGGACGAGCCCACCAACCACCTGGATGCCGAATCCGTGGCCTGGCTCGAGCGCTTCCTGCATGACTACGAAGGCACCGTGGTCGCCATCACCCACGACCGGTACTTCCTCGACAACGTCGCCGGCTGGATCCTGGAACTGGACCGTGGCCACGGCATTCCGTTTGAAGGCAATTACAGCCAGTGGCTGGAAAACAAGGAGAAGCGCCTGGAGATGGAATCCAAGCAGGAAGCCTCTCACCAGAAAGCCATCAAACAGGAACTGGAGTGGGTGCGAAGCAATGCCAAGGGCCGTCAGTCCAAGAGCAAGGCCCGTCTGGCCCGCTTTGAGGAGATGAGCTCCCAGGAATTCCAGAAGCGCAACGAAACCAACGAACTCTACATTCCGCCCGGACCTCGCCTGGGCAACAAGGTGATCGAGGTGGACGGCATCAGCAAGTCCTTCGGTGACCGCCTGCTGTATGAAGACGTGTCCTTCAGCGTACCGCCCGGTGCCATCGTGGGCATTATCGGCGGTAACGGTGCCGGCAAATCCACCCTGTTCAAGATGATTGCCGGTTTCGACAAGCCGGACTCTGGTGACATCACCGTCGGCGAAACCGTGGAACTGGCCTACGTGGACCAGATGCGTGACCTGGATGGCAGCAAAACCGTTTGGGAAGAGCTCTCCGACGGCAACGATATCATCAAGGTTGGCAATTACGAGACGCCCTCCCGGGCTTACGTAGGCCGTTTCAACTTCAAGGGCAGCGACCAGCAGAAGCGGGTTGGCGACCTGTCCGGCGGTGAGCGCAACCGCCTGCACCTGGCCAAGCTGCTGAAACAGGGCGGCAACGTGCTGCTGCTGGATGAGCCCACCAACGATCTGGACGTGGAAACCCTCCGGGCGCTGGAAGAAGCCCTGCTGAACTTCCCGGGTTCTGCCCTGGTGATCTCACACGATCGCTGGTTCCTCGACCGCGTAGCCAGCCATATTCTGGCGTTCGAAGATGATGGCGAGGTGGTGTACTTCGAAGGCAACTTCACGGAGTACGATGAGGACTTCAAGAAGCGTAAGGGCGATTCAGCCATGCAGCCCAAGCGCATGAAGTACAAGAAGCTGGCCTGATGGCGAAAACCAAAACCGCCTTTGTCTGCACCGAGTGCGGTGCAGACTATTCCAAGTGGCAGGGCCAGTGCACGGCATGCCAGGCCTGGAACACCATCAGCGAAGTCCGCGGCGTCAGCAGCAACAGCAAAGGCGCCCGCGGTGCCCGCTTTGAGGGATTCGCCGGCAGCCTATCCGAAGTTCAGAGCCTGGACGACGTCAGCCTGGCCGAGCAGCCTCGCATCAGCTCCGGCATGCAGGAGTTCGATCGGGTCCTGGGCGGCGGCCTGGTCGAAGGCTCTGCCGTACTGATGGGCGGCCATCCGGGCGCCGGCAAGAGCACACTGCTGCTACAGGCCGTCTGCCATCTTGCCGCCAGCGTCCCCGCTTTGTATGTCACCGGTGAGGAATCCCTGCAACAGGTCGCCATGCGCGCCAAACGGCTGGGCCTGCCCACCAAAGACCTGAAGATGCTGTCCGAAACCAGTGTCGAACGAGTCATGCAGGTGGCCGAGGCAGAAAAACCCCGGATTCTGGTGGTGGACAGTATTCAGGTGATGCACATGGCGGATATCGAGTCCGCCCCGGGCAGTGTCTCGCAGGTACGGGAAAGCGCCGCCTACCTCACCCGTTTCGCCAAGCAGACCGGCACCATTCTGTTTCTGGTCGGCCATGTCACCAAAGACGGCAGCCTGGCCGGCCCGAAGGTTCTGGAACACATGATCGACTGCTCTATCCTGCTGGAAGGCTCCAGCGACAGCCGTTATCGAACCCTTCGGGGGATCAAGAACCGGTTTGGTGCAGTGAACGAGTTGGGCGTGTTCGCCATGCTGGAACAGGGGCTAAAGGAAGTGAAGAACCCCAGCGCGATCTTCCTGAACCGCGGCGAAGACGCTGCCCCTGGAAGCGTGGTGATGGTGGTCTGGGAAGGTACCCGCCCGATGCTCGTGGAGATCCAGGCCCTGGTGGATATGGCTCAGGGCGGCTACCCCAGACGGGTCGCAGTTGGCCTCGATCAGAACCGGCTGGCCATGCTCCTTGCCGTATTGCACCGCCATGGCGGCATGCACGTATCCGACCAGGACGTGTTCGTGAACGTGGTTGGTGGCGTAAAAGTAAACGAAACCAGCGCCGATCTCGCGCTGCTGGCCGCCATTGTCTCCTCCTTCCGCGACCGAGCCCTACCCCAGGACCTGGTGATCTTCGGCGAAGTCGGCCTCTCCGGGGAAATCCGCCCGGTGCCCAGTGGCCAGGAGCGCATCTACGAAGCCGCCAAACACGGCTTCACGCGGGCTCTGGTACCGAAATCCAATGCCCCGCGCAAGGCCATCGACGGCATGAAGGTGATTCCCGTTACCAAACTGAGTGATGCTCTTACTGCTCTGGAAGACCTTTAAGCCTGCCATCTTCGGAGTGAACGGTCAGGTTGACTTCGGAGCTTCCAAAAACCGCTAC
>OJIT01000236.1_pt1 | contig 8936 bp, 9 predicted proteins | sample 1595951 | NCBI WGS metagenome assembly OJIT01 (sample SAMN05416785, study PRJEB24817) | seawater metagenome | isolation source: Sea water | place: Canada:Atlantic | collected 2013-11 | reverse complement strand
CGAGATGGACGCAGTGACTGGAGTTCAGACGTGTGCTCTTCCGATCTGTCGAACCGGGATGTCTGCGTCGATGGCACAGACCAAGTGAATGCCACCGCTGGCGCTCACTACGGCGTCTGTCAGGCGGGTTCGTTCTGCGACGAGCTCCGGTGCGGTCGCGCCGTCCAACGGGAAGATTCCCGTGCGCTCGGGGGGAGTATCAACACCTGGTACGGGGGGAGGCATTGGCGTGGTGCCGTCATCAAACACGCCCATGTACCAGGCACCTACGCCGATAGCAGCGACAACCACTACGGCAGCGACGCCTAACAATCCAACGGCGCCAACGGCAGCCGCCGCGCCGGTTCCACGCGCGGGTGGGGGAGCTGCGGCAACGGGGGGTGGTGGTGGCGTGGGGGCGCTCATTGGTGGGGCTGGACTCGACTTCGCTTCCGACATGGGCGCGGCGGCAGCAACTGGCTTGGACCGTGGTGAGGCAGGGCTGGGTGTCGTGGCCTTTCCGATCGGAAGCTCAGACTCTTTGACGGGAATGCCGGCGATGGGCGCCAAGGCCAACAACACTTCCGGAACCGACGGACGGTCCTCTGGGTATTGGGCCATGACACGATTGAGCACGTCTTGAAGGGCGCTCTTGCCCTCACTGTGTGGCACGGATGCCGGAATCTGTGGCGGTAGTTGGTCGAGTAGTTCTTGGTACGTGGTCGGCAGGTCTGTGCGCTGCGAAAAGCGCACCGGAAGCTCGCCTGTCAGGCAGAACAGAATCAGTCCACCCATCGCGAAGACGTCCGTGGCAGCGGTGGGGTCCGCACCGGAGAACTGCTCGGGTGCAGCATACTCTGGCGTTCCCACGAACATGCCAATGCGGGTCAGCCGGTCGCCAACACCAGCTTGCATCTTTGCAATACCGAAGTCGGCCACCCGAACATGCGGCACCTGCGTGGCGGAGACCGGTTCTTCTAGCAGCACATTGTCTGGCTTGAGGTCGCGGTGAACAACGCCGGCACGGTGAGCCTTGTCCAACCCGGTCAGAATCTGATGGGCAATAGCGGCTGCAATGCTGGGTCTCACGGGGCCTACGCGCTCGATATGCTCCTGCAGTCCGCCGCCGCGTTCGAAGCGGGTGACCAAGTAGGGCGCATGACCAACGCGGGTCACAAACCCGTGGCAGGCAACGATGTGTGGGTGCGCAAGGGTCTGCAGAATCTGGGCTTCGTTGGCGAGTCGCTGAAGGAATGCGCCCTTGTCGCGTGCGGCAAAGAGAACCTTGATGGCCAGATCGGGGCCGATCGGTGTGTTGTCTGCGTCGAGCTCGCGTGCCTTGTACGTCAGGCCTGCACCGCCCACGGCGAGGCACTTTTCGATGAGGTAGTGCCGGTCTAGGATGTCACCCTTGTCGAGAACGGTGTCCCAGCCTTCGTCGGGCTGGCTGGAGCCGCAGGACATGTTGGTACACGCTGGGGGCTCACCGGTGAATGTGGTGAGACATCGTCCGCAATAGTTCGCTGCTGCCATTATTGAGCCTCATCGAGAAAGCGCGTCGCGGGAAGCACACAGAATCCGTTGGCACTGAGGTCGCCCCACGTTGCACGAACCAAACTCGCGCCGTCACCGTCGCGCGCGTCTGCCCATCCACATCCATTGTTCGGCCCATTGTCTCGTGCTTGTGCCGGTTCACAGACTGGAAGTCCGCCCACAATGGCTCCCGGCGCTTCACTCTCGATGGGACGACAGAGCGTTGCGTGGTCTGCGTCGAACACCACCACCTTGTAGCGTCGCTTTGGCTCACCCTTGCGCTTGCGTAGGCCCAGGTGACGCAGCAATCCGCCGATGGTTGCTCGCTCCTGGCTACCAATCCAGCGAGTCACTTCGGAGGTTGGAGTGACCCACAGGTACTGGTTGTTCCCCGCATGTTTGCCGTTGTGGCTGACCCACACCACGGATGTATTGGACGGAATCGTTGGCGGTTCCGCGGCGCACTCTTGGGCGGACACGAAAGCGGCGAGCAGGAGCCAGGTCATCGTTCGCGGACCTGCTGGATTCGCTCGATGAGCTCGCGGTGTTGTCCAATGACGTCCAGGTCAGGCGGCGGTGGAATGGGGCGGCCGTCGGGCAACAGGAACGCTCGCTTTCGCAGGGCGTTCACCCGTGCGACGGACAGTTCGGTGTTTCGGTGGGCGCCAGGATTGACCTCTTGTGCGCGGACCGTCGCTTCGAAGATTTCCATCTGTACATCGCGCCGGTCGCAGCACAGCAGCACGTCGACTGTCGCTCGCGTCATGCACATGACCTGTTCCTCGGCGGTGTAGCGCCCACGAACCGCCTTCATCTCTAGGTCGTCGCTGAAGATGAGGCCGTCGTAGCCGAGTTCTTTGCGAACCAAGCCGTTTATGATGGTCTCGGACATTGTGGCTGGGTACGTCTCGTCCCATGCTGGGTAGACCACGTGACTGGTCATGAGAGTGGCCACATCGGCGGCAATGGCGGCGCGGAACGGGGGTAGCTCTGTCTGACGCAGGCTGTCCGCTGAGCGGTCGACCGTTGGCAGTGTGTGGTGGCTGTCCGTGTTGGTGTCGCCGTGGCCCGGGAAGTGTTTGGCGCAGGCCATGACGTGTTCGGCTTGGTGAGCACGGATGAATGCGGCGACGTGCTCGCCAACGACACCCGGGTCCCGGGAGAAGGAGCGGTCGCCAATGACCGGATTGTCCGGGTTGCTGTCGACGTCAGCGACGGGGGCGAAGTTGAGGTTGAACCCCATTGCTCTCAGCTCAATCGCCATGGCACGTGAGACGTCTGCGGTCAGGTTCTTCGCCGCGCCAACGGTACGCATAGGGGGAAAGCGAGTCGCGGGCTCACGAATGCGCTGAACCCGGCCACCCTCTTGGTCTACTGCCAAGAATGCCGGGTGGCTGTCGGGAACGAGCGATGCCAGCTCGCGGTTTAGCTCGCGTACCTGCTCGGGCGATTCCACGTTGCGTGCGAACAGGACAAAGCCACTAGGACCAATCTCCCGGACCACTTTGCGCAAGTCCTCGCTGACTGCGTATCCGTGGAAGCCCACGAAGATGCGCTGTCCGGCGCGGCGCTTGCGTTCGGCAAGGGTAGTCTGCTCGCCTACAGCCCCGTTCATGCCGGATGCTCTGCAAGCTCAATGAGAACGCCGCCCGCCGACTTTGGGTGGATGAACGCGATGCGTGTGCCGTGCGCGCCGGGGGAGGGGGTGTCGCTCAAGAAGCGGTAGCCTAGCCCTTGTAGACGGGTCATTTCCGCTTCAACATCGTCCACGCGGAAGCACAGATGGTGTAGGCCTGGGCCGCGCTTTGCGAGTGAACTGACCAACGGACCTTCGCCATTGAGCGGGTGAATCAGCTCAATCTGGGTGCCGGAGATGGGTAAGAACGCGGTCTTGGTCTTGGCCGAGATCACGTCTTCGGTGCCGGCCAGTTCAATGCCGAAGTCCTTGGCGAATCTTTCGATACCGCCTTCGAAATCGTCAACGGCAATGGCGATGTGGTCGAGTCCCAGAATCACGGTGCGCTCCTATGCGTTTGCGACGGACGGATGGGCTTCTTGGAGCCAACGCCACAAGATGAGGTGTGGGTGTCCGGCAGTGACCGGTCGTGCAATGACGTCGCCAACGACGGGTTCTTCAGCATGCCATGCCGCTTCAGCGATGGAGATTCCGCCCTCTACACCCACTTCAAGAAGCTCGACGACGCACTCGCGCTGCGTGTCCCAGCGCACGTCACGACCCGGCATGCTGGCGACAAGAACGCCCCACATGGCTCGGGAGATGTTTGCGAGACGGCCCATGGCGTCTGCGCGCTGGAGCGCTTCGGCTACTCGCTTGCAGTCCTGAACGTCCGCTAGGCGCATCCACAGCTCGCCTCGGGTGACCTTGCCGGTATCTGCCAGGCAGACGTCCGCGCCGATGAGCAGGGCCAGGTCGTACAAGACTTCGACCATACGGTCGAGCTTGACGGATGCTGGAACTTCCACGTGTGCGCGAAGGATGCTGTCCTCACGAAACACGATGGTCACGGGGACGGCGCGTAGGGTCAGCGCCTCGGGTCCTTCTTGGGTGAAGGGTTCTCCGTTCTCCGTCAACCAAGTGGCAACGTCATCAATAGGGGTTTGGCTTCCGCTCGTAGGGAAGCTCACAGTGTAGGCCATACAGTCCTCGAAACAACTCTATCGCGGTCTGCGTGCTGCGCGGGTGCTGCGCTGGCGGAAGTCTTCGCCCTTGACTGGAACGAAGTCACACATTTCCTTGATTCGGCTGTACACCCGCTCTCCAAGCCGGTCGGAGAGCATGGGGGCAGTGGCTTGTGGGCGTGCCAAGTTTGCGTTTGCGAATCCGCTAGCCACACCCGGTGTGTAGTTGGTGGTGCCGAGAAGGGGCGTGTTGGCGTTGTACCGACGGCTCACGACTTCATCGACAACCGTTCCTTCGAACTCCGTATTCCGACCTTTGCCCAGCTCATCGATTGCAAGAACATCCACGCCGACCAGCTGTTCGAGTACGTCAGCAGCACCGGACTTGCGCTCGAAGGCCACCTTGAGGTCTGCGACGAGGTGACTGAACTCGACAAAGCGGGCGCTCACGCCGTGCTCTAGGATCAGCTCACCAACGAGCGCACAGAGCAGGTGGGTCTTGCCGCGTCCGACGTTTCCATGGAAGACCAAGCCGCGAGTGGGCTCACCGGGACGAAACCGTGTGAGGAAGTCCATGCCCGCTTGCACGGCCATCATCTGGAGGGGTCCGTCGATCTCAAAATTGGCGAGGCGACTGTTGTAGTGCCGGGCAGGAATGTTGGCGGCTGCGTACAGACGCATGCGCCGCTGTACGTGCTGGCAGTCGCATCGGCCCTTCGGACCGCGCAAGTCATCTGTGGTGCTGACCCAGCCGGTGTCTCGACACTTGGGGCACGTCTTCACGCACTCGCAGGCTTGCGCTTCGGCACGCTCTCCGATGGGACGGATGACGAATCCACGCTGGTCACAGTGCGGACATTTGGGCGTTGCGCCCGGATGGGGGAGGTAGGTGCTCATCGCTCGGCGAGTTCCCAGAGAGTGTTGGAGGACAGCCAGGGCCACTGACCTAGGTGCTGTAACCGTGCGTGTTCCTCGGCTGCGGCCATTACGACTGACTCATCCATTCCCGTGGGTAGGTCGCCCAGGGCCTCAATGGCCCCCTGAATCCTGGAACGACGGTCGTTATCCGTCAGTTCAGTCCACAGCTGCCCGTAACAAGTACGAAGTAGCTCAAGGCCGTTGTCTACCAAGTCCTGGTCGATGGTCAGGGCGCTCAGTGCGGTGGCGAGAACCCCAAAGCTGGCCTGTTCGCCGATGTGCCTGTTGAGCAGCATGCACAGAGGAGTGAACGGGTGGACGTCTTCCTCCTGTGACGACAAATCCCCGGAATCGATCTCCTGTGGAAGCGCTGACACACCACCTGACGAGACCTTTGCTAAGTGGCGTTTGGCATGGCTCAGCGACAACGGAATTCGGCTTGGCCGTTTGCGGCGTGCCTCGGCTGCGCGTTCCAACGCCATGCAGATGCGCGGTACAGGCACCTCTTCGTCCAGCCAGCGCAATAAGAGTTGGCCATCTGCGCTCGAGAAGAATGGGGCTCCACCGCGTAGACTCACCAAGTGAGCCCGAACCTGCTCGGCGGCGTGCTGTCTGGCCTGGTCGTCCACTGTTCACTCCGGTTGCACCTGTACTGGCTCCGGCCTAGTATCCGCGGCCCCCTTGTCCGACGAGGCCCACCCCATGGCTGCTCTATTTTCCGCCCCTGGTCGCGCCCTCGCACGCGCACTTCGCCCACTCGCTGTCGCGGCCGTTGTGCTGTCCATTGGTGGCTCGCCTGCGTTTGCGCAAGATGAAGGCGACGACTTCAACTGGGACGAGTCGGATTTTGACGACTTGGATGACGCCGGTGGCGATGACGCCGCAGAAGACGAGGCGGTGGATGAGACTCCGACCGATGACACTGGTGCAGACGAGCTCGACTTTGGCGACGAAGACGAGATGGGCAGCTTTGAGTTCCTCGACACAGATGACGACTCAGGCGTCGACTTGCTGGGTGGGGAAGAAGAGCCGCAGTTTGACGACAACGCTGTAGTCTACCGCCGTACCCAAGAGCGCGCGGCCGATATGGCCCCAGAGGAAGAAGTGGAGTTGTGGGAAGCTTACCTGCGGCGCTACGAAAACTCCGCGTTCGAAGGCCGTATCCGCGACCGTATTGATGTTGTCATCTCCGATCTCTACGGCGAGCAGCTTCAGACCGGTGAAGTGGATGCTCTAGACGAAGAGCTCGACTTCTCGCAGGGCTTGAACCTTGAGATCATGAACCCACGTACCACCATTCAGGCGGGCATTGAGCTTGGGTTCCCCGACTACGTCAACCCGTACTTTGGCTACGACCACCAGCTGGCGCGCAACTTCTCAGTGGGTGGCTCGCTTCGGCGTCGCTACACGGGTGCGAGCGTCGAAGCCAGCGCTCGCTACGCGATCATCAAGTCGGTGAAGACCAACACCTTGTTGACTGCTATCGGCACGGTTCACTTCAATGCGGACCCAACCTTTATTGGCTTCCGTCCAATGATTGCGGCAGGCAAGCGCTTTGCTGACAAGCTCGATGTTCAGGGGCAGCTCGGCAGCGAACTGGAGCTCGGGCAGGGGCCGGTTGGTATGCGTTGGTTCTTCGGTGCCAACGTCACCTACCGTGCATCCGACACTGTGGCCGCATTCCTTGAGACCAGCGGTCAGCTGAAGAACATCACCTTCAGCCCACGTCCGTTCAACTTCACGGTGTTCACGTTCGGTATGAAGTTCATGCCACAGCCGAAGGGCCTAGACCCGGGACAGCTGCAGTTCAACGTAGGCGCGAACGTTCCATACGCCACGTCGTACTACCGCTTCCACTTCGGTAGCATCATGCTTCAGGTCAACTACTACCCGAAGAAGCGCTAGAGAGCTGACCGCGGAATCCTCGCTCGAGTAGAGCTTGGCGGCTCGGGAGTTCAGATATCAGATGTCAGAGCGACCGGCTTCGCCGGGCGCGTGCTGCGGCTTTCGTTAGTTTCACGGTGATTGACGTGCTGCAACATACATCGCCGGCGTCGTGAGACGCCTGCTCTGACTTCTGACTTCTGACATCCGTTCTGCATCGGATGTCACCGTGCCGACCCAGAGTTAGTCTGGAAGGCGACCGCCACCAATCAGCAGCCGGCGGATTGGGAACGTCTCATGCAGCACGCTTAGGCGGTTGATGAGGTTCGGAATGGCGTCGAAGCGTGCGCGTCCGAGGTCCACAACGGTGGCGAGACCCCCGTTTCCAACATCTTCTAGGTCACCGATGTAGTGGAAGCGGCCCGAGTCTGCGTCGCCGAAGTCACCGTTGTAGCCGGCGAGGTACCACGACCCGATCGCGTCATCGAGGGCCTCTGCCGCACCTTCACTGGGCTCCATCTGAATGATGATGGGCAGCCAGTGCCACGGGCAGCGAGTGCACACCCAGGTCTCGAAGGACGGGTCTTCCCAGGGGAACAGGATGGACAGCTGTGCGAGCGGCTCAAGACCGTCCACAGCCACAATCATCGGCTCGGCTTCAGAGTACACGCCGGCGACTTCACCCGTGGTCGGGTTCACCAGGTCCACGCGAACCATGGCGTAGGGGCGTGCTCCTTCGGCAAGGATGGGCTTGACTTCGCCGTCCTCTCCACGAGCCATACGGGAGGCTTCCGCGTACCAGTCGGGCTGGTTGGAGGCGATGTCATCGAAGTAGGACTTGTAGGACGACGCATGGGCTTCGAGGAAGACGGTAGGCGGCTCGTCGACGTCTAGGAAGGCTTCGATGGCGCCAGCAACCGCGGCGGCCGCCTCGCGTCGCTCATCGTCTAGACCGGGGTGCTCTGCGAGCGACTTGTACAGCCGGATACCCTCGAGGACTTCGGTGGTGTCGAGCAGTAGCTGGCCGAGCTGCAAGGCAGCGTCTGGGTGCTGCGGAAAGCGAGACACTGTCTCACGTAACACTGCTTTGGCTTCCGCTACACGGTCGGTCAGCTGGTAGGCGCTGGCCAGTCCGGTGAAGAAGTGCACCTTCATGTCAGCGTGCTCGCTGTCCGGGAAGGCGTCCGACAAGGTCTTGGCCTTCTCGAGGTACGGAATGGCTCCGCCAATGTCACCGCGATGCATGTACGCCATTCCCAGCGCATTGTTCATGTCAGGGCGTTCAGGTGCGATTGCGACGGCTTTCTCAAAGGAAGCAATCGCGGCTTCGTACTGCTGTTCGTTGACTGCAGCGATGCCCGCTTGGGCGTGTGTGTCGAGATCGGACATAGCGAACCCCAATGGTTTGAACCGTCGGAGTACACCAGGAAACGATTCAACTCAAGGCGGGGGTGTTCTCCGAGGGCCGCTGAGTTGTACACGGTGACGTTGATGCCGTACCGCTATTGGGGGACCGCTTGGCGATTACCCAGGTAAATGAAGGGTTGTCGAACGGGCACTCACGTCCCGCTTCTTGACTCGCTCCGGCAAGAACTTCGTGCAGCCATCACGCGGGAGACAGCCTGCACAGGCGTCGTCGAGGGCAACGAGCCAAGCATCTGCGTCACCCTTGTACGTTGGTGTCACATCGATGCAGCAATCGGGCCGGATCTGCTGTGGACCGGGCACCGTGTGCAGTTGTGACAGGCACCCGTCTACTTGGAGGGGCGAATGGACTCGTTGTTGTTGGAGATGTCGCGGGTGACGAAGTCCAACAGGGTGGTGGACAGATCAATGATTTGTTCGTGCGAGAATCCTTCGCGGCGGAGTTCCTTGTAGAAGCTCTTCGCCACGATTTGGTTGCGGTTGGTCTCGAGAGTGCGGGGATTGGTCGCAGATCGGAAGAGCACACGTCTGAACTCCAGTCACTGCGTCCATCTCGT
>OJIT01000232.1_pt1 | contig 8966 bp, 2 predicted proteins | sample 1595951 | NCBI WGS metagenome assembly OJIT01 (sample SAMN05416785, study PRJEB24817) | seawater metagenome | isolation source: Sea water | place: Canada:Atlantic | collected 2013-11 | reverse complement strand
TCTACACTCTTTCCCTACACGACGCTCTTCCGATCTCTGGAACGTTGCCCCGGGGCGGCGCCTATTCGCCGTCCTTGGCTTCCTCGTTCAGATAATCGCCCGCGTCCGCATCGGTGCCGTGGGTTTCGCCCTCGACAGCGGCCAGCGGATCGTCACCGATTGCTGCTTCGGGGCCCTGGGCCAGTTCGGCCTCATGCTCTTCGGCGGCAGTGTTGGCGGCGATGATCGCCTCGTCCTTGGCCGATTCCTTTGCGGCGGCCTCGGCTTCGTCGGCTGCAACGAGCGCGTCCTGCATTTTCTTGTACTGGGCGCGCAGTGCGGCATCGCGGCTGGAAGCGGTGACGCGAACACGGTTCATGCCCGCACCGGTACCGGCGGGGATGAGGCGGCCCACGATCACGTTTTCCTTCAGACCGATCAGCGAGTCCTTCTTTCCTTCGACCGCGGCCTGCGTAAGCACGCGCGTGGTTTCCTGGAATGAGGCGGCGGAGATAAATGAACGCGTCTGCAAGCTGGCCTTGGTGATTCCGAGCAGGATGGGCACGCCCTCTGCCGGCTTCTTGGACTTGGTCAGCTTGGCGTTGTATTCGTCCATCTCGTCCCGATCGACCTGTTCGCCCGGCAGCAGCGTGGTGTCGCCGCCATCGGTGATCTCGACCTTCTGCAGCATCTGGCGAACGATCACCTCGATGTGCTTGTCGTTGATCTTCACGCCCTGCAATCGATAGACTTCCTGGATTTCGCTGACGAGATATTCGGCCAGCGCCTCGATGCCGAGGACCTCCAGAATGTCGTGCGGGTTGGGCGAGCCCGAGATGAGCGTGTCGCCCTTCTTGACGAAATCGCCTTCCTGTACGTCGATAACCTTGGTCTTGGGGACCAGGTATTCGACCGGATCGCCCTCCTCCGGCACGATGGCGATCTTGCGCTTGGCCTTGTAATCGCGGACGAATTCCACCTTGCCGCTGATCTTGGCAATCACCGCCGCATCCTTGGGCAGACGGGCTTCGAACAGCTCGGCGACACGCGGCAGACCGCCGGTGATGTCGCGCGTTTTGGCGGCCTCTCGCGAAGCACGGGCAAGGATGTCACCCGCCTGCACTTCCTGGCCGTCCTCGACCGACAGCGTCGTGCCAGGCGCCAGCATGTAACGCGCGGCCTCGGTCTCGTCGGCTTCCTTCTGCGTGCTTTCCTCACCAAGCAGGGTCATGCGCGGGCGCAGATCCTCCTTCTTGGATCGGCCCGCAGCGCGATACTCGGTCACCACGCGCTGGGCGATGCCGGTAGCCTCGTCCACGCGTTCTTCCAGCGTCTTGCCCTCGACCAGATCCTGGTAACGCACCACGCCCGCGGTCTCGGTGATGATCGGCAAGGTGAACGGATCCCATTCGGCCAGGCGATCGCCTTCCTTCACCTTGGCGCCATCCTCGTGCATCAGCACGGTACCATAAGGCACACGGTGGATCGCGCGTTCGCGGCCCTCGGCATCGATCACCACCATCTCGCCCGAGCGGGCCATCGACAGGCGACGACCCTTCTTGTCGGTGATGGTCGGCATGTCACGATAGATGACCTTGCCGTCGGAGATGGATTCGAGATGGCTTGTTTCGTTCACCTGCGCGGCGCCGCCGATGTGGAAGGTACGCATCGTAAGCTGCGTGCCCGGCTCACCGATCGACTGTGCTGCGATCACGCCCACGGCCTCACCGATATTCACCGGCGTACCGCGCGCAAGGTCGCGACCGTAGCAGGTCCCGCAGACGCCCTGGTCGGCTTCGCAGACCAGCGGCGAACGGATCTTGGCGACCTGCGTCTCGGCTGCCTCGATTTCCAGGACCATCGGCTCGTCGACCAGCGTACCGGCCTTGACGATCACTTCGCCGGTGGCGGCGTTGACGATGTCCTCAGCCAGCGTGCGGCCAAGGATACGTTCGCCCAGCGAGGCGATGACGCTGCCGCCCTGGATGATCGCGCGCATTTCCAGCGCGTTCTCGGTCTTGCAATCGTCCACCACGATCACGCAATCCTGCGACACATCGACCAGGCGGCGGGTCAGGTAGCCCGAGTTCGCCGTCTTGAGCGCGGTGTCGGCCAGACCCTTGCGGGCGCCGTGGGTGGAGTTGAAGTATTCAAGGACGGTCAGGCCTTCCTTGAAGTTCGAGATGATCGGCGTCTCGATGATTTCGCCCGAAGGCTTGGCCATCAAACCGCGCATACCTGCAAGCTGCTTCATCTGGGCGGGCGAACCACGCGCACCCGAATGGCTCATCATGTAAATCGAGTTGATCGCGGCTTCGCGCCCATGCTCGTCCTTGGGCGTGGCCTTGATCTTGTCCATCATGGCGTTCGCCACCTGGTCGCCGCAGCGGCTCCAGGCGTCGATCACCTTGTTGTACTTTTCCTGCTGGGTGATGAAGCCGTCCTGGTACTGCTGCTCGTAATCGGCAACCAGCGCCTTGGTTTCGTCGATCATGCCCACCTTCTCGTGCGGGATGATCATGTCGTCCTTGCCGAAGCTGATGCCCGCCTTGCATGCATGACGGAAGCCCAGCGCCATGATGGCATCGGCGAAAAGCACCGTATCCTTCTGGCCGGTGTGACGATAGACCTGATCGATGACATCGCCGATTTCCTTCTTGGTCAGAAGGCGGTTGATGAATTCGAACGGCACGGTGTGCGCCTTGGGCAGGCACTCGCCGATCAGCATACGACCCGGCGTGGTTTCCACACGCTTCATGTAGGTCTTGCCGGCCTCATCGGTCTGCGGAACGCGCGTGACGATCTTCGAGTGCAGCGTCACCGCGCCGACATGCAGCGCCTGGTGGACTTCGTCGATATCGCCCAGCACCTTGCCTTCGCCCGGCTCGCCTTCGCGATCCATGGAAAGGTAATAGATGCCCAATACCATGTCCTGCGAAGGCACGATGATCGGCTTGCCGTTCGCGGGTGACAGGATGTTGTTGGTGCTCATCATCAGCACGCGCGCTTCCAGCTGGGCTTCCAGCGAAAGCGGCACGTGGACGGCCATCTGGTCGCCGTCGAAGTCGGCGTTGAAGGCCGAGCATACGAGCGGGTGCAGCTGGATCGCCTTGCCCTCGATCAGCACCGGCTCGAACGCCTGGATGCCGAGGCGGTGAAGCGTGGGTGCGCGGTTCAGCAGCACAGGATGTTCGCGGATCACCTCGTCGAGGATGTCCCAGACTTCCTTGCGCTCCTTCTCGACCCACTTCTTCGCCTGCTTCAGGGTCATCGAGAGACCCTTTGCGTCGAGACGGGCGTAGATGAACGGCTTGAACAGCTCGAGCGCCATCTTCTTGGGCAGGCCGCACTGGTGCAGCTTGAGTTCGGGACCGGTCACGATGACCGAACGGCCCGAATAGTCGACGCGCTTGCCGAGCAGGTTCTGGCGGAAGCGGCCCTGCTTGCCCTTGAGCATGTCGGACAGCGATTTCAGCGGACGCTTGTTGGCACCGGTGATGACGCGGCCACGGCGACCATTGTCGAACAGGGCGTCGACCGCTTCCTGCAGCATGCGCTTTTCGTTGCGGACGATGATGTCCGGCGCGCGCAGTTCCATCAGGCGCTTCAGGCGGTTGTTGCGGTTGATCACGCGACGATAGAGATCGTTGAGATCGGACGTGGCGAAACGTCCGCCGTCGAGCGGCACCAGCGGGCGCAGTTCGGGCGGGATTACCGGCACGACTTCGAGGATCATCCACTCGGGCTTGTTGCCCGAATCGATGAAGCTCTCGACGACCTTGAGGCGCTTGATTATCTTCTTGGGCTTGAGCGCCGACTTGGTCGTCGCCAACTCTTCCATCAGATCGTCACGCTCCTGCTCGAGGTCGAGCTCCATGAGCATGATCTTGACCGCTTCGGCGCCGATCCCGGCGGTGAAGGCGTCTTCGCCATATTCGTCCTGCGCTTCGAGCAGTTCGTCCTCGGTCAACAGCTGGAACTTCTCCAGCGGCGTGAGGCCGGGTTCGACGACGATATAGCTTTCGAAATAGAGCACTCGTTCAAGCTGCTTGAGCTGCATGTCGAGCAGCAGGCCGATGCGCGAGGGCAGCGATTTGAGGAACCAGATGTGCGCGACCGGTGCAGCCAGTTCGATATGACCCATGCGTTCACGGCGGACCTTCGTCACGGTAACTTCGACGCCGCACTTTTCGCACACGACGCCCTTGTACTTCATGCGCTTGTACTTGCCGCACAGGCATTCGTAATCCTTCACCGGACCGAAAATGCGTGCGCAGAAAAGGCCGTCGCGCTCGGGCTTGAACGTGCGGTAGTTGATGGTCTCCGGCTTTTTGATTTCGCCAAAGGACCAGCTGCGGATGCGCTCGGGCGAGGCAAGGCCGATCTGGATCTGGTCGAAGGTTTCGGGTTTCGCCAGCTGGTTGGTGAATTTGGTCAGTTCGTTCATTTTTCAAATCCCTTGGGAGGGTAAACTAGGGTGCCCAAAAGGCCGGACGGCAAGGGCGGGCGGCGCCGGTCGCGTCGCCCGCGCCTGTGTCATTCCGCCGCGATCTGGCCGAGGCCGTCCTCGTCTTCCTCGCCATCCGAAAGGCTGGTGAGTTCGACATTGAGACCCAGGCTGCGCATTTCCTTGACGAGCACGTTGAAGCTCTCCGGAATGCCGGCCTCGAAAGTGTCGTCGCCCTTGACGATCGCCTCGTAGACCTTGGTCCGGCCGATCACGTCGTCCGACTTCACCGTCAGCATTTCCTGCAAGGTGTAGGCGGCGCCGTATGCCTGCAGTGCCCAGACCTCCATCTCGCCGAAACGCTGGCCGCCGAACTGCGCCTTGCCGCCCAGCGGTTGCTGGGTGACGAGCGAGTACGGCCCGATCGAGCGCGCGTGGATCTTGTCGTCGACCAGATGGTGCAGCTTGAGCATGTAAATATAGCCCACCGTGACCTTGCGGTCGAAGCGGTCGCCGGTGCGCCCGTCGAACAGGTCGACCTGTCCCGATCCGTCGAAGCCGGCCTTCAGCAACATGTCGGTGACGTCGGATTCCTTGGCACCGTCGAATACCGGAGTACCCATTGGGACGCCGTGCTTCAGGTTCTGCGCCAGCTCCACGATCTCGCCCGTGGTGCGGCTCTCGATGTCGGCGTGGTAATTCTCGCCGTAGATATCCTTGAGCTTCTCGACCACCGCTTCGGGAGGACGCGCGGCTTCGACATCGGGATTGGTCTCGCGCCATTCTTCCAGCGCCGCGGTGACCTGCTGGCCAAGACCGCGCGCAGCCATGCCCAGATGGGTCTCGAAGATCTGCCCCACGTTCATGCGCGACGGCACGCCCAGCGGATTAAGCACCAGGTCGACCGGTGTACCGTCCTCCAGGAAGGGCATGTCTTCGGCAGGCAGGATGCGGCTGATCACACCCTTGTTGCCGTGGCGGCCGGCCATCTTGTCGCCCGGCTGCAGCTTGCGCTTCACCGCCACGAATACCTTGACCATCTTGAGCACGCCGGGCGCCAGCTCGTCGCCGCGTTCCAGCTTCTCCTTGCGGTCCTCGTACTTGTCCTTGATGGCCTTCATGGCCTCATCATACTGGCCCTTCACCGCTTCCAGCTGGGCCTGCATGTTGTCGTCGGCGACCGCGAACTTGAACCATTCGTGGCGATCGACGCTTTCAAGAACGGTCTCGTCGATAACGGTGCCCTTCTTGACGCCCTTGGGCGCTGCCGAAGCGGTTTGACCATCGAGCATTTCGCGCAAGCGGTTGTAGGTCGCACGGTTGAGGATGTTGCGCTCGTCCTCGCTATCCTTCTTGAGGCGTTCGATCTCCTCGTTCTGGATCGCGCGGGTACGGTCGTCGATCTCGATGCCGTGGCGGTTGAACACGCGCACTTCGACGATCGTGCCCGAAACACCCGGCGGCAGGCGGAGCGAGGTATCGCGCACGTCGCTGGCCTTTTCACCGAAGATGGCACGCAGCAGTTTTTCTTCCGGCGTCATCGGGCTTTCGCCCTTGGGCGTGATCTTGCCCACCAGGATATCGCCCGGATGCACTTCGGCACCGATATAGACGATCCCCGCCTCGTCGAGGTTGCGCAGCGCTTCCTCGCCGACGTTGGGAATGTCACGCGTGATGTCTTCCGGGCCCAGTTTGGTGTCGCGCGCCATGACCTCGAATTCCTCGATATGGACCGAGGTGAAGACATCGTCCTTCACGATGCGTTCGGAGATCAGGATGCTGTCTTCGTAATTGTAGCCGTTCCAGGGCATGAAGGCGACGAGGCTGTTCTTGCCCAGCGCCAGTTCGCCCAGGTCGGTGGAAGGACCGTCGGCGATGATGTCGCCCTGCTCCACCGTCTCGCCCACCTTGACCAGCGGGCGCTGGTTGACGCAGGTGTTCTGGTTGGAACGCTGGAACTTCTGCAGCGAATAGATGTCGACACCCGGATTGGTCGTATCGACCTCACCCGATGCACGGATCACGATACGCGTCGCGTCGACCTGGTCGACCACGCCGCCGCGGGTGGCGGAAATCGCCGCACCCGAATCGCGCGCCACGGTCTCTTCCATGCCGGTGCCCACGAAGGGCGCCTCGGCCTTGACCAGCGGCACCGCCTGGCGCTGCATGTTCGACCCCATCAGCGCGCGGTTGGCGTCATCGTTTTCCAGGAACGGAATCAGCGACGCCGCGACCGAGACGAGCTGCTTGGGGCTGACGTCCATCAGCGTGACCTGCTCGTTCGGGCTCATCACGAACTCGCCATTCTGGCGGGTCGAAACCAGTTCCTCCACGAACTTGCCATCGGCATCGGTATCGGCAGAGGCCTGCGCCACCGTGTGCTTCTGCTCTTCCATCGCGGAGAGATATTGCACATCGCCCGAAACCTTGCCGTCCTTCACCTTGCGGTACGGCGTTTCGATGAAGCCGTACTTATTCACGCGGGCGAAGGTCGACAGCGAGTTGATCAGGCCGATATTCGGACCTTCCGGCGTTTCAATCGGACAGATGCGACCATAGTGCGTGGGATGAACGTCACGCACTTCGAAGCCTGCACGCTCACGCGTCAAGCCGCCCGGCCCAAGCGCCGAAACGCGACGCTTGTGCGTCACTTCGGACAGCGGATTGGTCTGGTCCATGAATTGCGACAGCTGGCTGGAGCCGAAGAACTCGCGCACGGCAGCAACAGCGGGCTTGGCATTGATCAGGTCGTTCGGCATCACCGTCGACACATCGACGCTGCTCATCCGCTCCTTCACCGCGCGTTCCATCCGCAGCAGGCCGACGCGGTACTGGTTTTCCAGCAGCTCGCCCACCGAACGCACGCGGCGATTGCCGAGGTTGTCGATATCGTCGACTTCGCCCTTGCCGTCCTTCAGGTCCACCAGCTCCTTGACCACGGCAAGGATATCCTCGCGGCGCAAGGTGGTGACGGTGTCCTCGGCATCCAGTTCAAGGCGCATGTTCAGCTTCACGCGGCCCACGGCGGACAGGTCGTAGCGGTCCGAATCGAAGAACAGGCCTTCGAACAGCGCCTCTGCCGTTTCCTTCGTCGGCGGTTCGCCGGGACGCATGACCTTATAGATCGCCTCGAGGCCTTCCTCGCGGTTCTCCGCCTTGTCGACCTGCATGGTGTTGCGGATCCACGGGCCGGTGTTGACGTGATCGACATCCAGCAATTCAAGCTGGTCGATTCCCGCGGCGTCGAGCTTTTCGAGGTTCTCAGCGGACACTTCCTCGCCCGCCTCGATATAGATGCGACCGGTCGATTCATCGATCAGGTCGGCGCTGGCATAACGGCCGAAGATTTCCTCTGTCGGGATCAGCAGCGTTTCCAGCCCGTCCTTGGCGGCCTTGTTGGCTGCGCGCGGAGAGACCTTCTGGTTTGCGGGGAAGATTTCCTCGCCCGTCTTGGCGTCGACCAGCGAGAAACCGGGCTTGGCGCCGCGCCACTGCTCGGCAACGAAGGGAATCTCCCAGCCGGCACCACCATTCTTGCCGGTGGCGCGCTTCCACGTAACCTTGTTGTAGAAATGGTCGAGGATTTCCTCGCTATCGAGGCCGAGTGCATAAAGCAGCGCGGTGACCGGCAGCTTGCGCTTGCGATCGATACGCACATTGACGACGTCCTTGGCATCGAACTCGAAATCAAGCCACGATCCGCGATAGGGAATGACCCGCGCGGCGAACAGGAACTTTCCCGAAGAATGCGTCTTGCCACGGTCGTGATCGAACAGCACGCCAGGCGAACGGTGCATCTGCGACACGATCACGCGCTCGGTGCCATTGATGATGAACGTTCCGTTCGACGTCATCAGGGGCATGTCGCCCATGTAAACGTCCTGCTCCTTGATATCGAGCACGGATCGGGTTTCGGTTTCCTGGTCGACCTCGAACACGATCAGCCGCAGCGTGACCTTCATCGGGGCGGCATAGGTAATACCGCGCTGGCGACACTCGGTGGTGTCGTATTTGGGATCTTCCAGTTCGTAATGGACGAAGTCCAGTTCGGCGGTCCCGGCGAAGTCGCGAATCGGAAAGACGCTGCGCAGGGTCTTTTCCAGGCCCGAAACGTAGTCGATCGAAGGGTCGGAGCGCAGGAACTGCTCATAGCTCTCGCGCTGCACCTCGATCAGGTTCGGCATCTGCACCACTTCGTGGATGTCGCCGAAAATCTTGCGGATACGCTTCTTCTTGGTGCCGACGCTTGTCGGAGCCTTCGCCTTGGTCGCCATAGGAGAGGTGTGCCTCTTTGTCGTAAGCCGGGCGCCCTGGGCGTTACCGGCGGGGAAATCGCTGGCGGGGAGGGTCGCGTGAGACGCGCGAAAAACCGCGGTCGTACAGGCTCCCATCCGGGTGCCGGACCACAGTTTTTCATGCTCTCACGGAATGCCGGGCTTCCTTCCGTGGCGCGCCCCCGCGACAGGTGCGCCTTGCTCGAAGCTTTCGACAGGTCGTCATGTAGGATCGGCGAGATCGGAAGAGCACACGTCTGAACTCC
>OJIT01000221.1_pt1 | contig 9157 bp, 3 predicted proteins | sample 1595951 | NCBI WGS metagenome assembly OJIT01 (sample SAMN05416785, study PRJEB24817) | seawater metagenome | isolation source: Sea water | place: Canada:Atlantic | collected 2013-11 | reverse complement strand
GATCTACACTCTTTCCCTACACGACGCTCTTCCGATCTCGGCGGTGCTGCAATCGGCGCTGGAGCATTTTCGCGCCGCGCGAAGCTGGCCGGAGCTGCCGGCACTGCGCTATCTGATCGTGACCGGAGAGGCGCTGGGTGCTGCGGCCTGCCGGACGTGGATTTCGCATTTCCCCAAGGTGCCGCTGGTCAATGCCCATGGCGTCCCGGAATGTTCGGGCGACGTGGCGCATTTTGTCGCCGAGTGGCCCCCGGCGGAGGACGCGTTTGCCGTGCCCGTCGGCGCGCCGATCCCGGGGGCGGAATTGCTGGTTCTGGGGCCGCGCGCCCAGCCGGTGCCCGCGGGCACGCCGGGCGAGCTTTACGTCGGCGGGGCCTGCGTCGCGCCGGGGTATCCGGGCGAACCGGTGCGGAGGGGCACGGCGTTCGTCACCCATCCGGAGGCCGGGCGGCTTTTTCGGTCTGGCGATCTGGTGCGCTGGCAGGATGCAGGTCTGGAATATCTCGGGCGCGCCGACCGGCAGCAAAGGCGCGGCGGCATGCGCTTCGAGCCGGGCGAGGTCGAGGCCGCAATCGCGACCGATCCGGCGGTGGACCGCGCGGTGGTGCGGCTGGTCGACCGCGAGGGCGGGCGGCAGCAACTGGTCGCCTGGGTCCAGTTGCGCGCCGGTCGGCAGGCGATTGCGGGGACGATCAAGGCGGTCGCGCGCAACCACCTGCCCCGGACGCTGGTGCCGGATGTGATCGTCTTTGTCGCGCGGATCCCGCTGACCCGGCACGGCAGGACCGATCTGGCGGCGCTGCCCGATCCGGGTCCGGCCGCGCCGATGCCGGTCAGCGCACCGCCGGAAAGCCCGCTGGAGCGGTCCATAGCCCGTGTCTGGGAGGACGTGTTGGGCCAGAAGGACATCGGGCTGCACGACGATTTTTTCGAATTGGGGGGGCGGTCGCTGGATGCCACCCGGATCGCGCGGCAGCTTGAGGACGACATGCCGGTGAAGGTGCCGCTGACGCAGATATTCCGCAACCCGACCGTCGCGGGCCTGGCCGCCTATCTGGCCAGCACCGAGGCCGGGGACCAGCGATGACCGGCGGGGACGCCATGCGCCAGCCCGGCGGCTCCGGGCGGCCAAACCGAACAGGGGAAGACCGATGAACCATACGTTTCTTGGCAAATGGACATTCGATCAAAGCGGCACGGTCGTGCAGACCGACGCGGCCGACGCATTGGTGATCAAGGCCGCGCCCGTCGATGGCAGCGACCGCTTCAACATCTACGGCAGCACGGCTGGTTTCGTGATCCAGTCGGCGGCCAACGGGCAGTATCTTGTCCGTTCGGGCACCGCCTACAAGGCCGGTGAGACCGACCGCACCAAGGCCAATGTCTTCAAGACCGAGACCACCACGGCACCCGCGTTCCGCATTATGGACCTGGGGGTCGGGGGCACCGGCACGCCAGAGCTGTGGAATGCTCAAAGCGGCGCCATCGTGGCGGTGGCCAGTTCCAGCCCGCCCGCCACGACGGTCTTTGGCAATACCGTCGTCACGGTGGGCATCGACAAGATCATCGCAAGCGGCTTCAGCGCCCCGCATCCGGACATGAACTGGGTCGATATCTCGGGCACCGACCTGAGCAAGATCCCCAGAACCAACTTCGACCTCTCGGGCGGGAAAGCGGAACATGCCAATCTGTCGAATTGCAGCTTTCCGGCCAACATCAGTTTCGATCAGGCCAGGTGCAAGGGGATCGACCTGAGCGGTGCGACACTGGATTCGCCCGGCTGCGGCAATGTCGATTTCACCGACGCCAAGCTGGATGGTGCCAAGATGCAGGCGATCACCCTGACCAGCGCCACCTGTGACGGGATGAGCGCGGTCAAGACCGACATGTCGACCACCCCGGCGAATTTCGGGGCCACCGTGATCAGCGACACGAGTTTCACCAAGGCGACACTGGATCACTGGACGGTGGCCAACGGCACCGCCGTGTCGAATTGTGATTTCACCGGGGCCTCGCTGCAATATGCCGATTTCACCGGGATCAATGTCCAGGGTCAGAACGGGGTCAAGGTGGAGGGGGCGGATCTGACCGGGGTCAAGCTCCACAATACCTTCAAGAACGGGCAGGTGATCACGACGGTCTTTCCCGGTGTGCTGCGGGTCGACAACAAGACCAATTTCACCAATGCGGACATCAGCTATGTCGACCTGACGGGGTACGATCTGTCGGAGATCTCCTTCGCCGGGGCCAACATGACCGGCTGCAAGCTGGACAAGACCCAACTGGACCTTGCGGATCTGGCCTATGCCACGCTGGATGGGGCGACGCTGACCGGGACGGTGACGCTGCATGGCGCGAACCTGTCCAATGCCTCGCTGAAGGGCTGCGATCTGTCGGGGGCGCAACTGGGGGCGGTGTCGCTGCTGTTTGCTGTTGCCCAGTCTTCATCCTCGCCGGATTACCAGACCCTTCTGACCGCGCTGCAGGACGACGACACGGCCACCGTGACGCAGATTTTCGGGGCCAACGGCGTCACCCTGACCGGGACGGTGACGATCTCGAAATCGGGGTTCTCGGACAAGTCATGGACCGTCTCGACCTCGGCCAGCCAGATCACCTATGCGGTCGATCTGGTGACGGTGGGCGGGGTCAACACCATCGAGGTCGGAACCCGAACCGCGCCCGCGGTGCTGTCGAACGCCTTCTTGGTCAATACCAAGTTCAACAACGCGAACCTGATCGGGGTCAATGCCTCGGGTGCGGCGCTTTATTCGATCAACAGCCAGAGCAACGGCATGAACAAGGCCCAGTTTCGCGACATGCAACTGGCCAATTCCAACCTGAGCAACCAGAGCTTCGCGTCGATCACGATCACCGGGGTGAATTTCGATTTCGCCATCCTGTCGAATGCGAATTTCAACGGCGCCACGCTGGGCACAAGTTCCACGGGCCTGCGCACCAGCTTCAACGGCGCCAACCTCCTGAGCGCCAAGTTCGACGGGGCAACGCTGAACGATACGGTCTTCACCAATTCGGCCTTCGGGATCGGCAATCCCAAGGACAGCAACCCCAAGAACACACCCGTGGGGGCCTGGCTGTTCAGCATTCCCGCGGCAGAGGCCGCTGGCGTGGTGGGCGAGTTGAACGCCGCGCAGAATGTGCCGAACCAGACCCCGCCGAACCAGTTCACCATCCCGGCCACCCATCTGTCGGCCTTCGATGTGCCGGGCAAACCGGCGGCGGGGATCGTCAGCGCCTTTTCGGCCAACGGGATCACCCTGGCCGGCGATGCGCTGTTGACCATCTCGGGCGAGACGGTGTTCTGGCAGATCAACGACGCAGCGACCCCCTACGTGATCATGGAGGCGGTCGACACCTCGAGCGGCCAGCCGGTGCTGGGCGTGGCCGCGGGCACGGCCTATTCCGTGGCGCCGACGACCTTCTTGCCGCTGTCGATGCAAAGCGATCTGATCGCGGGCAAGATCAGCCCGGCGTTGCACAAGGCGCTGGCGGCGGCCGGGATCACGGTCAGCGCCACGGCGACGCTGAACATGGCGCAGCAGCCCTCGGACTGGCAGATCGTCAATGGCGCGCCCTGCTACGAGGTCTTCAACCTCTGGCTTGATCTCTCGGCCTTCGGGACGGTCATCCAGGTGCGGCCGTCGCTGAGCGGGCTGATCGCCAGCTTTTCGGAATTCTCGACCGCGCTCAGCACCCGGGCGACGATCCTGCAGCTTCTGGATTCCGCGACCCATGCCCAGATCGGCTGGATCATCGACAACAATTCCGGCGATCCCTTCAATCCGGTGACGAATTACGTGCTGTTCCGGGTGCTGCAGAACAGCGACATGTCGCTGGACGTGTATGGCGGGCTGATGCGGGTCAAGCGGCTGAGTTCGGAGGGCAGCTTCGAATATGCCAATATCGTCGCGGGCATCACCACGATGATCGAAAGCCAGCTTGCAGGCAGCGGCAACGTGGCCCCGAACGGCGAGTTTTCTTCGACAAATACGACCAACAAGCTGCCTTTCAACGCCTGGCTGCGGCCCCGAGTGCCGCCCCGGCCGCCCCTTTGCGTGCCTGATCCTTCAGGCAATTTCATCTGCCCGACCTAGGAATGAACCCATACCAACCTTCTGATTTTTCATCGAAAGGACCTTAGCGATGACTGTCAAGCTTGAACCCCACGTTCTGCATTTCGATCTCTCCGCGCATTCGCAGGAGCATGAATTCACCCTGCTGGCGGGCGGCGGGCGGCGGTTTCCGCTCAAGCGCTATGCCGATCATCCCGGCAAACTGGACGAGCACCTGCACACCCGTCCGCATTTCCTCAAACTGGGCGGCTGCAAGACCGAGCGGCTGACCCATTTCGTCGAGGAGGCGCATATGAACGCGCAGCGGGCGACGATCCGGCGGGTCATCTTCCCCTCGCTCGACGACCATCCCCTGCCCGAGATCGCACAGGTCTTCCTGCACACGCCGCGTGCTCATGTCGAGGTCGCGGTGCGTCGGCTGAGGCGGGTAGGGATCTGCCCGCGCGCGCATATGAACGCGGTTCATTTCGGCCTGGGGGTCGAGGAATACGAGGATCATTTCGCCGGGCTTTCGGCGCAGGCGCAGGCGGAAACCATCGCGGCCTGGAACGCGACCAGCACGCCGGGGCAGACGGCGGTCGCCATCGCGCTGCACCATCCGGAACTGGGGTCGATCCAGCCGGGGGTGATGGAGATCGTCCGGCAGACCAGCCTGAACCCGCTGCAGAACCAGGACATGCTGGATTTCGTGACCTATCTGGAAAACACCCAGCCCGGCAGTGGCGCCTATGCATGGTACAACAAGAGCTGGTCGAAATGGGCCGAGAACCCGCAAGAGACCGATCCCACCAAGGTCAGATGGGTCGATGCCGAGGCCAATACCGAGCTCAAGTTCAAGGATGGCAAGACGCCGGACTGGCCGACACCGAACGGCGGATCGGCGCCCGGGCTGCCGGCCTACGGGTTGACCGATGAATACGACCCGCCGCAGGGCAACCCGGCGAACGAGGGTGTCATTGATGCCGGTGGCCCGGCGGTGCGCGGCGCGCTGCTGGATGCCAAGAACAACGTGGCGCTGGCCGGTCAACTCTGGAACAGCCAGCAGGGCGTGACGAATGTCTCGACCGGTACGACGACGGCCTCCGCCCCGGGGCCCTTCTCGGCGCCGAAGACCTCCGCCGCGGCGGCAGAGGCGCCCGCGGTGGCTGCGGCCTCTTTCGCCGCGACGGCCAGTGCCGCCGCCTCGGGCTTTGCCACGAAGAACCTGACGTCGCTATACGGGCTCTATACCTACCCGCTGAGTTTCGACAAGACATCCAAGAAGCTGACGGTGCCGGTCAAGAACTGGCCCAGCCGCTATCTGGGGGCCTATGTCCAGTTCCTGAAGGAGGATGGCACCCCGCTGAAGCAGTCGGAGCTGTCCACCAAGGTAAACGGGCAGGACGAGAAGTGGCCGGACATCATGCCCTTCGGCCTCGATTTCCTGAAGCCGCTGGTCCAGAGTTCGGACACCAAGAACTACCTGACCTGGCTGTCCTCGGGCAATGCGATCTTCGGCGCGCCGGTGCCCCCGCTGACGCAGAAGACCGATCTGGAATTCCTCTGGCCGGATCAGGCGTCGCAGGCGCTGATGATGTTCGGCGGGCTGGGCGTGGCCGCCGGGTTCTCGGACTGGGATACATCCGTCGATCTGGTCGGCACGCTGGGCACCGGCATCGTCAACTTCGGCATCGGGGGGATCATGCTCGTCGCCGATGTCTATATCATCAACCCGTTGATCGACCTTTTGCAGCGCGAATGGGGCTTTGCCTTCTATGTCGTCGCCTTCTTCATTGGCGCGCCGCTGCTGCTGGTCGGGGTCGTCGAGCGGGAGAATTCGGCGGGCAAGGCGATCTTGTCGAAACTGGGTGGCATCGCCGCCTCGGCGGCTTTCGGGGCGCTATCGGGCAAGGTCATTGGCGCGGATGCGGCCAAGTACCTCGTGAAATGGAACACCGGCATTGCCGAGACCACGGCCGAGATCGCCTCGGAAGAGGCGCTGGAGGAAGTGCCGATTGCAGGCTGGGCGCTGCGCGTGGCCTCGGTGGCCGCCGATATCGCCTCGCTGGCGGCCACCACCATCGAGGTGCTGGCTAGCCCGGCGACCTACGAGATGCAGATCCAGCGGACGATGAACGTCACCGTCACCGTCAGCCCCGACCCGGCCCACGGCAAGCCGGGCTTTGCGCCGGTCTGGCCCGTGGTTGCCGATCACTGGATCTGTCAGGTGAAATATCCCGGCGCGGACGGCACCGAGGGCGGGACGACCTATACCATGGCCGGCCCGCTGGAGGGCGGCAGCGCGGGCGACCAGTCGATCGTGTTCAAGGACATTCCCGCCGGCGGCAAGATCGAGGTGGTCTTCGGCGTCTATTCCGACACCAACTGGCTGGCCGGGCAGTGGAACAGCGGCTGGATCGGCGCGGTGCCCGATGACAACGACGCGCTGGCGGTCTCGGGGGCGATCAAGGAGATCCTTGTAAAGCTGACGGCCAGCACGAGCTATCACCAGAAGCGCACCATCGGGTACAACGACACGGCCAAGCATTTCTGGATCGATGTCGGCTTTGCGGTCGACAGCACGCTGACCCCCGATTTCGACAAGGGCGGGGCGCCCGACAGCGCGATCCAGACCGCTTTTGCCGACAACGGCAACACGCTGACCGCGCAGGCCACGATCAAGGTCGATACCGCCGGCGAAAGCTGGACCATGACCGATAACGGGCTGGGGGCGGTCTTTGCGGTGACGCAGAAACAGATCTACTCGGGCAAGGTCTTCACGATGAGTTCCAGCCCCTACAGCACCGATCTCGACAAGGGCGGTGCGCCCGACAGCGCGCTGCAATCGGTGTTCACGTCCAATAACATGCCGCTGCCCGACGGCGGCGTGATCACCGTGGCGACGGCGGGCCAGAAATGGACCATCGCGGCGCCGGGACAGCCGCCGGTCTATGAGTTGTCGGTCAACGGGTCCGACATCGACGTGCTGAACACGCTTTACGAACTGGAGGTCGCCAATACCGCGCAGGCCTTGCCGTCGCTGCCGGAGAGCTATCCGCGCTCGGACCCCACCGGGCACGAGACCGGCGATCTGCTCAACATCGTGCACAACAACCACGAATTCCAGCTGGGCTATGCCTACCAGGCCTCGGGGCAGAACATGCCCTTTGCCGGGAGCAGCGCGGTCAGTCAGGATGCGATGTATGCGATGCAGTCGATCTCGACCCTGGGCTCGCCGGAAGAGCAGATCTATACCCCCACGGTGGGCTACACGGCGTCGAGTTTCATCGCCTATGACCAGTTCGGGCTGACGCCGCTTTTCGTGCTGCCGGACAGTTTCCAGTCCGGGCTGACCGACGGGCCGGTGCCGGCGGATCTGGCCAAGCAGTTCGCGGATTTCGGCCATAAGCTGCCGTCCGGTGCGGCAATCGTCACGATCAGCGCGGACAAGGACTGGTCGATCGGGGTTTCGGGGCAGACCCCGCTTTTCGAGATCCGGGTGACTCAAGAGGTACAGGATTCCAAGACGATCAACCAGTTGTCGATCTACGATTACCCGGTGCCGCGCCTCGACAACTTCTTCTTCGAGCCGCAGCCAAGGCAGACCGGCAAGCCGGTGCAGTTCCATCTGCGCGGGGTTGATCTGTCGAAACCGCCGGGGCAGTACACCTTCGACATCACGTCGCCCGACATCTGGGGGATCTTCACCAATGCCTCGGCCTCGGTCAACGAGGCGCCATTCCAGGAGGTGGCGGTGCATCCCAACGGCTATGCCGTGGCGCTGGACAACCTCAACGGCAAGCTCTTCGTGCTGAAGCTGCCCGCCGATGCGGTGGCCGCCGACAAGGCGCCCTACGCGATGCCTCTCTCGGGGCTGGGGTCGCGGCAGGGGCTGGTCGACGGGCCGCAAGCGATGAATGTGACGGCGGACGGGCGCATATTGGTGCTGGAGACCGGAACGACGTATATCGACTCGCCGCGGATCCAGGCCTTCGATACCAAGGGCAACCCGGTACCGAGCTTCTCGGTCGGCCAACCCGGCATGAGCATCGCAAATGCCAAAAGCTATGTCACCGATTTCGACGCGGTGACGGTCAGCCCGGATCTGTTGAACCAGTTTCAGCGGAACTTCGACGAGACGCTGGCACCCAAGGTCACGCTGACTGCCGCGACCGGCGCACCGGCAGTGCTGGCCGATCTCGACAACGGCACGGTCGACGGGACGCTGATCGACGCGCTGGCGCAGGCGGGGTTGGCCAAGGTCGGGTCTTCGGCTCCGTCGAAGAACACGCAGCCCTCGGACTTTACGGTGATTGTGTCCGAGGCGGGCAAGCTCTGGTACGTGACGGATAGGACCACCCGGGCGACTTATGACATCCGCAGCGAGACGGACAGTTGGGGGGATCAGACGCTGGAGGTCTTCATGGCCTTCTCGCTGACGATCACAGTCCGGTCGCAGGGGGTGGAATGGCAGATCAGCGACAGCACCAACGCCGAGACCTACAGCGCCAAGTACGATGACACGACCAAGGCGATGACGATCCAGCGGCTGATTTCCTACATGCCGCTGCGCCCGCAGAAGGTGACGGGAACGCTGAGCTATCTGGACCTGTCGACCGAGACCAAGGGCTACATCTACGTGTTGTCGGTGATCAACAACAACTACAACACGACGAAGGATCCCGACGACCTGACCTTCCAGCTTGATATCTACGCGCCCGACGGGTCGCCGCTGCTGACCGAGCCGCAGGTCGGGATCAACGCCGGCAAGATCACGGTCGATCAGTACCGCACGCTCTACACGCTGAACTTCGATGCCTTTGTCGGGCCGAACAGCCGGACCGAGCCGGGGGTCAGCCAGTGGGCGCCCTCGACGCCGAACGGGTAGCACACCGGCCCGGCGGGACCTGTCCCGCCGGGCCTCCGGCAGGCAGACGAGGGAGGCCGCCATGACCCTGACACCGCAACGCCTGGCCCAGGATCTGGTGCAGGTCTTCGGACAAGCCATCTATCTGGATGTGACCGCGCGGAGGGAAGATCGGAAGAGCGTCGTGTAGGGAAAGAGTGTAGATCTCGGTGGTCGC
>OJIT01000219.1_pt1 | contig 9229 bp, 9 predicted proteins | sample 1595951 | NCBI WGS metagenome assembly OJIT01 (sample SAMN05416785, study PRJEB24817) | seawater metagenome | isolation source: Sea water | place: Canada:Atlantic | collected 2013-11 | reverse complement strand
ACTCTTTCCCTACACGACGCTCTTCCGATCTGCATTTCAATGCCTATTTTGATGAAAATTTCACGACCTCGGCAACGCCCGCAAACGGGCTAGCTCTGGTAGACTATTCGCCTTCCTATTTTGATGTGTGCCTGACCCGGCGCACGCTGTTTTTTAATTTAGTTTCGCTTTTTATAGGCCGTTGGGCCGAGGAGTTTTGCATGTCGTCGAACAGCGCACCCAAGGTGGGCGTGATCATGGGATCCAAGTCCGACTGGCCAGTCATGGAGCACGCTGTTTCCATGCTGGAGCGTTTGGGCGTGGCTTATGAAACTCGCGTGGTGTCAGCACACCGTACACCTGACCTGCTGTTTGACTATGCCAAGAGCGCTGCCGAGCGCGGTTTGCAGGTAATTGTGGCAGGCGCGGGCGGTGCTGCTCACTTGCCAGGTATGGTGGCCTCGCAAACGCCACTACCGGTACTGGGTGTGCCGGTGGAGTCGAAAGCGCTAAAAGGTTTGGATTCGCTGCTCTCCATTGCGCAGATGCCCGGCGGCATCGCAGTGGGCACCCTGGCGATTGGTAAAGCGGGCGCGACTAACGCTGGTTTGTTAGCAGCGCAGATCGTTGGCCTGCAAGATGCGACCGTACGCAGCGCGGTTGAAGCGTTTCGCGCCGAGCAGACTCAGAAAGTTCTCGACAACCCTGACCCGCGCCCCGAGCCGGAAGCGGAATAAGGAGTCTGGCTATGAACTCTGGTATTGCAAAAAACATTGGCGTACTGGGTGCAGGTCAATTAGGCCGCATGTTGGCGCTAGCGGGTTATCCGCTGGGTAATCGTTTCACTTTTTTAGATACTACGGGTAATCCCAGTGCTGGAATTGGCGATGTAATTGTCGATCCTAATAACCAGCACCTGGCTGAGTTTTTGGCCAAGGTTGATGTAGTGACCTACGAGTTCGAACACCTGCCCGTTCAACTGTTGCGCGAAATTGAGCAGCACAAGCCGGTTTATCCCAGCAGTCGTGCCATTGAAGTGTGCCAGAACCGGGTCGAAGAGAAGACACTGTTTGATCGTCTAGGCATTCCGACCCCTGCTTACCGGGTAGTGCAGAGCGCCGAGCAGCTTGAAGCCGCCGCCCGTGAGTTGGGTTGCCCGGTGGTGGCAAAATCGGTCACTGAAGGCTACGACGGTAAAGGCCAGGCCGTCTTGAAACAGCCTGAGCAGGCTGGCGAGGCGTGGAGCGCAATTGGCCATTCGCAGTTGGTCGTTGAGGCCTTCGTCGACTTCGTGCGTGAAGTCTCGATGATTGCCGTGCGCGGTCGTGATGGTGAGGTGGTGTTCTACCCCATGGCCGAGAACCAGCATGTGGATGGCATCCTGCGCTACTCCGTGGCGCCGCTGCCGGATCTGGACGCCAGCGTTCAGCAAACCGCTGATGGCTATATTCGTGCGTTGTTGGATGAGCTGGATTACGTGGGCGTGCTGGCGCTAGAGCTGTTTCAAACCCGCGATGGCAGCCTGCTCGCCAACGAAATGGCGCCCCGGGTGCATAACTCCGGCCACTGGACGATGGATGGCGCGGTGACCAGCCAGTTCGAAAACCACCTGCGCGCGATACAGGGCTTGCCCTTAGGCGATACCCAGGCGATTGCCCCCACCTGCATGATTAACGTGATTGGCCGTGAAGGCGATAACGCGGCGATTCTAGCGCTTGCTAATACGCACCTGCATCGCTACGACAAAGCTGAGCGCGCTGGTCGTAAGCTCGCCCACGTCAATATTCTCGCGCCCAACCATGCCGAACTGTTGGAAAAAGTTAACGCCTGTAGTGCGTTACTGCCGGAGGCGCCGCCGCCACAGCTAAGCTTTACCATCAAACAGTAGTTTCTACAGCCGCCTGCTTAGCTCAGGCGGCTTTTTTCTACCAATGTTGTCCAATCATGCAACTTTTATCGCTAAAAGTGACTAAATGCGCTAAAAAGGAGCCACAACAAAAAATCAGCTAATTATGCTGATCTTAATAGCGACTTTTAGGCGGATAGTTAGTATGCCTCACTCTTCAACTACTGGGTCTGCCCCTGGGCTGCGCAGTGGTTTCCATCGCGACCACCATGTCACTGTAAAGCGCCTGCATAGCGAAAAAGTACGTCTGCTGTACGACAACCTTTGGCAACCGGTGCTAAGCAGTGTGTTGGCAGGCATGCTGCTAGTCGCAGCCATGTGGCCAGTGGTCGCAAGCTGGGTACTGCTTACCTGGCTCGCAGTATTGACCTTTGTTTCGTTCGCTCGCCTTGCCTTGGCCTACTATTTTCGCCGCTTACCGGCACAGCAACAGCAGCGCCGCCGCTGGCTATACCGGTTTAGCGCCGGGGCAGTTTTAGCTGGCTGTGTCTGGGGAGTCGGCGGGGTCGTTCTGTTTACTGGCGAAAATCACGGTCAGGTGGCTGCGCTTTCGATTGTATTGGCGGGCATTGCTGCCGGTGGTGTCACAACGCTTTCGGCCGTTTGGTGGGTGGCACTCGGTTTTGTGCTGCCGATTTTGCTTCCCCTGCTAGTGCAGTTTTTACTATTAGGTTCACCGCTGGCAGTTTTAATTGGTGCCATGCTTAGCCTGTTTCTTGGCCTGATTGTTACCACTAGTCGACGTTTAAGCAGAATTATTCACGATAACATTGCCCTGCGGGTGAATATGTCGGCCCGGGAGGCGCAGTTGCAAGAGAGCGAAAATCGCTACCGCTCTATCTTTCAACGCTCGCCGTTGGGAGTGCTGCATTTTGATAGCCAGGGTTTCATCACTGATTGTAATAGTAAGCTGTTGGAGATACTGGACGTTAACCGCGCTCAGTTGCTCGGCTATAAGATGCTATCCAGCTCGGCGAATCCAGAGGTTGCCAAGGCCGTGCGCAATGCCCTCGCTAAAGGAACTGGCTATTATGAGGGAACTTACTATTTGCCCAAAGCGAGCGCAGGCACCCCGCTACGGGCATTCTTCAACGGTGTGCATAGTGCCAGTAATGAGATGGTCGGCGGCGTAGCCATTATTGAAGATTTCACCGAGCGTAAGCGTGCTGAGGCGATCATTTACCGTCAGGCTTTTTATGACTCTCTCACCGATCTACCCAATCGGCGGCTGTTTATCGAGCGTTTGGCAACTCTTTGCGATGAGAAACAAACAGAGCCTCAGAGCGGGTTACTGATGTTTTTGGATATGGATCGCTTTAAGTTGATTAATGACACTTTGGGACATGCAGCGGGCGATAATCTACTAGTGCAAGTGGCTCGCCGCCTTGAAAGCTGCTTGAACGGGGAGGATATGGCTGCTCGTCTCAGCGGGGATGAGTTTGTGCTAATGGCCCTGCTTGGCGAGGGGGCAGATGAGACCCTGGAGGCGCGTGCTGAGACTTATATGCTTAAGGTTCAGCAGGCTCTCTCTCAGCCTTACCGACTGGCAAGTAACGATACCAACGTAACGCCCAGCATAGGCTATACCTGCTTCACAACCGTCGCTTGCGATTACGAAGAAGTACTTAAACAAGCGGATATTGCGATGTATCGTGCAAAAACAGAAGGCCGGGCGCAGCTTTGCCGCTACCAGCCCTGGATGCGCGATAAAATGCAGTGATCCGAACGCTTAAGCCAATTGACCGATTAGCAGCACCCATAAAGCGATTAACGCAAAGTGGCCGGGGTACCACGCTAACCATAAACGTCGCGGCATCACTAAGTAGACGGGGGGGATTCGTTGCGCTGCACCTGCAGCAAGTACCAGCACGATGAGGCACGTACCTACAGTAAACGATTTGGCCATGTCAGAGGCATTCATTTGCCCGGCAATCCAGAGTGCTGGAAATGCCGCTAGGCCTGCCCATAGGCGCGCTTGGAAATGGCTCTCAGTTTGGCTCAAGGCGTGCATCGCGAACATTAATAGCGGAATCAGCAGCAGCCCGTTGTGCCCGTACTCCACCCAAAAACCGAGCAGATACCACACGGTCACACCTACCGCTGCACCGGCTAACAACCAGGGCAAACCTAACGTTTGCTGCTGGTAGTGCTGCCAGCCTTGGCGCACTAGCGCACCTAAGGTTAAACCACTGGCCAGGGTAAAGCAGACGTTGAGGATAAATGCGTCTGATGCGCGTGGCATCATCATGTAGGGGAGTTGGGCAACCAAGCCGATAATTAGAATTCGGCGCGAGTAGCGCAGTGGGTTGCGGGTATTAAACAGGCCGTGCCAGGCCACCATGGCGGCAAACAGCGGGAAGGCGATACGGCCAATGGAAGACCCGGCCCAGCTTAGATCCCAATCGCCGGGCAGCACATAGCGAGTGAGGTGATCCACGGTCATGGTGATCAGGGCCAGCCACTGCCCCCAGCCGGTCCAGTGAGAAGAGAGGCGAGGTAGCGTGCCTGCATGTGGGCTAGTCGGGTGAGCCATAAAACCTCCGTGTTGAACATGCGCGATGATACAGAGACAGAGGTAGCTTTACCTAGTTCACTGAATTTTCAGCGTTAGGTAGAAACGCATCACCCCGGCGGTTGCCGGGGTGATGGACACTAGGGCCTGTTGACGTTTCATCGCGAACCGCTTTGCGGGGCAACCCGAAGGGCTGGGCCCGTTTTTATCCGCGGCGGCGTTAGTCGTCGTTCATTTGGAACCACCAAACTTCTCTCCTCCTGCCTTGCCGCGAATAAAAACGGGCTCCAGCGCGGCCGCGAGTGAAACGTCAACAGGCCCTAGGGCTTGCTGTGATGCTTACTCTTGCCCACCGAAATAACGGTTGTAGATCTCGTCGTAAGTGCCGTCTTCTTTCACTTCAGCCAGGGCTTCGTTGAACTGCTCAGCGAGTGCTTCGTCGCGTTGACGGAACGCGATACCAAAGCCATCACCAAAATACTCTTTAGGTTCGGTGAGCATCTCGCCGACAACAACGTAGTTGCCTTCTTCGCTATCCAGTAACGTGGACTTACCGACCGGGTAATCGAGGAACAAGATGTCCAAACGCTCGGACTCCATGTCCAGCACCATGTCATCGGCGGTAGAATAGCGGTTGATGTCGGCGACATCGCCATACATGTCGGTGACGTAATTGTCCTGCAGAGTGCCGCGCTGAACGCCGATGGTCATGCCGGCGAGCGACTCTTCATTGGTTGCATCAAGGTCGGTGCCTTCAGGAGCAAACCAGGCGGACGGTGGGGTGATGTAGGGGTCAGAGAACAGCACTTGCTCGCGACGGTCATCATTGATCGTCATGGAGGACATAATAGCGTCGTATTTACGTGCCATGAGACCCGGGATAATGCCGTCCCAGCCCTGTACAACCCATTCACATTCAACACCGATACGCTCACAGAGGGCGTTGCCCAGGTCGATATCAAAGCCGGTCAGCTCGCCATCCGGCGTGCGATATTCCATCGGCTCGTAAGGCACATCAACCCCGATACGTAGTTGGTCTTCTTGCGCCTGGGCGGCGCTTGCTGCAACGGCTAAGCCTAGCAGTGAGACAGACAGCAGTTTTTTCATTATGTATCTCCTTGGAAGCAGAGTTCATCTAAGCAACCACTGCCTAATGATGGCGTTGCCTATAGGGCGTTGACCACGTTAGTCACAGGTTGCGTTGTGATGATCATTGATAACTTATCCTAACTCGGCGTTGACGAAAAGCGCTTGATGATTCGTAAACCAACGTTTGTTTCACACTAGGAGTTCTGTGGCTGTAGATGTGCGAGCAGCTTTTTCTCTAGATAACGAAAGAGATACAGGATGGTGAAGGTTAAACACAGGTATATCGCTGCCACAAACAAGAATGCGTCAAAAGGTGCATAAAAACGCGCATAGACAAAGCGCGCCGCGCCGGTCAGATCCATAATCGTCACTACGCTGGCAATAGCGCTGGCATGTAGCATGAAAATGACTTCGTTGCCGTAGGCCGGCAGTGCGCGACGAAAAGCGCTGGGGATAATAATGCGCCGCATGGTCTGCTGAGGTGACATGCCATAGGCACGAGCCGCTTCAATTTCACCTTTCGAGGTAGACTTAATCGCGCCGCGAAAAATCTCGGTCGTATAGGCGGCGGTGTTGAGGGTAAATGCAATGAGTGCGGGGACGAACGGTTCTTCAAGTATCACCCATAGCCAACTTTCTTGGATTCCGTCCACGAACACCACGCCGTAATAAATCAGGTAGAGTTGGATGAGTAGCGGTGTGCCACGAAAAACATAGGTGTAAGCAAAAATAGGCCACTTAATCCAGGCGTGTTTTGAACCACGCCCAATGGCAAGGGGTACCGCAGCGATTAAGCCAATGACCAGCGATAAAAAGACCAGTTGCACCGTGGTGGTCAACCCATCGCCATAGTAGGAAAGCGTTTGCAGCGTGAAAATACTGTTCTCGGCAAGCTGATTTTCGAGCCATGTCATGAAAGCGGTCATTAGTCTGCCTCCCCATAGCCAATGTTGTAGCGTTTTTGCAGACGAGCAAAGATCCATTCCGAAACGCTGGCGATGAGCAGATAGATAAGCGCGACAATAATCATGAAAGTGAAAGGTTCGCGCGTCGCTTTAGAGGCTTCTGAGGCGACACGCACCATATCAGAAAGCCCGATTACCGAGACCAGTGCTGTGGTTTTGAGCAATACCATCCAGTTGTTGGAAAGGCCAGGCAGTGCATGGCGCATCATCTGCGGAAAACGGACGCGACGAAAAACCAGCCCATCGCTCATGCCATAGGCTTTACCTGCTTCGATTTGCCCATTATCGACCGCCATAAAAGCGCCGAAAGGTTTCTCCCATATAGGCCCCGAAGATTAGCCCAATGGTGACAACGCCCGCGACGAAGGCATTAATATTGATAAAAATATCGATATCGAACGAGTAGTAAATCCAGTCGGTGATCATGTTGACGCCAATTTGGCCGCCGAAAAAAAACAGCATCATCAACACGAGGTCGGGCACACCGCGAATAAGTGTGGTGTAAAGCGTGGCAAGACGATGAGCTAACCAGTTGCGCGACATCTTCGCGCTGGCGGTCAGGAGCCCTAAAATAATCGCTAAAATCAGCGACAACACCGCTAATTGGATGGTGACGCCAGCCCCTTCGATCAGCCGGGGGCCATACCCTTGTAAATCAATCATGGTCAGCCTCGCGGATCAGTAATTAGGTGCCAGGAATTGCTGCAGGCGCGGTGATTGCGGGTTGCCTAACACTTGATCGGGCGGGCCAGCCTCTTCCACCAGGCCCTGGTGAAGGTAAATCACTTGGCTAGAGACATCACGGGCAAACCCCATCTCGTGAGTCACCACGACCATGGTGCGCCCCTCTTCAGCGAGGTCGTGCATGACTTTCAATACGTCACCGACCAATTCCGGGTCAAGGGCGGAGGTGGGTTCGTCAAACAGCATCACTTCTGGATCCATTGCCAGCGCGCGGGCAATCGCACCGCGTTGCTGCTGGCCGCCGGACATTTGAGCGGGGTAGGCATTGGCGCGGGCGGTTAAGCCAACCCGATCGAGCAGTGCATGGGCGTGCTCCAAGGCCTCTTTTTTAGGTTTTTTTAGCACATGAATCGGCGCTTCGATGATGTTTTCCAATAGCGTCATATGTGCCCACAGGTTGAAGCTCTGGAACACCATGGAGAGCTTGGCACGCATTTGTACCACCTGCTTCCAATCTTCAGGTTCGCGGCCGTGCTTCGTGGTCTTAAAGCGAATGGGTTCGCCATGGACAATGAGGTCGCCATCGTCGGGCTGTTCAAGCAAGTTCATGCAGCGCAAAAAAGTACTTTTACCCGATCCAGAGGCACCAATCAGGGTAATCACATCGCCCTTTTGGGCTTGTAATGAAAGACCTTTCAGAACTTCCGTATCGCCAAAGCGTTTTTTAATATTACGCACTTCAAGGGGAGTAGGCGTAGCGGCCATATCATTGGCTCCAGTACAGAGTTGCCGCAGCAACAAGTGGGTTTGTTTGATGCGGCTGGCGCGAAAAAGGGGCGATTCTATCAGGCTGGGCGCATTATGCGCGCTTTCCTTCTAACATTATGCACTCGACGATAGTCGTATCGACGTCGAGGGTCCCGTTGTCGCCTCACCATTGTTATTGTCTTGGCTAAAGTAGATCCTGCTTGGGGGGTTAAACGATAGGCGCCACCAACAGCGCGGCACGGGCGCCCACCTCTACTTGTGCGTTAGGAAACACCACATGAAGGGGCGTATCGCCTACCCGAAACTCACCCGACTTACCGTCTTGGGCCAGCAGAGTGCCGGGCTCAAAGCGGCTGAAGTTGGCTGTGTCCTCGGCAAAACAGAGTGTAAAGTCCTGCGAGTGACGCATTAATTCGTGTTGAACCTGGAAAAACTGCATTTGCGTGGCGGGCTGATTGGGTGGCGTATGTCCTTCACTAAGCGCGGTGAGTAGTGTACGCATCGGTTGTAATGATGCCATATCGTTTTGGCCAAAAGGCGCTACCCGCCCTAGCTCAAAGGTAAATGCCTGAGCGGCGTGATAGTGCTTGCTGTAGTGGGAGAATGTCCAGCTGTGCTGATGTTGGTGTAGCACCGCCTGCATACTCGCCGCTGCCAGCCAGCCCCACTGCTCAGCATCGGTGGAGGATTCGGCAAAAGGCTCCACTACAAAACGGGGGTAGCGGCTATCCCGAATTGCGGTATGTAGGTCGTAGTGCAGTTTGGGGCGCCCGGCATGGCGGGCATAAAAACTATCCACCGCGGCCATTAATTGCCTGGCGCGATCTGGCTCCTCGCCCTTGGCGGCTAGTTCGCGGCTAAACAGCCGGTTTAAATTGGTGGTAAGGAAACGCTGCTGCGCCTTAAGCGCGGGCAGGTTGCCTAAAATCACCAGCACAGGAGCGCCGAGCGATATGCTGCCCGCTTCTACGCCGCTTAACCATTCACCCACCAGTTCAACCGGTGCGGTTTCATTGCCATGGATCGCCGCTGAAAAAATGCACGTGTAGGCGCTTTGGCTTACCGTGTTAGGGGTGAGCTCCAAAATACCAGGCGCATGCAAATGATAAGTGCCACTGGCGAAGACGCCTTGGCTGGCGGTGGGGAGTTGCCCATCAAGCGACCAGTCGAGCCATTGGCCTAGCATTGTCGCTCCTCAGTTAACTGTTTTGAGTATCGTTGTCAGTATAAAAGCGAGCCTAGGTTTACCACGCTGGGCGTATGTCACAAGCCCGCAGGTCGTTCGCGTGTAAAAGCCTAGCGTATTCGTGAAAAAGCGTCTTCATG
>OJIT01000215.1_pt1 | contig 9274 bp, 9 predicted proteins | sample 1595951 | NCBI WGS metagenome assembly OJIT01 (sample SAMN05416785, study PRJEB24817) | seawater metagenome | isolation source: Sea water | place: Canada:Atlantic | collected 2013-11 | reverse complement strand
CCTCGCGGGCGAGGTGTTCTGCCAGTGTGCCGCCGACCTGGCCGGCGCCGAGAATGATGATTTTCATTGCTGAGCATCGGTTCCATTAAAAGCGCCAGCGCAATATCGTTAAGACCAGGAGACGGTCTTAGGACTCAGTCCTGACGTTGAAGACGTAAATGGTCGTTCAGGTACGTCTATCATGCGCTGCAATAAAGACGGCGGCCAGTGTAAACCAGCCGCCGCCGAAAAGCAGGTGGGGATTACTCTAGCGTAAAGCCGACTTTAACCGTTACCTGCCAGTGGGCCACTTGGCCATCTTCAATATGGCCACGGGTATCGACTACTTCCAGCCAGCGCATGTGCTTAATCGTTTCTGACGCCTTGGCCAGTGCATTCTGAACCGCTTCCTCAATGCCCTTCTCGGAAGAGCCGGTCAATTCCACGTGCTTGTAAGTATGATGACTCATAGTACCTCCTTCCTTGTCATGAAATCACTGCCCCCGACATCAGTGAGCGCCTAGGCAGTGCGCTTCTCTAGTCTGGCATAAAAAAAGCCATCGTGACTGTTCTGGGCTGGAAACAGCTGGCGACCCGCGCCGCTGGAAATGCCCCAGGCAACATCGTTAGGCGTGGTGACATGGGCGTCAGGGGTGCGGGCGAGAAATGCCTCAATCTGCTCACTGTTCTCTTCCGGAAGCACCGAGCAGGTGGCGTAGAGCAGGGTGCCGCCTTCGCGCAGCATCGGCCAAAGGTTGTCTAACAGCTGACGTTGAAGCTTGGCCAGCGGCCGGATATCGTCTTTGCGCCGCAGCTTCTTGATATCCGGGTGACGGCGGATAACACCGGTGCCAGAGCAAGGGGCGTCGAGCAGGATGGCATCAAACGGCGTGCCGCTCCACCAGTCGCGCTCGGTCGCATCGGCGTGTTGGAGAACGGCCTCTACGCCTAGTCGGGTAAGGGTATCTTCCACCCGTGCCAGGCGCTGATTATCGCTATCGATAGCGGTAAGATTGATGTCGAACAGTTCGAGCAAATGGGCCGTTTTGCCGCCGGGGGCGCAGCAAGCATCCAGAACATGTGCACCTGGCCGTGGCGCAAGCACGGGCCCCAGCAGTACTGCCGAGAGTTGGGCGGCCTCGTCCTGAACGCTAATATGTCCCGCTTCGAAGCCAGGCAGCGCCGTGACATCGCAGGGTGTTTCCAGCGTGATGGCGTCTGGGGCGTGGGGGCACAGGTGACCACTCAACCCCTGCTCGGTCAACTGCGACAAGTAGGCTTCACGATCGTTGTGGTGCTGATTCACTCTCAACGTCATCGGGCCTGACTGGTTGTTGGCTTCGACAATCGCCCGCCACTGCTCTGGCCATGCCTGACGCAAGGCGTTAAGTAGCCAGGGTGGATGTTCTAACGCGACGCTCTCATCCCGGTCTACTTGGGCCTGGAGCGCCTCGGATTCGCGCTGCAATCGCCGCAAACAGCCATTTAACACGCGGGTGGCCCACTCCTTATTCAGCAAGCGCGCAGCGCCCGCGGTTTCACCTACTGCCGCGTGGGCTGGAATGCGCATGTACAACAACTGGTAAATACCCAGCAGCAGCAGCGCCTGAACATCGCTGTCGCGCTTTTTAAACGGTTGCTTAAGTAATGTGCCCGCTAAGGCTTCCAGACGCGGTAAGCGGCGGCAGGTGCCAAAGCAGAGCTCTTTGAGCAGCCCGCGGTCGCGAGCCACCACGCTGTGCTCATCCAGCCCCGCCAGTGAGCCTTGGTCGCTGAGCACCGGGGCCAGCGCGCGAGCCGCCGCGGCGCGGACTTCCTGACCACTGCCGCCTTGGGGGGAGCGCTTTTGGCTCATGGTGTTTCTCCTTCGCTGGCCTGAGCCGCTGGTTTACCAAGACGAGTACCGGTAGCAAGGCGCGCGTGGCGGGCATTGAGTAAGTCACGCACGTCCATGGCTTTACCGCCGGGCAGCTGTGCGCTGGTCACACAAAGTACCTCGCTGCCGTTTTCCCCACAGGCAATCCGCAAATGATCGTCGCCGTGGTCTAGTAGCATGCCGGGCTCGCAGGCTGGCTGATCGCCCTCTTCTACGTTCGCCATTAGCAGCCGCAGGCGATCATCGCCTAATGCGCACCAAGCCACCGGCCAGGGGTTAAAAGCGCGAATTTTGCTGGCTAACTGCTGGGCGGGCTGGGCAAAGTCGAGCTCGGCTTCCGCTTTGCTCAGCTTGGCGGCATAGGTGACGCCTTCCTCGGGCTGAGGCGTGGCATGCGCGGTGCCGGTGGCCAGGGCATCCAGCGTGTTGATCAACGCATTGGCGCCTTGAATCGCGAGACGGTCGTGCAAATCGCCGCCGGTGGTGCGGTTCGTAATGGGCGTGCGCACTTCCGTGAGCATCGCCCCGGTATCCAGGCCAGCATCCATCTGCATGATAGTTACACCCGATACGCTATCACCCGCCTCGATCGCCCGCTGTATGGGGGCAGCGCCGCGCCAGCGGGGCAGCAGCGAAGCGTGAACGTTAACGCAGCCGAGACGCGGTATGTCCAACACGGCCTGAGGAAGCAGCAGTCCATAGGCCACAACGACCATAATGTCAGCATTGAGCGCGGCCAGCTCGGCTTGTGCCTCGGGTTGCTTTAACGTCTGAGGCTGATAGACAGGCAGGCTGTGTTCCAGAGCCAGCTGTTTGACCGGGCTGGGCGTTAGCTTACGGCCGCGGCCAGCGGGGCGGTCGGGTTGGGTATACACCGCCACCACCTCGTGCTGGCTTTCCAGCAGCGCGGCAAGGCTAGAGGCGGCGAATTCAGGCGTGCCAGCAAAAACAACGCGCAATCGTGACATATAAAGAGGGCTACCTGGCGTGAATGAGAGAAGTGTTAGGCGTCCTGCATCTGCTTGTGGCGTTTCTGCATTTTCTTGCGGATACGGTCGCGCTTTAGCGGCGACAAGTAGTCAACAAACAGCACACCCTCAAGGTGGTCGTACTCGTGCTGAATACAGTGTGCCAGCAGACCTTCTGCCTCTAACTCATAGGCCTCGCCATTACGATCCAGCGCGTTGAGCTGCACCTTAAGATAGCGCGGCACTTCGGCGTAGTGCTCGGGAATCGACAGGCAGCCTTCCGAAAGTGGCTCTTTCTCGTCGCCAATGGGTGTATAGCGCGGGTTGATGAGCACCAGCGGCTGGGAGTTATCGTCGCTGACATCCATGACGACAATACGGCGATGGACATCGATCTGGGTCGCGGCTAGACCGATACCACGGGCGTCATACATGGTCTCCAGCATATCGTCGACGAGCTGGCGTACCTCATCGTCGACGGTTTCCACCGCAGCGGCCTTGGTGCGCAGGCGCTCATCGGGGAATTCAAGAATAGGAAGTTTGGCCATGGCGTTACAATCACCGTTATGCTGAGTCTAAATTAAGTCAAGCTAGGTAGTGACGAGCGTCTTCTAACCTAGGTACTTTATGATGGGTCACTATATCATGCTGTCAACGTTTCTGGGCATGGGCGCCCGATACGCACTGGGTTTCAGCAGCAACATAATAGCTGCGCTTATGCAGCGCTTCGACATGGAACTAAGAGTGATGCATTTTCTTGGGAGAGCTGGATGGCGGCAAAACAACACGCCTACCGGAGGGCTTTGAGTGGTTTGCTGCTGAGTGCAGTGGTGCTGGTGAGTATTGATGCCACCGCTTGGGAGCGTGATCAGAAAGTGATTAAACTCTCACCTCAGGTGCGTACCTTGCCCCATCGTGAAGCGATCGAGCCCATCGCCTTGGAGGAAACGCGAGCCTTTCTGCGCGAACACCGCGTCGTCGATGATGCCGAGGCGTTGCAGGAACTGGCTTACGTAGTGGCGGGAGATGATCGCCGCTTGATCAGTGGTGCGGGAGATCGGTTATACGTGCGTGGCGATGTGCCACACCATGGTCAGGTGGGTATCTATCGGCAGTCGGAGCCCTACCTGGCAATGGATGGCACGCCGCTGGGCTTAGAACTGATCAATGTTGGCATCGCTCGCCACGTCAGCAGTGAAGGCGATATTGCGCAGCTTGAAGTCGTTAGCTCCCATCAGGAAGTGCGGGTTAACGATATTGTGTTGCCCTTGGAGGAGCGCGAGCTGAGCCGTGAGTTTATGCCTCGCGCGCCGCTCAATGCGGTTGAAGGTCATGTTATTGCCGTGCCAGGGGACGTGCGCTTTATTGGCCGTTTTCAGATCGTTGCGCTGGATCTCGGCACCCTGGATGGTTTGCAGGCGGGTCATGTGTTGCGAGTCAATCAGCAGGGTGAGCTGATCAACGACCCACGTACCCAGGAGCTAGTGCAACTGCCCAGCACAGAAACGGGCAGTGTGATGGTATTCAAGCCCTATGATCGCGTCAGCTATGCCTTGGTGACGCAGGCGTCCCGGATACTGGAAGTGGGCGATGGGGTTGGGTCAGCGACGAACTAACGGGCGGCACACAAAGACGTTTAAAAGGAGGAAGTATGGACGCCCAGGCGTGGCTGGTGGTCAATGCGTTGCCGGGTATGGGGGCGCTGCGTATCGCGCAATTATTAGCCCGTCAGCCGCAGTGGCCGGAAGGCTGGCTGGCAGCACTGCCGAGCCGTGCTGCCAGCGAGTTGCGCCTGTGGCTTGAACATCCCACGCGCAGCCCGTTGCAAAATGTGGTTGATGAAACCCTGGCGTGGCAGCGAAGCGGCCCAAGTCGCCATGTGCTGCATCGAGATCACCCCGCTTGGCCTGCGCTGTTAAATGAATTGCCCGACCCGCCTGTGGTGCTCTGGGCCCAGGGGGATCTTAGCGCCCTGGAGGGCCCCAAACTTGCCATGGTAGGCACTCGTCGCCCCACCGGCGAAGGTACCCATAACGCCCAAACCTTCGCTCGCGATCTAGCCCGCCGCGGCTGGTGCGTGGTCAGCGGTATGGCCTTGGGAGTTGACGGTGTTGCCCAGCGCGCAGCGCTAAATGCCGGTGGGCGCACGATCGCTGTACTCGGCTGCGGCGTAGATGTGATCTATCCCGCCTCTCACCGTGATCTTCACGAACAGCTTAGCTCTCTACCCGGTGGCCTGGTGGTGTCAGAACATCCGCCAGGTACGCTGGCCCGCCCGGCGTTTTTCCCGCGGCGCAACCGAATCGTTACCGGCCTCTCGCTCGGTACCCTAGTGGTCGAAGCCACCGAAAAAAGCGGTTCGCTGGTCAGTGCACGGCTTACTCTAGAGCAAAATCGCGAACTGTTTGTGCTGCCCGGTTCGCTACACAATGTACAGGCCCGCGGCTGCTTGACACTACTGCGTCAAGGCAGTGCGCACCTGGCCTGTAGCGTCGACGATATCATCGCTGATCTTGGCCACTGGGCGGAGGCGTTTATCCCGCCTGAGACGGAAGAACAGCCATCTGAGCAAGAACCGCTACCCGATAGTTTGTCCGACGATAGCTTGCCCGATTCTTTATTAGCGTCATTATCGGCCACGCCGACGCCTATTGATCTCTTGGTGCACGCCACTGGCGTGACGGTCAGCGACTGCCAGCAGCGCCTACTGATGCTGGAGTTAGAAGGCTGGGTTGCACAGCAGGCGGGAGGCTGGGTGCGGTTGCCGCGGCCATGATAGGATAAAGTCATTAAAGGCCTGTTAGCCGTGAGGAGAGAGCATGAGTTTGGCGACCGATCTAGCCCCTGCGATTAGCGCGCTGCGTAGTGGGGGAGTGATTGCCTGTCCCACTGAAGCGGTTTGGGGGCTCAGCTGTGACCCCGAAAACGACGCAGCCTTAGCCCATCTAATGCGCATGAAAGAGCGCGACCCTGCCAAGGGCGTCATCCTTGTTGCTGCCAATATTGGCCAGTTCCACCCCTGGTTGAGCCAGCTTCCCCTCGCGATGCATGCTCCTCTTGCGGCAAGCTGGCCGGGGCCCAATACCTGGCTAGTGCCTGATTATGGCCGCAGCCATGGGCTGGTGCGTGGCGCCCACGAGCGCGTAGCGCTGCGGGTGACCGACCACCCGGTGATGAAAGCCCTGTGCGAAGCCTTCGGTGGTCCGTTGGTATCAACCTCGGCCAACCGTTCGGGGGAACCGCCTGCGATGAGCGCCGCTGAGATCACTGACATCTTTGCTGATGAAGTGGCCCATGTAGTGCAAGGCGAGCTGGGTGGCAATGCAAAACCCAGCACCATTAGAGACCTAGCCACCGGTAAAATCATGCGTTCTTAACCGGCTCTCCAGCTACTTACTATTCTCCATTCACCACTCTCCCATTACTACTTACCAATGCCCCCAGGAGTTACCGTGGCTCACGAGCACCTTGATGACGTTAAACGCTACCTTCTTGATCTGCAGGATCGGCTCTGCACCGGATTGGCGAAAGCCGATGGCGCTGCCCAGTTCCAAGAAGATAGCTGGGAGCGTGCAGAGGGCGGTGGTGGTCGATCACGGGTGATGACCCATGGCGGCGTATTTGAAAAAGGCGGCGTCAACTTCTCCCATGTCTATGGCACCCAGCTGCCGCCTTCGGCCACCGCCGCGCGCCCTGAACTGGCTGGTCGCAGCTTCCACGCGGTGGGCGTTTCCTGGGTGCTGCACCCGGAAAACCCCCATGTGCCTACCAGCCATGGCAACGTGCGCTTCTTTATTGCCGAGAAAGCCGGCGAGCCGCCGGTGTGGTGGTTTGGCGGCGGTTTTGACTTAACGCCGTTTTATCCCGTGATGGAAGACGTGGTGCACTGGCACCGGGTGGCAAAAGCCGCCTGCGACCCCTTTGGCGATGATGTTTATGCGCGCTATAAGGCCTGGTGCGACGAGTACTTTTACCTTAAGCACCGCGATGAAACCCGCGGCGTCGGTGGGCTGTTTTTCGATGACCTGAACGAAGGTGAGTTTGCCGATTGTTTTGCCGTTCAGCGCGCGGTGGGCGACAGTTTCTTAGCGGCTTATTTGCCCATCGTTGAGCGCCGTAAAAATGACGCCTGGGGCGAGCGGGAGCGCGACTTCCAGCTTTACCGCCGTGGCCGCTACGTGGAGTTCAACCTGGTGTGGGATCGCGGCACGCTATTTGGCTTGCAGAGCGGCGGGCGCACGGAGTCAATTTTGATGTCAATGCCGCCAATGGCGCGCTGGGAGTACGCCTTTGAGCCAGAGTCCGGCAGTCCCGAAGCGCGCTTGCAGGATTTCTTACACCCCCGGGACTGGCTCGGCGAATTCGCTGAGGATGCATCAAGGAAAAAGCGGAGAGCTCTCATGACCGATCGCTACTGCGTGTTTGGCAACCCGGTCAAACACTCCAAATCCCCGCAGATCCACGCTGAGTTTGCCCATCAAACGCAACAAACCCTTGAGTACACCGCTGAAGAAGCACCGGTGGATGGCTTTGCCGGTGCGTGGCGGGCGTTTATCGACGCGGGCGGGCGTGGCGCCAACGTTACCGTGCCGTTCAAGGGAGATGCCTTTGCGCTGTGCGACACCTTGAGCCATCGCGCCCGTCGTGCAGGGGCGGTGAATACGCTGATCCTGGGTGGCAATGGCCGTACCTACGGCGATACTACCGATGGCATTGGCCTAGTGCGCGATTTGGCCTATCACCGCGTGGCGTTAGCAGACAAGCGCATTTTGGTGGTAGGCGCAGGCGGCGCCGTGCGCGGCATTCTGGAGCCCCTGCTTGCCGAGGAGCCCAGTGAAATCGTCGTGGTCAACCGCACCGCCGCCAAGGCCGAGCAGCTGGCCAGCGATTTTGCTGATCTAGGGCCTATCCATGGCGGCGGTTTTGATACCGTTAACGGCACTTTTGATGTAGTGATTAACGGCACCAGTGCCAGCCTATCAGGCGATTTACCGCCGTTGCCTGATACGTTGTTCAATACCAATGCCTGGGCCTACGACATGATGTATGGGGCCGAGCCGACGGTATTTTTACAGTGGGCAGGCCCGCACGGCGCGAAGTTGCTTGACGGCTTAGGCATGCTGGTCGAGCAGGCCGCCGAGTCGTTTTTTCTATGGCGTAATGTGCGTCCAGAGACGGCATCGGTACGCGAAATGCTACGTCAGTCGCTGGAGTTTGACGCCTTTTAATGATGAAAGACGTTAGAGAGGCACTCAAAGGGACTCAATATATGCCTCCACATCTGCATGTAGATTGCCAACTAAAGCGACTTCCCTCATGAACAACTGAGTGGCTGGCGATAAGCTAGCCCCTTTTCGGGTGACTAATTCGTAGGGTTCGCTACGCGAGTGCAGTTGGATAGGTAGCCGATACACCATGCCCGCATCAACAAAAGGTTTTGAGGCATCGACGGACATGAGTGCGACTGATTCGCGGTCATGGCCAAGCATTGAGATGCTCGTGAAAGCGGATGCTGTTTCGATAGGGTAGAGCGGAAACGGGATCTTGGCCTCGTGAAACTCGCGTTCCAGCAATAGCCGCATCGGCATATTGGCGGGATACACAATCCACGAGGTGTCAGATAAGTCGGCGAGTGTCAGCGCTGAATGGCGAGTGAGCGGATTGTCAGGATGGCAAATGACCGCCAACTCCTCCTCGTGGATGTCCAGACTGGTGTACAGATGCGGCCTTTGATTCACTCGCGACCGGCAAATGGCGGCATCGAGTCGACCACGGTCAAGTAAGTTGAGCAGGCGCGCGCTGGTATCTTCGACCACCTCTATGGATATCGCCGGCTGCAGGCTGCGAACCCGCGACAACGCCGCCGAAATCAGTGGCACAGCCCCCATGATCAATCCCACCGCCAGTCGGCCACCACGGCCTTGCTGCATGCTTTCCAACTCTTCATGGAAGTGGGCCAGATCCGTGTTGATCAGGCGTGCATAGCGCACCGCACAGAGCCCCATGTCCGTCGTTTCCAGCCCCTTATGCGTACGCTGAAACAGCTGTACGCCCAGCATGGCTTCGATTTCATTGAGTGCTTTGGTGGCCCCTGGCTGGGTCAGCGCCACGGACTCGGCCGCTTTTTGCACCGTGCCATGTTCATGCAAGGCAATCAGCAGGCGTAAGTGGCGCATGCGCAGGCGGGAAATGATGGACGTCAGTGTAGACATGAATTTTTGTTATGCCGCTATCAGAGGTTGTCATTATCCAGCGTTGGGCCGCGCGAATATAGTCAATGCAGCAAGTCACTCTCTATTTCCGAATAATTAACAAAGACGACAACACGCTATGGCACTCATCAACTACGTGACCCAAGTACAGTTTGGCGACGGCAGCGTCGATCTATTGCAAGACGAATGCACAGATCGGAAGAGCACACGTCTGAACTCCAGTCACTGCGTCCATCTCG
>OJIT01000214.1_pt1 | contig 9308 bp, 12 predicted proteins | sample 1595951 | NCBI WGS metagenome assembly OJIT01 (sample SAMN05416785, study PRJEB24817) | seawater metagenome | isolation source: Sea water | place: Canada:Atlantic | collected 2013-11 | reverse complement strand
GCGACCACCGAGATCTACACTCTTTCCCTACACGACGCTCTTCCGATCTTATGAGTCAGGCGAGGTTGAAGCCACGGTGGCGCAGCTGATCGCCAATGGCCATACCTATGAGGAGGACGGGGCCCTGTGGCTGCGCACCACGGCTTTCGGCGACGACAAGGACCGGGTGATGCGCAAGCGGGAGGGCGGTTACACCTACTTCCTGCCGGACGTGGCCTACCATCTCAACAAGTGGCAACGCGGTTTTGAGCGCGTGATCAACGAACAGGGCGCTGACCACCACAGTACGGTAACGCGGGTGCGAGCCGGCCTGCAGGCCCTGCAGGCCGACATCCCGCAAGGCTGGCCGGACTACGTGCTGCACCAGATGGTGACCGTGATGCGCGATGGCAGCGAAGTGAAGCTGTCCAAGCGTGCGGGCAGTTATGTCACCCTGCGCGACCTGATTGACGAGGTCGGTTGTGACGCCACACGCTATTTCCTGGTGGCCCGGGCCCCGAGTTCCCAGCTCACCTTCGACATCGACCTGGCTCTGTCACAAAGCAACGACAACCCGGTCTACTACATTCAGTACGCCCACGCGCGCGCCTGCTCCGTACGCGCCAAACTGGCGGAAAACGGCTGGGACTGGGATACCGAGCGCGGCCTGGCCGCACTGGCGCGGCTGCAGGAAGAGCAGGAGAAGGCGCTGCTCAAGCGGCTCGACCAGTATCCGGAGGTGGTGGAAGCCGCGGCCACCGCCAGCGAGCCGCACACAGTGGCAAACTACCTGCGCGAACTGGCCGCCGAATTCCACAGCTTTTACAACGCGCACAAACTGCTGGTCGATGATACTGAGCTACGCGATGCCCGTATTGCCTTGAGTGAAGCGGTGCGCCAGGTTGTGGCCAACGGCCTCGGCCTGCTGGGCGTGAACGCGCCGGAGGCCATGTAAGTGGCGCGCGATGCCGGTGGTCGGGGCACGCGCAGCGGCGCACGCCGCAAACCGCAGGCGGCCCGGCGCAAGGATAACAACGGCGCAGCGAGCCCCTGGCGCTGGTTCGGCGCCGGTGTTGGCACCGGGGTTTTTCTCAGCCTGCTGCTCTATCTCGGCACGCTGCCGCCAGGCACGCAACCGGCGCGCGAGCCCCAGGAAGCCGCCGTCGCGGAAGCGCCACCGAAACCCCGCTTCGATTTCTACACCATGCTGCCGGAGCAGACGATCGACGTGGAAGTAGAACCCGCCGAGGTGGCGCAACAACCCGATGTCGCTCCGCCCCCCGCCGAGAACTACGTGCTGCAGGCGGGCTCTTTCCGGCAGCGCGAGGACGCCGACCGGCGCCGGGCCGAGCTGCTGTTATTGGGGCTGGAACCCAACGTGGAAGAGTCCACCGGCGACAACGGGCGCTGGTTCCGGGTCTATCTCGGGCCGTATACCACCCACGCCCAGATGAGCCGCGCTCGCGGATTGACCGCCGCGCAGAACATCGACACCCTGCTGCTGAAGCGCGGCCGGCCCTGACATCCGCGCCGCCCGCGTGCGGCGCGTGCTTGAATTCCCGCCACGGCTCCCCATATCTGGAGCAACAGGAGACTTATCGTGGAACAGTATCGAGGTACAACCATCCTTTCAGTGCGCCGTGGCAACAGCGTTGTCATTGGTGGCGACGGGCAGGTGTCGCTGGGCAACACCGTCATGAAGGGCAACGCGCGCAAGGTGCGCCGGCTGCACAAGAACAAGGTGCTGGCGGGCTTCGCCGGTGGCACGGCAGATGCCTTCACCCTGTTCGAGCTGTTTGAAGCGCAACTGGACAAACACCAGGGTCACTTGGTGCGGGCCGCCGTGGAACTGGCCAAGGCTTGGCGCACCGAGCGCTCCCTGCGCCGCCTGGAAGCCCTGCTGGCAGTCGCCGACAAGGAAACCTCGCTGGTCATCACCGGCAACGGCGATGTCATCGAGCCCGAGGACAACCTCATCGCCATCGGCTCCGGTGGCCCCTTTGCGCAATCCGCCGCGCGCGCCCTGCTCGACAACACCGAACTCGATGCCCGCAGCATCGTGGAAAAGGGCCTGAATATCGCCGGCGACATCTGCATTTACACCAACCACAACCAAACCATCGAACAACTCGACTATTAGGCCTTCCGCATGTCCAACATGACGCCCCGAGAGATTGTCCACGAGCTGGACAAGCACATTATCGGCCAGCAGGACGCCAAGCGCGCTGTTGCCATCGCGCTGCGCAACCGCTGGCGGCGCATGCAACTGCCCGAGGCACTGCGGGCGGAAATCACGCCCAAGAACATCCTCATGATCGGCCCTACCGGCGTGGGTAAAACCGAGATTGCCCGGCGATTGGCGAAGCTGGCCAACGCACCGTTTGTCAAAGTGGAAGCCACCAAGTTCACCGAGGTGGGCTATGTGGGCCGCGACGTGGAATCGATTATTCGTGACCTCGCCGACGTGGCCGTGAAGCTGTACCGCGAGCAGGAAATGCAGCGCGTGCGGTTCCGCGCGGAAGAAGCGGCCGAAGACCGGCTGCTGGATATTCTGCTGCCGCCGGCGCGCGGCGAAGGCACAGACAGCAACAACGGCGCCAGCACGCGGCAGTTGCTGCGCAAGAAGCTGCGCGAAGGCGACCTCGACGACAAGGAAGTGGAGGTCGACCTGGCCAGTGGCGGCGCGGGCGTGGAGATCATGGCCCCCCCAGGGATGGAGGAAATGACCAACCAGCTGCAGAGCATGTTCTCCAACCTGTCGCGCCAGCAGAGCAAAACCCGGCGCATGCCGGTAAAAGCCGCCCTGAAAGCCCTGACCGACGAGGAAGCGGCCAAGCTGGTGAACGAGGAAGACCTGAAGCAGCGCGCCATCCGCGAAGCGGAGCAGAACGGTATTGTGTTCATCGACGAGCTCGACAAAGTGGCCAAGCGCGGCGAGACCGCGGGCGCTGACGTCTCCCGGGAAGGTGTACAGCGCGACCTGCTGCCGCTGATTGAAGGCTCCACGGTTAGCACCAAGCACGGCACCATCAAGACCGACCACATCCTGTTCATTGCCTCGGGCGCGTTTCATCTGGCCAAGCCCTCCGACCTGATTCCCGAACTGCAGGGCCGCCTGCCAATTCGCGTGGAGCTGGAATCGCTCACCGCCAGCGACTTCGAGCGCATCCTCACCGAACCGGACGCCTCACTGACCGAGCAGTATCAGGCACTGCTGGCCACCGAAGGCCTGCAAGTCGCATTCACGCCGGACGGCCTGCGACGCATTGCCGAAACCGCCTGGCAGGTGAATGAAAAAACCGAGAATATCGGCGCTCGCCGCCTGCATACCGTGATGGAGCGCCTGCTGGAACAGGCGTCCTTTGGCGCTGCCGATGCCGGGTTGCAGCAGCAGCCGCTGTCTATCGATGCCGACTACGTCAACAGCCAGTTGCAGGCCCTGAGTGAAGACGAAGATCTGTCGCGCTTCATTCTCTAGGTTGAGGTACCACCATGACCGACCGCGCACCACGCCCCATCGATATTCACCTGCACCGCAAGTCACGGGAGCTGGAGCTGGTTTACAGCGAGAGCGCTCGCTACCGCCTGCCCTGTGAATACCTGCGGGTGTATTCCCCCTCTGCCGAGGTGAAGGGCCACGGCCCGGGACAGGAGATACTGCAGACCGGCAAGATGCATGTGGCCATTACCGACATCCGGCCCGTAGGCCACTACGCGCTGCAGTTGGTGTTTGACGACGGGCACGATACCGGACTCTATTCCTGGGACTATCTTCACGACCTGTGCAGCCGCCGCGAAGCGCTGTGGCAGGACTATCTCGATCGCATGTCCGCCGCCGGTGCCACCCGCGACCCCCAGGTGCAGGTCATCCAGTTCCAACCCTGACCGCAGGGGCAACATCGCGCTACAATAACCGCCCTGTTGTATGACGGCGGAGGCCGCATGAGCGATAAACGCACCACCCATTTCGGTTACCGGGAAGTCGAGGAAGACGCCAAGGCCGGCCTGGTGGCCAATGTTTTCCACTCGGTGGCGGGGCGTTACGACCTGATGAACGACCTCATGTCCGGCGGCATCCACCGTATATGGAAGCGCTTCACCATTGAACTGAGTGCCGTGCGAGCCGGTCAGTCGGTGCTGGATATCGCCGGTGGCACCGGCGACCTGGCGGCAAAATTTGCCGACATCGTCGGCCCCACAGGCCGCGTGGTGTTGGCAGACATCAACGAATCCATGCTCAACGTGGGCCGCGACAAACTGCTGGACCACGGCTACCAGGGCAACCTTGAATTCGTGCAGGCCGATGCGCAGTACCTGCCTTTTCCAGACGACAGCTTCGACTGCGTCAGCATCGCCTTTGGCCTGCGCAACGTCACCGACAAGGGCCTCGCGCTGCGCTCCATGCTGCGCGTACTCAAGCCCGGCGGACGGCTGCTGGTGCTCGAGTTTTCCAAGCCCGCCAACCCGCTGCTGGAAAAAGCCTACGACAGCTACTCCTTCCGCGTGCTGCCTTTCATGGGCAAGCTGGTGGCAGGGGACAGCGAAAGCTACCAGTACCTGGCCGAGTCCATTCGCATGCACCCGGATCAGGAAACCCTGCTCGGCATGCTGGAAGACGCCGGCTTCGTCAATTGCGAATACCACAACCTCACCGGTGGCGTAGTTGCATTGCACCGGGGTTTCAAGGCCTGACATGCCGGCCGCCGGCCTTGACCCAACGCTGACCACGGCGGCACTGGCTGCCCTGGAAGAGGCACTCAACCGCGCCCTGGCACTGGACACGGCGGGGCAGCAGCAGCTGGGCCGCCTGGCAGGATGCACCTTCGCCATCGAATGCACCTCTCCGGCGATCAATGTCTACCTGCAACCGGGCGTAGAACGCACCCGCCTGCTGGGCTTCCACGACGGCCCCGTGACCACGCGGGTACGCGGCGCCGCCGCAGACTTTGCCGAACTCGCCGGTGCCAGCGACCCGGCGGCCACACTGATCAACGGCAACCTCGCCCTGCAGGGCGACAGTGCCCCACTGATCGAGTTGCAGGGCATCATCGGGCGCCTGAACCTGGACTGGGAGGCACCTCTAGTGAACGTGCTGGGAGACGTGGCGGGGCACCAGCTCGCCGAGTTCCTGCGCGCCGGCTTCAGTGCCAGTAGCGCCGCCTCCAGCAGCCTGCTGCGGCAACTCGAAGAATTTATCCACGAAGAGGCGCGCCTGACACCGCCACGCCTGGAAGTTGAAGACTTCTACAGCGACCTGCAAGCCCTGCAACAGCGCGTGGAACGGCTGCAATCGCGGCTGGAGCGGTTGCGCAAACGCATGCAGGGCGCGCGCGCGTGACCTCCGGGCTGTTCTCACGCAGCCGGCGGCTGTTGCTTATCCTGCGTGTTGCCGGCCGCTATCGGCTGCAGGAATTTGTTGCCGCCGAGAGCCTGCCGGCGACCGGTCGCCTGTTGCTGCGCCTGTCGCCCTGGCGCAACAGTCATCCCGGCATGAGTCGCGGCGAGCGCCTGCGCCGGGCACTGGAGGAGCTGGGCCCGGTATTTATCAAGTTCGGCCAGCTCTTATCCACTCGCCGCGACCTGCTGCCCGCCGATATCGCCGATGAACTGGCACGACTGCAGGACAAAGTGCCCCCCTTCGACGAAACACTCGCCGCGGAGATTATCGAGTCCGCGCTGGGTGAGCCGGTCAACACCCTGTTCGCAGGCTTCGAGGCCATGCCCATTGCCTCGGCGTCGGTGGCACAGGTGCACGGCGCCACGCTGCACAGCGGGGAAGAGGTGGTGGTGAAGGTGCTGCGGCCCGACATCGAGCCGGTTATCCGTCAGGATCTCGCCCTGCTGTACACCCTGGCGCGACTGGTACAGCGCTATTTGCCGGACGGCCGTCGGCTGCGCCCGGTGGAAGTGGTCGCCGATTACGAGCTGACCATCCTCGACGAGCTGGATTTGCGCCGCGAGGCCGCCAACGCCTCGCAGCTGCGGCGCAACTTCGAAGGCAGCGATCTGGTGTATGTACCCCAGGTGCACTGGGACTACACCCGCAGCAATGTGATGGTCGCCGAGCGGATCAGCGGCATCCCGGTCACCGACATGGCGGAGCTGGAGGCGCGAGGCACCGATTTGAAGCTACTTGCCGAGCGCGGTGTGGAGATTTTCTTTACGCAGGTGTTTCGCGACAACTTTTTTCATGCCGATATGCATCCGGGCAATATTTTCGTCAATGCAACGGACCCGGCCAACCCGCGCTACATTGCGGTGGACTGCGCCATTGTTGGCAGCTTGAGCGATGCCGACCAGTATTATCTGGCGCGCAACCTGCTGGCCGTATTCCAGCGCGACTATCGCGCGGTGGCCGAGCTGCACGTGGAGTGCGGCTGGGTACCGCCGGGCACGCGGGTGCAGGATTTCGAGTCGGCCATGCGCGCTGTCTGCGAGCCAGTATTCGAACGGCCGATCAGCGACATCTCCTTTGGCCAGCTGCTGATCTACCTGTTCAGCACCGCGCGCCGCTTCGACATGGAAGTGCAGCCCGCCCTGGTACTGCTGCAGAAAACCCTGCTGAACATAGAGGGCCTGGGGCGTCAGTTGTATCCCCAACTCAACCTCTGGGATACCGCGCAGCCTTTCCTTGAGCACTGGGTACAGGAGCGCTACTCCCCGCAGTCGGTGCTGCGACGCCTGCAACGGCATGTGCCCTCCTGGCTGGAGCAGCTGCCGCAGGTGCCGGACGCCATGTTCGACAATTTGCAGCGCAAACACACAGCACCCGGCCCGTCCCGCCAGCAGCAGAAGCAGCAACAGCGTGTGCTGGTCGCACAAAGCGTGCAGCGCCAGCGGGTTGCACGCCGCCGCGCTGCCGCGGCGGCACTTGCCGCTGGCGGGCTGGTACTCGCGGTGCCTGGCGGCTGGGCCTTCATCGCCGCTGCGCCAGTCGCCAGCTGGTTGCTGCTGGGCGCCGCCCTGGTGCTGTTCTGGCCCACCTGCAACCGGGGTGAATAGGCGGGCTCTGGCCGGTGTGCCATAATGCCGGCCTATGGAAACCATGACATCTGAAAACACCGCAACCTTGCTGCAGGCCGTGCGCTGGAACGATCAGGGCCTGGTGCCCGCGGTCGCTCAGGATGCCGCCAACGGCGATGTGCTTATGCTTGCCTGGATGAATGCGGAAGCGCTGCAGCGCACCGCCGAGACAGGCCGTGCCGTGTACTGGTCGCGCTCGCGCCAGGCCCTGTGGAGCAAGGGCGAAAGCTCCGGGAATGTGCAGCTGCTGCGCGAACTGCGCCTGGACTGCGACGGCGACACCGTGTTGCTGCGCGTCGAGCAACTGGGCGGCGTTGCCTGCCACACCGGCCGCCGCCACTGCTTTTATCAGCGCTGGAGCGGTGACAACTGGGAAGTTACCGACCCGGTGCTAAAATCCCCCGAATCCATGTACGGAAACACACCGTGAACGATGTTCTGCAACAATTGGACGCGATACTCGCGGCGCGCCGTACGGCAAGCCCGGAAAGTTCCTACGTGGCCAGCCTGCACCACCGGGGTTTGAACAAGATCCTGGAGAAAGTTGGGGAAGAGGCTACCGAGGTAATCATCGCCGCCAAGGATGCAGGCGAAGACCATCAGGAACTGGTCGGGGAAGTGGCTGACCTCTGGTTTCATACCCTGGTCATGCTCTCTCACCTGGAGCTGGATTCCGGGGCGGTGCTGGAGTGCCTGGCAACACGTTTCGGCGTGTCCGGGCTGGACGAGAAAGCTTCCCGCGGTTGACCGCGACATCACTATCACACGACGGAGACACACATGGGTATCGGTGGCATCAGTATCTGGCAATTGTTGATCATTCTCGCCATTGTCATCATGTTGTTCGGCACCAAGCGCTTGCGCACGCTGGGCAGTGACCTGGGCAGCGCGGTGAAGGGCTTCCGCAAGAGCATTCAGGACGAAGACAGCGGCAAACAGGACGCCGAGAACAAGGACGCCGCAGAAGAAAGTGCCGGCGACGCGCGGAGCGACAACAGCAAACCGTGATACAGCACCATGTTTGATATCGGTTTCGCCGAGCTGCTACTGATTGGCGTGGTGGGCTTGCTGGTGATAGGGCCGGAACGGCTGCCCTCGACGATCCGTACCGTTAGCGCCTGGGTGGCGCAGATTCGTCGTGGCTTCAACCAGATCCGCAGCGAGGTAGAGCAGGAACTGCACAACGATGCCGTCATGCAGGAACTGCGCAAAACCGGCAGCGACCTGAAACGCGACGCACAGCAGGCCAGTGATTCCTTCAAGACAGCCACCGGAGGTAACACGGCAACCGGGCCAGCCTCCACGGCAAGCCCCGGGCAGGCGGGCTCTGAACAGGCGAGCCCTGACCCAGCGAGCGTCAGGACGGCCGGCGATGGCGAGACCACGAGCCGCGCACAGGAACCTCCGGAGAAATGAACGACGAGACCGAGGACCAGCCGCTGCCCCTGGTAGCGCACCTGACCGAGTTGCGCGATCGCCTGTTGCGCGCATTGCTCGCCGTGCTGATCGTGTTCATCGGGCTGTTTCCGTTCGCCAACGAGATCTACAGTTTCGTCTCCGAGCCGCTGCGCGCGCTGCTGCCCGAAGGTACCTCCATGATCGCCACAGACGTGGCCTCACCCTTCCTCACGCCATTCAAGCTCACTCTGGTCGCCGCCATCTTCATCGCCATACCCTACGTGCTGTACCAGGCCTGGAGTTTTATCGCGCCCGGCATGTACCGGCATGAAAAACGCCTGGCGGTTCCGCTGCTGGCGTCCAGTGTAATGCTGTTCTACGCCGGCGCGGCGTTTGCCTATTACGTCGTGTTTCCGCTGGTGTTCGGCTTTTTTACCAGCGTGGGCCCGGAAGATATCGCCATCATGACCGACATCAACAGCTACCTGAACTTTGTGCTCAAGCTGTTTTTTGCCTTCGGTATTTCCTTCGAGATTCCCATCGCCGTCGTCATCATGATCTCGGCGGGCATCACCACCCCCGAGGACCTCGCACGCAAACGGCCCTATGTCATCGTCGGCTGCTTTGTCTTCGGCATGCTGCTCACCCCGCCGGATGTGATCTCCCAGGCCTTGCTGGCGGTGCCCATGTGGTGCCTGTTTGAACTCGGCATCGTGTTCGGGCGCATCATCAAACGGCGCAGCGCGGCCGCGGCAGACGCGGAGTAATGGCCGCAAAGTCCGGCCGCAGCCTGTCGCCGCTGCTGGCCATACCGCGTTTCCTGCTGCCCTACCGCGGGCGCCTGCTGGCGGCGGGTACCGCAGATCGGAAGAGCACACGTCTGAACTCCAGTCACTGCGTCCATCTCG
>OJIT01000200.1_pt1 | contig 9694 bp, 10 predicted proteins | sample 1595951 | NCBI WGS metagenome assembly OJIT01 (sample SAMN05416785, study PRJEB24817) | seawater metagenome | isolation source: Sea water | place: Canada:Atlantic | collected 2013-11 | reverse complement strand
TCCCTACACGACGCTCTTCCGATCTGCGCTTTCGCAAGGTGTGCGGTCAGATGGCCGATCCGGCCATCGCGGCCAGCACGATGGCGGGCATCATGCCAAGCAAGCTTGCGGCCCCGAATGTCCGTGCGCTGATCGGCGTGACAGCCGATCCGGCAGTCACCAGCAGCCCGGGTATACCGGTGATCCGGGCTGCCACGACATAGAATGGACCGCGCCGGTCGAGATGCGTACCGATGCCGTCGAGCCGGTCGCCCAGCCGATGCCGGATCCAGTCGCCGAGTAGATATCGCGAGACGAGGAACAGCGCGACACTGCCACCCAGCGCACCCAGCGCGATCACGAACACGCCCGAAAAACCGAGCAGCGCCCCGCTGGTGAAGGACATGGGGATGATCGTGCCGGGAACGGAAAGAGCCGTGAAGGTGGCGGTCAGCAGAGCCAGCAGCGCGCCTGCGGCAACCATGCCATAGGGCATTGCGGCAAAGCTCTCGATCAGGTCGAGAGGTATCGAAACGAGCGCAGCGAGATCCATCTGCATTATCAAGCCAATCCGATAGCGCCGGTTCCCATCTCTGCCAGCCTGGGCGGCAACTTGTTGCTAAAATGTTACGTCGCGGCAGGAGCCAGGGAATCGCGCAAATACCAGATTGCTTATTGCCGTATCGCACGGGGGTCGCGCAAGCGCCCTTCGACGAGCGGGGGCGGGGCGTGGTTGCGGCGATCCGGTCAGCGCATCATTGTGCCCTCGTTGACCAGCAGCACGCTATCCTCGCGCGCCAGGCACCACAGGCTCAGCCCGGCAGCGTGGGCGCGATCCACCGCCATGGCTGTGGGCAGCGATACTGTAACGAGTTGCGTGGCGCCGCCGCGCACTGCCTTTTCGACGATTTCGTACGAGCAGCGCGCGCTCGACAGCACGAAGCCTGTCGCCGGGTCTGTGCGTGCGCTGGCGAGGGCGCCGATCAGCTTGTCCATCGCGTTGTGCCGGCCCACGTCCTCGCGCGCCAGCCGCACATTGCCCTCGGCATCGCAGAAGGCAGCGACATGTGCAGCGCCGGTGTCGCGAGAGAGCGGCTGGTGTTGCGGCAGCGCGGCGAGAGCGGCGAAAATCGCGCGCGGCTCCAGCAGGCTGTGCGGCAAGACCTGCGGCAATGGCCGGGCGAGCGCGGCGAGATTGTCTATCCCGCACAATCCGCACGAACTTTCGGCGACGCGCGTGCGCACACGCTCGGTCAGCTTGTCGATCCCCAGCCCGGACAAGTGCGCGCGCACGATCCAGCCATCCGCAACTTCGGCAATGGCGATGTCGGAGCAATCCTCGGGAGTCTGCGCGAGCCCCTCGGCCAGCGCGAAGCCGCGTGCGAAGTCCGCGAGGTCTGTCGGCGTTGCCATCATCACCGCATAGGACAGCCCATTGAATTCCAGTGCCACCGGCACTTCGGGAACCCAGTCGCGCCTGACCGGATGCGTCGTGCCGTCCGGGTGGTATTCACGTGGACCCACGACCGCTACGACGGGTTCACCCCGCGTCTGCACGCCCGGCCTCGTCGACATCGGCAAATTCGGTCGCGCGGGTCTGGCTGGCCGGGTGATTGCCCTGTGCAAGGTGTTCGATTGCCGCTGCGGCAACCGGCTCCAGCGCGCTGCGATCGGCTGCGAACATCGCCGCCTTCATGCGGGGATCCCAGAACATGTCGATGTGATCGGCCGTCGCCAACACCGCCTTGTCATGCCCGATGGCGAGAAAATTGCGCGCGATCTGGTTGGCAAAACGCGTCAGCCTGGCGATCTGATCCGTACTCATTCGGCGGGTTCCGTCTCGCCCGCGATACGGCGGCTGCGTTCAGTCAGCTGGGCATAGTCTTCCTGCCAGTCGCTCGGCCCGTTCGAGGGCGCGACCTGCACCGCCGTCACCTTGTATTCGGGGCAATTGGTGGCCCAGTCGGAGAAATCGGTGGTGACGACATTGGCCTGCGTCGCCGGGTGGTGGAAGGTGGTGTAGACGACCCCCGGTGCCACGCGGTCGGTCACGGTCACGCGAAGGGTCGTTTCACCCGTCCGGCTGGCAAGCTTCGCCCAGTCGCCATCTTTCAGTCCGCGATTTTCGGCATCGACGGGATGGACCTCCAGCCGGTCTTCCTCGTGCCATACGGTGTTGGCGGTGCGCCGCGTCTGCGCGCCGACATTGTATTGCGACAGGATGCGCCCCGTGGTCAGCAACAGCGGGAAGCGCGGGCCTGTCCTCTCGTCGGTGGGCACGTAGTCGGTGACGACGAAAAGTCCCTTGCCGCGCACGAAGCCATCGGTGTGCATGACGGGGCTGCCCTCCGGAAAAGCATCGTTTACCGGCCACTGGACGCTGCCGCTGGCGCACAATCCATCCCACGACAGCCCTGCGAAGCTGGGCGTCAGCCGCGCGATTTCGTCCACGATCTGGCGTGGATGATCGTAGGACCAGCCAGCACCCAGCGCATTGGCGAGCAGTTGCGTAACCTGCCAGTCTTCGTAACCACTGGCCGGTTCCATCACCTTGCGTACCGGCTGAATGCGTCGTTCGGCATTGGTGAAGGTGCCGTTCTTTTCCAGGAAAGTGCTGCCCGGCAGGAAGACATGCGCGTAATTCGCGGTCTCGTTCAGGAACAGGTCGTGCACGATCACACAGTCCATCGCCGAAAGACCCGCGGCGACATGCTGCGTGTTGGGATCGGATTGCAGGATATCCTCGCCCTGGATGTAGATCGCGCGGAAGCTGCCATCGACTGCCGCATCGAGCATGTTGTTGATGCGCAGGCCCGGATCGGGATCGAGCGATACGCCCCAATCCTGTTCGAACAGCGCGCGCGTTTCGCCATCTGACAGGTGGCGATAGCCGGGCAGTTCGTGCGGGAAGCTGCCCATGTCGCAGGCGCCCTGCACATTGTTCTGCCCGCGCAGCGGGTTCACGCCCACGCCGGGACGGCCGATATTGCCCGTCGCCATCGCGAGATTGGCAATCGCCATCACCGTGCTCGACCCCTGCGAGTGCTCGGTCACTCCGAGGCCATAATAGATCGCCGCATTGCCGCCCGTGGCGTAGAGCCGCGCCGCTGCGCGCAGATCGTCGGCGGGGACGCGGGTCACCGGTTCGAGCACTTCGGGCGAATGGCGCGTATCGGCGACGAAGCGCGCCCAGTCCTCATAGGCATCCACTTCGCAGCGCGCGTGGATGAAATCCTCGTCGGCCAGACCCTCGGTAACGATCACGTGCGCCATCGCGGTGAGAACCGCGACATTGGTTCCCGGTTGCAACGGCAGGTGATGCGCGGCCTCGACATGCGGACTGCGCACTAGGTCGATGCGGCGCGGGTCGATCACGATCAGTTTCGCACCCTGCCGCAGGCGGCGTTTCATGCGACTGGCGAAGACCGGGTGGCCATCGGTGGGATTGGCGCCGATCACCAGAATTACGTCCGAATGCATCACGCTGTCGAAATCCTGCGTACCCGCGCTGGTGCCGAAAGTGGTCTTTAAACCGTATCCGGTGGGCGAATGACACACGCGGGCGCAGGTATCGACATTGTTGGTGCCGAAAACGCTGCGCACCAGCTTCTGCACGAGGAACGTCTCTTCATTGGTGCATCGGCTTGAGGTAATGCCGCCCAGTGCGCCCGCGCCGTGTTCGGCCTTGATCGCGTTCAGCCGGTCGGCGGCAAAGGCCATCGCCTCGTCCCAGCCTACCTCGCGCCAGGGCTGCGCGATGCTGTCACGGATCATCGGGCTGGTGATGCGGTCCTTGTGGTTGGCGTATCCGTAAGCAAAGCGGCCTTTCACGCAGCTGTGCCCGCGATTGGCCTTGCCGTCCTTCCACGGCACCATGCGCACCAATTGTTCCCCGCGCATTTCGGCGCGGAAGGTGCAGCCTACGCCGCAATAGGCGCAGGTGGTCACTTCGCTGCGTTCGGGCAGGCCGATCGCCTTGACGCTCTTTTCCTGCAAAGTCGCGGTGGGGCAGGCCTGCACGCAGGCGCCGCAGCTCACGCATTCGCTGGAAAGGAAATCGTCCTGCGTCTGTCCGGCGGAGATCAGGCTGGCAAAGCCGCGCCCGTCCACAGTCAGCGCAAAGGTGCCCTGCACCTCGTCACAGGCGCGCACACAGCGCGAGCAGACGATGCACTTGCTGGGATCGAACGTGAAATAGGGGTTCGAGCCATCGGCCCGCTGGTCGAGGTGGTTGTCGCCCTCGTAACCGTAACGCACATCGCGCAGGCCGACATTGGCGGCCTGGTCCTGCAATTCGCAATCGTTGTTGGCCGAGCAGGTCAGGCAATCGAGCGGGTGGTCGGAAATATACAGTTCCATCACCCCGCGCCGCAGCTTTTCCAGCCTTGGCGTCTGCGTCTTCACCGCCATGCCGTGTTGCGCGGGCGTGGTGCAGGACGCGGGCGTTCCGCGCGCGCCTTCGATTTCGACCAGACAAAGGCGGCACGAGCCGAAGGCCTGCATGGTGTCGGTCGCGCACAGTTTGGGAATATCGCCGCCCGCCAGAGACGCCGCGCGCATCACGCTGGTGCCCGCGGACACGGTGACTGCGCTTCCGTCTATCGTGAGCGTTATCGCCTCGTCCGAGACAGCCTCGGGCGTACCGAAATCCGGCTGTTGGCCATAGGCCATCACTTGCGCTCCAGGGCGGCGAGATCCGCCGGCGTATTGATATTGGCTGGCTGCACGTTAGCACGAATGGCGCGCGCGTTCACGCTGGTGGCGAAGGCGAGCATCGAATGGCGACCCTCGCCGTGCAGGATCGCCTCCACCGCGCCGACCGCCTGCATCGGCCAGTGCCCGATGACAGGTTGCGTTTCGACGAATGCAGGGGCTGGGGAAAGCAGGTCGAGCAGGTCGGGCGGCAGGGCGAGTGAATCGACGCCGCAGGTCAGCACGCTGGCATAGCCTTCGTCCTGCGCATGGTGCAGTCCGGCGGCGATCCCGGCCAGCGGCCCCATGCCGGCGCGCGGCCAGTCGGGGATGCACGGGGCGGGGCCGGTCGCGCGTCCGGCGATCACCACATATTCGCACCAGCCCGACAGCGTATCCACCGCCCGGCTTATGAGTGTGCGGCCATCCAGTTCGGCCAGCGCCTTGTCGCTGCCGAACCGGGTGGACATGCCGCCTGCCAGGACCACGCCCAGGATCATGTCGCGTCCTCCATATTGTCGAGAGCGCGGGCGACCGCTTGCGCATCGCTCACGAAGTCTTCGGGCCAGTGGCGCAGCGCGCTCATCACCGGATAGGGGGTAAAACCGCCCAGTGCGCACAGGCTGCCGAATTTCATCGTTTCGCACAGGTCGCCAAGCAGCGCGATCTCTTCGGCCGCGCTGCGGCCATGGCGCGGGGCGTTATGCATCTGCGGGGCGCGCTCCAATGCATCGGGCGCGCGCCCGCCGCTGCGGATGCGGTCGATCACTTCCACGCCGCGCACGGCGCCTATGCGGCACGGCGTGCACTTTCCGCAGCTTTCCGCAGCGCAGAACTGCATTGCGAAGCGCGCCATTGCGCCCATGTCGGCGGTGTCGTCGAACACGGTAATGCCGCCATGACCGATCAGCGCATCGACGTCACTATAGGCTTCGTAATCGAAGGCGATGTCGAACTGGTCGGGATGGATATATGCGCCCAGTGGACCGCCGACCTGGACCGCCTTGACCGGGCGCCCGCTGGCGGTGCCGCCGCCGATGTCGTGAACCAGTTCCTCAAGGGTTACGCCAAATGCGACCTCGTAAAGCCCGCCGTGGCGAATATTGCCTGCAAGCTGGATCGGCATCGTGCCTCTGGATCGGTCCATGCCACGTCCCGCGTAATCGCCCGCGCCGCCCTCTGCCAGGATATGCGGCACGGCGGCCAGCGTGAGGACATTGTTGACGACGGTGGGCTTGCCGAACAACCCTTCGAGCGCGGGCACTGGCGGCTTGGCGCGCACTTCGCCGCGCCTGCCTTCCAGGCTGTTGAGCAGGCTCGTCTCCTCCCCGCAGATATAGGCGCCAGCACCCACGCGGATTTCGCAGGCGAAGGGGGCAATGCGGTCCTCGCACAGCTCTATCGCAGCGTTCAGCTTGCGGATCGCATCGGGATATTCGCTGCGGATATAAATATAACCCTGTCGGGCGCCCACCGCTTCGGCTGCGATGGCCATGCCCTCGATCAGCGCAAAGGGATCGCCTTCCATCAGCATCCGATCGGCAAAGGTACCGCTGTCGCCCTCGTCCGCATTGCAGACGATGTATCTGGTATCGCCGGGAGCCTTGCGCACCGTGTCCCACTTTATGCCCGCCGGGAAGCCCGCGCCGCCGCGCCCGCGCAGGCCCGACAGCTTCACCTCTTCGACAATGGCTGCGGAGCCGATGGCGCGCGCGCGATCAAGGCCTTGCCAGCCGCCAGTCGCCGCATAATCGGAGAGGCTGAGGGGCCGTGTCTTTCCGGCGCGCGCGAACGTGAGGCGGGTTTGCGTGGCGATGAAGGGGTGGTCGGCAATCTTCTCGATACGCTTGTCGAGTTCTGCACCACGGGTCAGGATCTGATCCACGTCGTCCGGTGTCACCGGGCCGAAGCCATTGCCCTCGATCTCCACCAGTGGCTCCAGCCAGTGCATTCCCCAGCTCGAAACGCGCTGCACATCGCAGCCTGCCGCCTCGAAAGCGGCAGCGACCGCATCGGCCCCGCAGGCGCGCGCCAGAGAATCGTCGGAAATGCGCACCAAGGTCATGCCGTCTCGATCACCTTTGCCAGACGCGCTGCATTGAGCCGCGCGTACAGAGTGTCACCGGTGCGCGCGGCAGGTCCGGCGCTGCACAGGCCGAGGCAAAAGACCGATTCTATCCGCACCCGCTGGCCCGCCGCCTGTCCGGCAGCTTCGATCAGCCCTTCGACGCCGCGCGCCTGACACGCCTCCGCGCGGCAGATCTGGACGACGGGGCGCGCATCGTAGCGCTCGTGAAAATCGTGGTAGAAGCTGACCACGCCATGCACTTCGGCCCGGCTGAGGTTGAGTCCTCTGGCGACCAGCGCTTCGCTCTCGGCATCGACGCAGCCGAACTCTTTCTGGATGTCATGCAGGATCGGAAGGAGCGGACCCTCGCGATGGTGATGAGCGGCGATGATCGCGCCGATCCGATCCGATTGCGCTGTCATCCCCCTGCGGCCTTCAGCCTGTCAGCATGCCAGGCCACATGATCGGCAATGAAGGTCGAGATGAAGAAGTACGAATGATCGTAGCCGTCCTGCATCCGGATCGTCGCGGGAATCCCGGCTTTGCGGCAGGCTTCGTCGATCAGGTGCGTCTTGAGTTGCTCTTCGAGGAAATTGTCGGCGCGGCCCTGGTCGATCAGCAGGTCGGGCACACGTGCGCCGTCTTCGATCAGTGCGCAGGCATCGTATTCGCGCCATGATGTGCGGTCGTCTCCCAGATAACCGCCCAGTGCCTTCTCGCCCCACGGGCAGTTTATCGGGCTGACGATGGGGGCAAAGGCGCTGGTGGAGGCGAAGCGACCCGGATTGCGCAGCGACACGGTGAGCGCGCCGTGTCCGCCCATTGAATGGCCCGAGATACCCTGCCGCTCCATATCGACCGGGAAATGCTGCGCGACCAGCGCGGGCAGTTCGTTCTCGACGTAATTGCGCATGTGGAAATGGCGCGCCCACGGCTCCTGCGTAGCATTGACGTAGAAGCCAGCGCCCTTGCCGAAATCATAGGCATCCACATCGGGCACGTCGTCGCCGCGCGGACTGGTGTCCGGCCCGACAAAGATCACGCCATGCTCGGCGCAGGCGCGCTGATAAGCGCCCTTGGTCATCGCGTTTTCGTGCGTGCAGGTCAGGCCCGACAGCCACCACAGCACGGGCAATCGTGTGCCCGCCTCGTGCTCGGGCACGTAGACCGCGAAGGTCATCGGCGTACCGGTTGCCTTGCTGTCGTGGCTGTAGACCCCTTGCGTGCCGCCGAAGCAGCGCGTTTCGCTGACCGTTTCCAGACTCATTTCTGGCGAGCAGCTTCGCCCATGACATAGGCGCACAGCTTGTTGCCGAACGGATCGCGCAGATATGCGCCGTACATGGGATCGGGACCATATTCGCGCGGACCCGGCTCACCTTCGCTGCTGCCGCCATTGGACAGGCCCGCCGCGTGCCAGGCATCGACCTGTTCGGGCTTTTCGGCGCGCAAGCCGATGGTGCCGCCATTGGCGTGCGTTGCCGACTGGCCATCCGCAGGCGGACCGACCATGAAGGCGCCCGATGCCGGATCGCCGTAGAAGGCACGCCCTTCCATCTGCATCCCGCCAACGCCCAGGGCGCCGAACGTAGCGTCGTAGAAGGTGCAGGACTTTTCGATGTCGTCGCTGCCGACCATTACGTGGGTAAACATGGTTCGCTTTTCTCCCTTGTGATTATCCGTCGCATCCAGCGGTATACCCGCCTGCGGATGCGCTCAATATATTACGACCGAACGAATGCTTTCGCCCGAATGCATCAGGTCGAAGCCTTTGTTGATCTCGTCCAGCGTCAGCGTGTGCGTGATCATCGGGTCGATGGCGATCTTGCCGTTCATGTACCAATCGACGATCTTGGGTACGTCGGTCCGGCCCTTGGCGCCGCCGAAAGCGGTGCCGCGCCAGTTGCGCCCGGTTACGAGCTGGAACGGGCGGGTGGATATTTCCATGCCCGCTTCGGCCACGCCGATGATGATCGAAGTGCCCCAGCCCTTGTGACAGCACTCCAGCGCCTGGCGCATGACATCGGTGTTGCCCGTGCAGTCGAAACTGTAATCCGCGCCACCGTCGAGCAGTTCGACCAGATGCGCGACCACGTCTGTCGTTTCCTTCGGATTGACGAAATCGGTCATGCCGAATTTCTCGCCCCATTCGCGCTTGGAATTGTTGATGTCGACGCCGACGATCCGGCCCGCGCCCGCCATCTTGGCGCCCTGGATCACGTTGAGGCCGATGCCGCCAAGGCCGAACACCACCACGTTGTCACCCGGCTGGACCTTGGCCGTGTTGACCACTGCTCCCACGCCTGTTGTCACGCCGCAACCGATATAGCAGCTCGTCTCGAACGGCGCATCGGTGCGGATTTTGGCGACGGCTATTTCGGGAAGCACGGTGTAGTTCGAAAAGGTCGAGCAGCCCATATAATGGAAAATCGTCTCTCCCTTGTAGGAGAAGCGGCTGGTCCCGTCGGGCATCAGTCCCTTGCCCTGCGTTTCCCGGATCGCACTGCACAAATTGGTCTTGCCAGACAGGCACATTTTGCACTGGCGACATTCGGGCGTGTAGAGCGGAATCACGTGATCGCCAGGCTTCACGCTGGTCACGCCCGGGCCGACCTCTCGCACTATTCCTGCACCTTCGTGCCCCAGCACGGAGGGAAACAGCCCCTCGGAATCGAGGCCGTCGAGCGTGTAGGCATCGGTATGGCAGATGCCGGTGGCCATGATTTCGACCAGCACTTCGCCCTGCTTCGGCCCTTCGAGGTCGAGTTCGACGATCTCCAGAGGTTGTTTTGCTTCGAATGCTACGGCGGCGCGGGTCTTCATCTGTGGCATCTCCTCGGCTGTGCGGCCCTCATGGCGAGGATCGGCGGCGCGATAAAGGGGCGATTGTTTGTTGCCTGGTCGAAAGGGGTGCAAGACTAGATCGGAAGAGCGTCGTGTAGGGAAAGAGTGTAG
>OJIT01000199.1_pt1 | contig 9707 bp, 9 predicted proteins | sample 1595951 | NCBI WGS metagenome assembly OJIT01 (sample SAMN05416785, study PRJEB24817) | seawater metagenome | isolation source: Sea water | place: Canada:Atlantic | collected 2013-11 | reverse complement strand
AGATGGACGCAGTGACTGGAGTTCAGACGTGTGCTCTTCCGATCTCCGCAAGCTGAGGGGCCCTTTGCCAGACGAGCCAGCCAAGGATCAGCGGAACGAAGAGGATATGGTTGTAGGTCGATGCATCCCACCATTGCATCGCCATATCGGCCCATACCGGCGCGAATAGTGCGAGCAAAGCGGCCCAGGCCAGACCGAGATGCACCAGCGGTCGACGCCAGCTCGCAGGAATACGGGCAGCAAGTGCGCCGTCACCGCGCAAGGCAAGCTCAGGCTGCATCGCGATGATCTCCACTCGGTCCGCTCAGCCCGATGATCGAGGGCAGGTCGTTCAGCATGGCGGGCCAGGACCTATGCGCGAGTACGAAGTTGCGGGCAGCGCATCCCATCGCCTCAGCTTCAGCCGGATCGGCAAGCAGGTGGAGCGCCTCTGCCACGAATGCGGCATCGTCCTGCGCGATGCGCAAATCGCGACCATCGACCGCCCCTATGCCCGTCGCCGCCTCTTCGCTCACCAGCACCGGACGGCCCATCGCCATCGCCTCCAGCACCTTGTTCTGCACGCCGCGCGCGATCGTCAGCGGAGCGACCACTAGGTCGGCATGGGCCAGATACGGTCGCATGTCGGGCACTTCGCCGTGGATATGGCACAGTGGCAGTTCGCCCAGCGCAGCGACTTCGGCGGTGGGAGCGCGGCCTACGACATGGAATTGCGCGTCTGGATGAGGCGCACGAATGGCAGGCAGAATGCACGACGCCATTCGCTTGGCAGCAACCACATTGGGCGCGTAGTCCATTTGTCCGGTGAACACGAGATGCGGCCCTGTTCCGACGAATGGCGATCGGATGTCGGCATCCGGTGCGAAGTGCGCGCCATCGATACCGTTTCCCAGTGCCAGTACCGATCGCGCATCGGGCGCGCGCCGACGGAGAAGCGCGGCCTCCGCATCGCTGACCAGCAATGTGTGGTCGGCGCGTTTTGCCAGCTTCGCCTCGACCCCGCGCAGCAGCCTGCCTTCGCGGCCATGAAGCCAGCTTTGCGGGAAGGTCGCGGTGTCCGTATAAGCTTCGAACTTGGCTGAATCGACGTCAACAAGATCGACGATCAATCGCGCATTGAAATCGGCGGGAACGAACTGGCCCATCTGACCTGAAAAAACATACACCGCGCCAATTCGCCCGGTCTCCAGTAATTGCGCCACCCAATCCGACAGGCCCGCGGCAGCATAGGCGGTCAGGCTGACCGGTTTGCGTTGCAGCAGCGCCTCCACTCCGGCGAGAGGCAGAGGCTTGCCACGGTGCAACACGCAATGGCTTTTCGCGATCCGCGCCAGTTCGGCGACGTGCACCAGGTCGGCGTCGCAATCGACGAAGCAACCCACGTGGACGGGCGCTATATCAGCCAGCGCGCGCAGAATATGCGTCGAGCGGATACGGTCTCCACGATCGGGCGGAAACGGTAAGCGATGGGCGAGAAAGAGGATTTCGTCACTCACCCCAGCCCTCGCGCGATCAAAGGGCCAAGTCGGTTCGCCACGGAAAGGGGCAGGCGTTGCCAGACCGCAATGCGCGCGGCGTGCCTGGCGCTGGAAGGGTCGGCATCGCGTGCCGGAAAGCCGGGCGCAGTCCAGCTGGCATAGGACAAGGGTTTCGGCTCGAATCCCCATGTCTTCTTGTAGCGATAAGGCCCGCTGCCGGTCTTGCTGCGCCCGAAATCGAAGCGATTGCAGCCGCGTCCGCGCGCATGATTCATCAGCGCATAATACATCACGTCATTGGCGCGCAGGTGCCGCGCGGTCAGTGTGCCACCACCCCAATAAGGCATGACGGCACCACCGTGGTAAAGCGACAGAACACTGGCAACAGGATTACCCTGATGGCGGACGGTCAGGATATCGGCATCGAGACGGTCGAGCACCGCATCGAACAGGCTGCGCGGGAAGACCGGCGTGCCGAGATTGCGAACGCTTTCCGCGTAAACTGCATAATGCCCAGATCGATCTGATTCCGCTTTCCCGACGGAAACTTGCAAGTCATTCTTCATGCCCTTGCGAACCTCGGCACGTTGCTTGCGCGGAATTGCGAGCAGTTGCGCTTCGTCATCCGCGGCAAGGTCCATCACGAACCCGCAATGGCTTTCGGTCCGCACTGTCCAGTCGGGCGGCACCGATCCTCCGCGCAACTCGATGTCGGGGCAGTTGCGTCGCAACGCCAGTTCCTCCGCAGCGCGGCACAATGCATTGCAGGTGCCATCGTCCGCTGCAAGCGCACCGCCTTCGACGGCAAAGCCGCTGGACGCCAGCAACCGGCCGAAAACGGGCGAATGCACTTCTGTCAGCGGCAACCAGCCGGTGACCGCCCCGCCCTTCTCTGCCAATAAGCCAACCGCACGATTCCCGGTCCCCGCCTCGACCGCCGTCAGCCATGCCGGACGGTGAAATATACCACCGCCAGCCTCGCGCACGAATCCCTCTATCCGGGCGCCTTCGTCCGGCTGACGAAGGTCGGCAAGGCGAAGAGCCGTGGGTGCAAGAGAGAAAGGTGCATTCACGCCGCACGGCTTTCGATCAAGGCAGCTTCGCGCGCGGCAAGAATATCCATGCGGCCCCACGCAAACTCGCGGACGAGCTGGCGCAGTTTGGGCGCCATTTTCCCGAGATTGGTGTAATGGCGCAGCCGTGATTTCAATGGCGCACCCGCGACACGCGGCTGGCCGGGGTCGATCTCCCATGGGTGAAAATAGAACACCGCCGGTCGTTCTTCGCTCCGGTTGACCTGCCGGATCGCCCAGCGGGAAAAGCCATAGGGCAGCACTCGGAAGAACCCGCCCCCGCCCGCCGCCAGTCTGCGGCCGGCGAACATTGCAGTGGTTACGGGTATCTCGACCAGCGCAGAGCCCGCCAGCGGCCTGAAGGCAAATCGCGGTGCGGTGGCCCAACCGTAATGGTCGTGATGTACCGGCGCAACGCTGGACGAATAAACATAGCCCTGCGCGGCCAGCTCCTCGAACGCCCATGGCGTTCGCTCGTCTATCGAAAAGCTAGGCGCTCGGTAGCCGGTGACTGCGGTTCCGGTCGCATCCTCGATCGTCTTGCGCGCCTTGGAAATGTCATCGGCAAACTCGCTCGGTCGCATGGTGAAAACGCGGGCATGGTCCCACCCATGGCTGGCAATCTCGTGCCCGCGGGCAACGATGTCGCGCAAAAGCCCGCCATGACGCTGGGCGACCCAGCCAAGGGTGAAGAACGTCGCACTGGCGCCGGCATCGTCGAACAGGTCGAGGATCTCGCGCACGTTGCGATCGACACGGTCATCCAGCCCGGCCCAATCGCCACGGTCGATCACGTCTTCGAACGCGCCGACCTGGAACCAGTCCTCGACATCGACCGACAGGCCGTTGACAATGCGCGATCCATGGACAGGCGCGACAGGCTGGGCGATGGCGTTCACCTGCGAAGGATCCTCAGGCGGCCTTGCTCTCGTCCATCTCGCCTTCGATCCATTCGATCAGCATCGTCAGCGTCTGGCGGATTGTGCGTTCCTGCTCGAATGTGCGGGCCTCCAGCTTGGCGAGCTGGTCGCGCAACACGTCGATCTCTGGCGCAACCGCGTCGGAGACTGCCTTGTCCTGCTGGTTGGCAAGCTCCACGATGGCCTGCTGCAGTTCGAGGATCTGCGCATCCCGCTCGGCCAACAGGTCTTCGACAAGTTGCTGGTCGATCACAGGCCGTTCGGGCGCCTGCGCGACGTCCGGCTGGATTTCCGGATTGGCTCCGGACCGCGAAGAGGGCATCGGGGCGGCCTGCGGGAAAGCGCGTTCGCCATCCATTTCTTCCAGCACGGCTTGCAACATCGCCGCGTCGATGCGTGAGCGCTGCTCGACCGCGCCAAGAAGCAGCAGGCGATTGGCGATCTGGTTCAGCTTGCGCGGAATGCCGCTGCTTGCTTCGTAAAGCTCGCTGAACACGCGCTGGTCGAAAGCGGGATTGCCTTCCCATCCGACCTTTTGCAGGCGATGGACCAGATAGGGCTCGATCTCCCCCTTCTGCATCGGCTCCAGATGATGCGCGGCGATTACGCGCTGGCGCAATTGCTCCAGGTCCGGATGGCTTTGCAGCGTCACACGGAATTCGGGCTGGCCGAGCAGCACCGTCTGCAACAGCGGGTGGCTGCCGAGCTGGAAGTTCGACAGCATCCGCAGTTCTTCCAGCGCGGCGACCGAAAGGTTCTGCGATTCGTCGACCACCAGCAGGCAGCGCCTTCCCTCGCGCGCCTCTGCGTGGAGAAAGCCCTCGATTGCTCCCAGTGCGCTTGCCTTGTCATGGCCATCGATATCAAGGCCATAGGCCTGAGCCACGACATGAACGACCATGTCTTCGTCCAGCTTGCTCGTCACGACCTGTGCAACGGTGACCTGCGCGGGATCGATGCTGGCCATCATATGCGCGATGAGAGTGGACTTGCCCGCCCCCACCTCGCCCGTGATGACGATAAATCCCTCACCCTGCGCGAGGCCGTAGCCGAGGTAGGACAGCGCCTTGCGATGCGTCACGCTGCGGAAATAGAAATCCGGATCGGGCGTAAGCTGGAATGGCTTGCCGGTAAGACCGTAGAAATCGTCGAACATGGGTCTGTTCTCCCTGTGACCCGTCAGAAGGTATAACGCAGGCCCACAAGGGCCGATGCGGTGGTGAAATCGGGCAGGCTGTCACGGGTGATCCCGTCCAGCCCGATGGCAGCCGTGCCGGTCAGGCCGGCGATGATGTCGCGGTAATAGGCCAGCGATGCGCTGTATCCCATGCCGCCGCCACCGTTGTTGAATCCGCTGTCGAACCAATTGGCGCCTGCATTCGCGCTGAGGCCGGAGCGACGGTCGAGCTGTTTGCTGGCATATGCGGCGATCCAGTAATTCTCGTCGACCACGCCATTGGCATCCGCAAGCACGGTGCCGACGGCAGCGATAAATTTACGCCGGTCGTATCCCCCGGCCAAACCGTACGACAAGCGCCCGCTGTTGCGTGCCAGACTGGCCGTCACACCCTGGCTGCGAAACACCGCGCTACGCACCGACCCGAGCCGGGCGAGCGCGCAGCTCCCACTGTCGAGCGAGGCGACGCAGCCGCCCAGTTCGCCGGTAATGGGGTTGCGAAAAGCCTCGAAATCGGTGGAAAGATCGGACAGTGAATTCACCACCGTGCCGCCAAAGCCAGTGATGTTGTCGTAGACCGCCACGTTCAGGCTGGTGCGTTCGCCGGGGGCATAGGACAATGTGCCGTAATAGGTGGTCGAACCGTATCGGCGACCGACATAGGCCTCCAGCGAGGTGCGCCGGCTGGGGCGCCACATCACACCCACGTCCCAGATCAGGCCATCGGTCTGATACGCAATTGTTCGTGGGGCACTGTCATCGGTGATGAAGCGCCCGTCGTTGCCGATTGCCGGATCGCCATTGGCATCGCGCACTGCGTCGCGGCTGGAAACCTCGACATCCTCATATCCCACGCCGCCGACCAGCGCGACGGTTTGCGATACCGGCACGGTCACGTCGGCCCGCACGAAACGGTCATCGACACGCTGATCCAGATTGGAAATGTCCTGGCGGTTCCAGCCTGCACCCACACCGACGCCAATTGGAAGAGCGGTCCCCGGCGCAAAGCCTGCGCGGACATTCGCCGACTGCGTCAGGCTATCGTCGAATATGTCGACCGGCTCCGAACCCGGAGCGAGGACAAGCGCATCGGGCGCCTCTACCCGGGTGTAACCTATGCGATAGGAACCGGTGACCTGCGCGTCGCCTACATTGGTCTGAACACTCGGTCCGGCATAGATCGCATAGACCTGGCTGGTCGAATCGTCATCGACGCCGAAACCGCCAAGCGAAGTAAAACCATTACCTTCCACCCGCGTGCGCGAGGCAAGTGCACCCGCCTCGATGGTTACGCGGCGCGGAACCAGGGCGAAGGAACCGCGGGCGAGCCCGCTCAGCGTGTCGGAATCGGAGGCATCGCCATAACCGATGCGCCTCTCGTAACGCAGCGAGGCCGACGCCGCACTGGTGCGTCCGACGATGCCAGCGTCCACGCCCGCCGCCAGCTGGGTATAGGTGAAGACGTCGTCACCCGGAGACAATTCGGCAGACAACACCTGCGCAGCCTCGATGTAGGGCTCGACGTAAGTGGCAGATCCGCCACCGCCGCCGTTACTGCCACCGCGCTCTTCCGACGGCATCTCGTAATCCTGCGCCTGGCCGACCGCCGGCAGGCAGAAGCATCCGGCAACTGCGGCAAGAGCGAGCGAACGGCGTGATGCGAAGCGAGACATGCGCCTTAGTCTCCATTTCCGTAATAGGCGCCGAAGCGGCGACCGCTGGGACTGAAATTGGCATCGTTGAGCAGCAATTTGATCGACGGGCAGCTCGACAGCAGCGTGAGCGCGTCTTCCAGCGCGCTCTGGCCGGTCCGGTCGGCACGCACGACCATCAGCACTTGCCCGACATGCCGGGCCAGGTCTGCGGCGGGCGAGGCGGCGAGAGCCGGGGGAGAATCGAATATCAGGATGCGGTCTGGCGCGCCCTGCGTCAGCCGGTCGAGGACGGTCGCGGTGCGCGCACTGGCGAGGTATTCGCTGTCCGCACTGGTCTGATTGCCCGCCGGAAGGACATAGAGACCAGCGACATCGGTGGTGATGACACAATCTTCCACGGCGATATCGGTATTGGCCAGCGCATCCATCAGGCCGGGCCCCTTGGGCAATCCAAGCAGCGACAGGATAGAGGGTTTGGCGACATCGGCATCGACCAGCACGACTTCGCAGTCGCGCTCGGCCGCCAGCGCCAGCGCGAGATTTACCGCGCAATAGGTCTTGCCCTCGTTTGGCAGAGGAGAACTTATCAGGACGCGGCGCGACTGGCCGGCAGCGTCATTGCGGGCGCTTTTGAGAACCGCTCGCTTGGCGATACGAAATTCCTCCAGCAGCGCGGTAACGGCACCTTCGGGGTTGATCAGGCCGTGCTCATGCAAAAGCGCGCGATCGATGGACTGAACTGGTCCTGTGAACGCGACACGCGGCAACGCCTCCGGCTGAATGTCGGCAAGCGGATCGACCGGCGCCGTCTCAACCTTTTCAGCCCCTCGCGATTGTGGAGCAGCAGAAGGCTGGCCCTCTTTCGGTGCGGCGGCAGTCTCCGGCGTGGACACCCGATCGGGCTTGCGACGATTGACAGGCCTGGCGAGCTCGCGCGGAACGGGAGCGGGCGCATAGCCACCGTCGCCGAACATGTTTTCGGCGCGTTCGAAAAGTGACTTGCCCTCGACCTTGTCACCGGACGGGCCGGGCACGGGGATTTTGCTGTGTTCGGTCATTGCCTTCCCCCTCAAGCCACCATGCCGCGTTGCATGAACTCGACAGCCAGCAGCACTATGAACAATGCGCCCAGCCCCCCGATTCCGGCGGCGAAAAAGCGCATTCGGCGGCGGCGCAGGGCGCGGCCTGCATCGGTCAGGGTGTTTGAGATCGTGCCGATTACGGGCAGGTCGAAATCGCGTTCGAGCTGGCCCTGCGTTGCATAGGTAGAGCCAAGCTTGCCGAGCGCGAATGCGCTGCCCACGCCTGCGCCAAGACCCAGAATCAGCACGCCGATCAACAGCAGCGGACGATTGGGCGCTGCGGGCGAACGCGGCGTGCTGGGCGGGTCGATCACTTCGAACTGAATGGCACTGCGCTCGCTTTCGACCTGTCCGCGCAGGCGCAGTTCCTCACGGTCCTGCAACAACTCGTCATACTGCCTGCGCAGGACTTCGTAATCGCGGCTGATCCGCTGCGCCTCGGCTGCGGCACCCGGCTCGCGCGACTGGCTGGCGGTGATCGAGGCGATTTCCGAGCGCAGCGATACTGCCCGCGAGCTGAGCGCCTGCACATTGGCCAGGCGCTGCGAACGCATCGAGACGAGCGAAGTATAGGCCGGGTTTGGCGTCCCCGTTGCGCCATTGTCCTGCGTGGCACGTTCCCGCAGGGTAGCGATCTGGCGATTGAGTGCGACGATGTCGGGATGCTCATCGGTCAGCCCGCGCGCGCGCATCGCGGCAAGGTTCGATTCGGCCTGCGCCAGTGTTGCGGCAGGGCCGCCCGATCCGGGCGTCAGTTGCGTGCGCGGGGTGCTGTCGAGTTGGCCATCGATGGCTGCCAGCGCAGATTCGGCTGCGGCCAGATCCGCCTCCACGCTACGCAGTTCGGATCGGGTAGCATTGAGATCGGCCAGCAAGGCGGACGACCCGCCAACCAGTTCAGGGTTCTGCGCCTCGAATTCGAGGCGACGCTGCTCGGCCGCTTCCAGTTCGCGCTGGCGCGTCTGAAGCTGGGCGTCGATGAAATCGATGGTCTCGCTCATCTCTCCACGGGCACCGCCAAGGTTTTCCTCGCGGAAGATGTCGATCATCCTTTGCACGACGACCTGGGCAAGCTGAGCGTTCTCTGCGTCCGAGTAGTCACTGCGACCGCTGGTCGCCGAAATCTCGAACATGTTCTCGCCTTCGCCGGTGACCGAGATATCCTGTTCAAGGCGACCGATGGCGCCTTCCATCTGACCGGGCGTGGTTACTTCGTCCCCGATCCGGGTCGAGCGTACAACCTTCTCCAGGTTGACCGCGCTGACGAGAGTCTGACGCACACGGGCAATATCGCGCTGGCGACCTGCCGAGCCGATGCCGATCTGCTCGGCCAGCACATCGTCGAGTTGTACGAAGATGCGCGCTTCGGATTCGTACGAGTTCGGGATCAGCGCAACGAAAAGCCAGCCCAGCAGGCAAACCGCCCAGGTAACACCCATGGCAAGCCATCGGCGATTCCACACCGACCAGAGTGCCGCGCGCACTTCTTCGAGAAGGTGGTTCAACTCCCCGGCTCCCTCAGAACATGCTTTCCGGAACGATGATCACATCGCCCGGCATCAGCATGACATTCGCTTCGCTCTCGCCCTTGCGCAGCAAATCGCCCAGGCGCAGCGCGAATTCTTCCTGCTGACCGGTGGAACGATTAAAGCGAATAAGCTTCGAGCGATTGCCCGCCGCATATTCGGACAGGCCACCTACCGCGATCATCGCGTCGAGTAGCGTCATGTTCGCACGGTAGGGCAGCGACGATGGCTGCTCGGTCGCGCCGACTATCCGCACCTGCTGGCTGAATGTTCCGGCGAAGGTATTGACGATCACTGTGACGAGCGGATCTTCGATATATTGCGACAGTTGCAGCCGGATATCTTCGGCCAGCATCGTCGGTGTCTTGCCCACTGCCGGCATATCTGAAACCAGCGGCGTGGTTATGCGACCATCGGGGCGAACCTGCACTTCTGCGCCCAATTCGTCATTGCGCCAGACGTGGATCGTCAGCTTGTCGAGCGGTCCGATCACATATTCTTCGCCCGGGCCTTCCTGCATCGCAACGAAGGTCGCAGGTGTGAGTTGCGGGCCGGTGCTGGTAGCCGCGCAACCGGACAGGACCAGAGGCACGATGCCGGCAACGGCCAGAAAACGGGCGGACTTCAACTTTCGCATGCAATGCGTCCTCACAGTTTCGGACACCGGGCGACCGGCATGGTGCCACATGCCATTCCCCCACCGTCCGTGGATCCACGACGCGTTCTCGCGAAAAAGGGTGAACATCCCAGATCGGAAGAGCACACGTCTGAACTCCAGTCACTGCGTCCATCTCGT
>OJIT01000195.1_pt1 | contig 9738 bp, 8 predicted proteins | sample 1595951 | NCBI WGS metagenome assembly OJIT01 (sample SAMN05416785, study PRJEB24817) | seawater metagenome | isolation source: Sea water | place: Canada:Atlantic | collected 2013-11 | reverse complement strand
GAGATGGACGCAGTGACTGGAGTTCAGACGTGTGCTCTTCCGATCTCTCGGCTGGCAGGCAATACCACTGGTGGTGTTGCTCTCCTCTCTGGTGGGCGCCGTGGTTGGCATTGCGCTCATTGTGGTAAAACGGCGTGGGCGTGACATCCCCATGCCCTTCGGTCCTTATCTGGCGGCGGCAGGCTGGCTGGCGCTGATCTGGGGTGAGCCGATTCTCGCCGCCTGGCTGGGTGCCAACGGGCTGCAGCCGTGACGCAGGTTAGCGGAGAGCCCGTGGCCTTTATTGTGGGTATCACCGGCGGGATCGGCAGCGGCAAGACGGCGGTGACCGACCGCTTCGCGCGCCACGGCATTACTGTGGTTGATGCCGATATCGTGGCACGCATCGTCGTGGAGCCGGGCACGCCGGCACTGGCGGCGATCGCCGAGCGTTTCGGCGCCGGGCTGCTGCAGCCCGATGGCGGCCTGGACCGCGCCGCCCTGCGTCGCATCGTGTTCGCTGATCCGGCGCAACGCGCCTGGCTGGAGCAGCTGACGCACCCGCTCATCGGTGAGGAAATCCAGCGTCAGCTGGCCGCCTCGCGCAGCCCCTATACCCTGCTCAGTTCACCCCTGCTGCTGGAGTCTGCCACGCAGCGCGCACTGACATCGCTGGTGGTGGTGGTGGATGTGCCGGAGGCGGTACAACTCGCCCGCACCGTGCAGCGCGACAGCCATGACGCGGATCAGGTCAAGCGCATCATGGCGGCGCAGCTACCCCGGGCAGAACGGCTGGCGCTGGCGGACATCGTGCTTGATAACAGCGGCCCGCTGGACGCGCTGGATGGGGTGGTGGCTGAGCTTCACAAGGAGTTTTTGCAGCGCGCGGAAGAAGCGCGCCGAATCTGATGCGCCAGGCCTGATGCGCCAGTTTATGTGCTTGAGGAGGCGTGTTCCAAATGCTGGCGCACGGCAGACACGATCGGTGCATTGGCTGCAGGCAACTCATAGCGCGATAATTCATCAGCGCTGACCCAACGCAGCGGCTGGCCCTCCAGCCCGCGCGCTTCGCCCGCAAGCTCCGTGACCAGGTGTACATCCAGCAACACGGCCTTGTCGCCATAGTTGAACGGCACCAACAGCAGCGGCCGGGATGCCGCAAAACCGATGCCGAGCTCTTCGCGCAACTCGCGTGCCAAAGCGTGCTCCACCGCCTCGCCGGGCTCTACCTTGCCGCCCGGGAACTCCCACAGCCCGCCCTGGTGCGCCGCACTGGCGCGACGGCTGATGAGAATATTGTACTGTTCATCCAGCACTACTCCGACGGCGACATGCACTGCCGCCATTCAGGTACGGTACTCCGCATTGATGCGCACGTAGTCGTAGGAGAAGTCGCTGGTCCAGACGGTGGCTGCGGCAGGCCCGCGCTGCAGTTCTATACGGATGGTGATGTCCTCTGCGGCCATGGCAGCGGCGCCCTGCTGCTCTGTATAGCTCGCCGCCCGGCAGCCCTGCTCGGCGATCAGCACATCGTTCAGGTACACGGCCACGCGTGTCACATCAAGATCCTCCAGCCCGGCGCGGCCAATAGCGGCCAGCAAGCGGCCCCAGTTCGGGTCGGAGGCGAACAGCGCGGTTTTCACCAGCGGCGAGTGGGCAATGGTAAAGGCCACATCAAGGCACTCCTGCTCATCGCCACCACCGTTAACCTGCACCGTGACAAATTTGCTGGCGCCCTCGCCGTCACGCACCAGTCCCTGGGCCAGCGTCACGCAGGCCTCCTGCAAAGCATCGCGCAGCGCAGCGTAGAGTGGCTCGTCGGTCGACTCCAGCAGGGTATTGCCGGCCGCACCGGTGGCCACCAGCATGCAGGCATCATTCGTGGAAGTGTCGCCGTCTACCGTGATCCGGTTAAACGACATATCCACGGCATCTGCCAGCAGGGTCTGCAGCAATGCCGGGCTTACCGCCACATCCGTGGCCAGATAGGCCAACATGGTGGCCATGTTGGGCCGCAGCATGCCGGCGCCCTTGGCAATACCGGTGAGCACATGGCTGCGCCCGTTGCAGCTGAAACGCACCGAGCAGGCCTTGGGCCGGGTGTCCGTGGTCATGATGCCGTGCGCCGCATCCAACCAGCCGTCTTCACGCAGCTCGGCCAGTGCCTGCGGCAACACATCCACAATCTTCTGTACCGGTAGCGGCTCACCGATCACGCCGGTGGAGAATGGCAATACCGCTTCGGTGGGCACCCCGGTGAGCTCGGCAACGGCGCCGGCGCAGCGTTGCGCGTCCGCCAGGCCGGGCTCGCCGGTGCCCGCATTGGCATTGCCGGTATTCACCAGCAGGTAGGCGGGCTGTTGCCGGCTGGCCGCGAGGTGCGCCCTGGCCACCACTACCGGTGCCGCACAGAATGCGTTGCGGGTAAACACGCCGGCGACGTGACTGCCAGGCGTCAACCCCATCAGCACAACATCCCTGCGCCCGGGTTTCTTGATGCCGGCCGACACCGTGGCCAGGCGCAAGCCCGCTACCGGCAGCAATTCACCGAGGTTTGCTTCACCCACCGCCATACGCGTTTTCTCCCGCTACGCTGCCTGCGTTAATCAATGCGCCCATGGCATTGCTTGAACTTTTTCCCGCTGCCGCAGGGGCAGGGTTCGTTGCGTCCCACCTTGGGCTGCTCACGGGTAAAGGTTTGCGGCGTTTCAGCGGCTGCCGGCTCGGCTGATGCACTGGCCAGCGCTTCCTCCGCCATGGCGGAGGCCGCAGCGTGCTGAAACGCCAGCTTCTCGCGCTCCGCCGCTTCGCGCCGCCGCGCCTCAATCAACGCCGATTCATCCTGGTGCTGGATTTGCACGTGGCTCAGGAACTTCACCACCTCATACTTGAGGTTCTGCAGCAGCTGCTCGAACAGAGCGAAAGATTCCCGCTTGTACTCCTGCTTGGGGTTTTTCTGCGCGTACGCGCGCAGGTGAATACCCTGGCGCAGGTGATCCATGGTCGCGAGGTGGTCCTTCCACAGGGTGTCGAGCACCTGCAGCATGATCTGCTTCTCGATCTTGCGCATGGGCGGGCCCACGTCCGCACTCTTGGCGTCGTAGGCGGCCTGCACCGCAGCGACGATCTTTTCACGCAGCGCCTCTTCGTGGAGACTGTCATCCTCGTCCAGCCAGGCCTGCACCGGCAGGGTCACGGCAAACTCCGCCTCCAGCTGCCGCTCGAGCCCGGGCACGTCCCACTGCTCCTCTACACTCATCGGCGGAATATAGCTGGAGATCGCCTCGTTCACTACATCCTCGCGGATGGCGGTGATGGTCTCGGCGATATCGGCTTCGCTGAGCAACTCATTACGCTGCTGGTAGATGATCTGACGCTGGTCGTTGGCGACATCGTCATATTCCAGCAGTTGCTTGCGGATGTCGAAGTTGCGGCCTTCCACCTTGCGCTGCGCTTTCTCGATGGCGTTGGTGACCATGCGATGCTCGATCGCCTCGCCTTTCTCCATACCCAGTTTCTGCATGAAGCCTTTCACCCGGTCGGAGGCGAAAATGCGCATGAGGTTGTCTTCCAGCGACAGGTAGAATCGCGACAGCCCGGGGTCACCCTGGCGGCCGGCACGGCCACGCAGCTGGTTGTCGATACGCCGCGATTCGTGCCGCTCGGTGCCCAGAATGTGTAGGCCACCCGCCGCCAACACGGCCTCATGCCGCTCACGCCAGGCCGCCGTCAACTCGGCGCGCTGCGCCTCTGACACCTCGTCCAGCGCTTCGAGCTCAGCCTCAAGGCTGCCACCCAGCACGATATCGGTACCGCGACCCGCCATGTTGGTGGCGATCGTCACCACGCCGGGCCGGCCCGCCTGAGCGATGATCTCCGCTTCCTGCTCGTGATATTTGGCGTTCAACACCTTGTGCGGGATCTTCGCGGTGCGAAAGCGCTGGGACAGCTCCTCTGAGGTTTCCACCGATGCGGTACCCACCAGCACCGGCGCGCCCTGCTCGATGCAATCCTTGACGTCGGTGACAATGGCGTCGAATTTTTCCGCGCGCGTGAGGTACACAAGGTCGTTCAGGTCCTTGCGCTGACGCGGCTTGTTGGTGGGAATCACCAACACGTCCAGACCGTAGATCTGGCGGAATTCAAACGCCTCGGTATCCGCTGTGCCGGTCATGCCCGCCAGCTTCTTGTATAGACGGAAGTAATTCTGGAAGGTGGTTGAGGCCAGCGTCTGGCTCTCGTTCTGGATGCGCACCCCTTCCTTGGCCTCGATGGCCTGGTGCAGACCTTCGGACAGCCTGCGACCGGCCATGGTACGCCCGGTATGCTCGTCGATCAGCACCACCTGATCGCCCTGCACAATGTACTCAACATCGCGGTGGAACAAGGCATGCGCGCGCAGCCCCGAATACACGTGGTGCAACAGGTTGAGGTTGGTGGCGGCATACAGGCTGTCGCCCTCCTGCAACAGGCCCTCGCCGGTCAGCAGCTCCTCCACGTACTCGTGCCCCCCCTCGGTCAGCTCGATCTGGCGCTGTTTCTCATCGACCGTGAAATGGCCTTCCTCTCCTTCGGTATCTCGCTTGAGCAGGGGAATGAGCTTGTTGATGCGCTGATAGAGCACCGAGCTGTCTTCGGAGGCGCCGGAGATCACCAGCGGCGTCCGCGCCTCGTCAATCAGGATGGAGTCAACTTCGTCGACAATGGCAAAGCTCAAGTCACCCTGGAGTTTGTCCTCGAGGCGAAAGGCCATGTTGTCGCGCAGATAGTCGAAGCCGAATTCGTTGTTGGTACCGTGGATGATGTCCGCACGATAGGCCTCGCGTTTCTGCTCCTGACTCTGGCCCGAACGCACCACGCCGACAGACACACCGAGGAAACGGTACAACGGCGCCATCCATGCCGCATCGCGCCCAGCGAGATAGTCGTTCACGGTAATCAGGTGCACGCTGTTGCCGGACAGCGCGTTGAGATAGGCGGGCAGCGTGGCGACGAGCGTCTTGCCCTCGCCCGTGCCCATTTCCGCAATCTTGCCTTCGTGCAATGCCATGCCCCCGATGAGCTGGACATCAAAGTGCCGCATGCCCAAGGTGCGCTGGCTGGCCTCGCGGGCCACGGCAAACGCCTCCGGCAGGATCTTGTCCAGGGTGGCGCCGTCCGCCAGCCGCTGGCGGAATTCGGCCGTCTTTGCCGCGAGCGCCGCATCGTCCAGTGCCTGCATGCTTTCTTCCAGTGCATTGATCTGGCGGACGATCTTGCCCATGCGCTTCAGCTCCCGGTCATTGCGGGTGCCGAAGATCTTCTTCATCGTAGTCGTAATCATTAGGAAATCACTGCGTTAGACATCAGGGCATCACCCGCCAGGCTCAACACCCGGCGGGGAACAAATTCAGCGGTGGTGGAGATTCAGCGTCGGGTGCGATGCACGTAGCTGGAAGGGTCGACCGGGCGGCCGTGTTTGTAGACCTCGAAGTGCACATGCGGCCCCGTGGCGCGGCCACTGGAACCCATGAGGGCGACAGCCTGCCCCTTGCGCACAAGATCGCCAGGCTCAACCAGATTGGATTGATTGTGTGCGTAGCGCGTTAGCAGACCGTCGCCGTGAGAGACTTCGACCAGCATCCCGTAGCCGTTGCTGTCGTTGCCGGCAAAGGTCACGACGCCACCGGCCACGGCGATCACATTAGAGCCGGCCTTGCCCGCATAGTCGATACCGTAATGCGCGGAGCGCTTGCCGGAAAAGGGGTCTGTGCGCACGCCAAAGCCGGAAGACACCCAGCCTTTCTCCACTGGCCGACCGGAAACCCAGGCTTCGTCGTCCAGCTTGCGATGGGTCAGCAGCGACTCGAGTATCTCCAGCTGCTGTTCGCGCTCTGTGAGACGCTCGGCAAAATGTTGCAGCTCGCCCGTCAGATCGGGCGCCAGATACTCCACGCTGAAGTCTGCGGCCAGAGGGCCACCCACGGCGGGCGGCTGGCTGAAATCGAACTCACCGTCCTGCAGGTCGGCCATGACGGTGAGGTGCTCGCCCAGCGCGTCGAGGCGCGTCATGCGCGCCTGCAGCTCGGCAAGGCTCAGGGTCATGGCCTGCAGCTTGCGCTCGGCCTCTAACCGAAGCCCTTCGAGTTCAGTGGACTGGGTGGCGAGTTCGTCCTGCAGGCTGTCCAGGGAGTTATCGCGTACATCGCGCGCCTGCGTCTCCTGGCCCACAAAGTACCCGAGCGCAACCATACCCAGCGGCAGCCCCAGACAGCACAGGGACAGCAGGGCACGGGACCAGCGACCCAACTCCAGGGAGCGGGACCCGCCGTGCTTGCGGCTTATCAGAATGACTTTCATTGGCAACCGGTTGCAATGAACTGACGCGCGAGTGTGCCATAGTCACGGGAATATTACCAATCACAATTTGCGTGTCCGACACTTGGGGGAGGCAGTGACAGCGCCCCGCAGCAAGGTCCCTGCGGGCTGGCAGACTATCAGGCCGCAGCAGGACTCAGGGAGAAGGAGATGGGGGCCGTCGCTTCGTCTTCGAAGGTCACCATTTCCCAGGCATCCGGCTGGGCGATCAGGGCGCGCAGGGAGGCATTGTTGAGTGCGTGGCCGGACTTGTGCGCCCGATACTCGCCGATGACACTGTAGCCGAGCAGGTAGACGTCACCGATGGCGTCTAGAATCTTGTGCTTCACGAACTCATCGTCGTAGCGCAAACCATCCTGGTTCAGGATGCGGTATTCATCCACCACGATCGCGTTGTCCACGCTGCCACCACGGGCCAGGCCCTGGGAGCGCAGATACTCGATTTCGTGCATGAAGCCGAAAGTGCGCGCGCGGCTGACTTCCTTGACGAACGAGGTGCTGGAAAAATCGATTTCCGCATGCGGCGAGCGCTCGCGGAACACGGGATGATCGAACTCGATGGAAAACGAGACCTTGAAGCCATCAAAGGGGAGAAAGCTGGCTGTCTTGTCCCCGTCTTCCACCGTGACCGGACGCTTGATGCGGATGAATTTCTTCGCCGCCGGTTGCTCCTCAATCCCCGCGGACTGGATGAGGAATACAAACGGGCCCGCACTGCCATCCATAATTGGCACTTCCGACGCACTGACATCGACGAACGCATTATCGATACCCAGCCCCGCCATGGCTGACATCAGGTGCTCGACCGTCGATACCTTCTCGCCATTGGCGATCAGGGTGGTAGACAGCGTGGTTTCCCGCACATTTTCCGCGCGGGCCGGAATTTCCACCACCGGGTCGAGATCCACCCGGCGGAATACAATCCCGGCGTCCACTGGCGCGGGCGAGAGGGTGAGATACACCTTTTCGCCCGTGTGCAAGCCAACACCTGTTGCCTTGATGGCGTTGCGTAATGTGCGCTGTCGAATCATGCCTTCACCCATCTCCTCTGCCCCGAACCCGCCGAGGCAGCCGATCGGTGTGTCGATCCTGCCTCGCTAGTCCGCCTGGCGCCGCAAAAATGCGGGGATGTCAAAATAATCGTCGCTCGCCATCGCCGCGGCCTCGCCACCGGCAGACATGGCGCGACGCATCTTGGTCGGCCGCTCCAGATCGCGGTAATCCGGCTCTTCATCCGCCGCTGCAACCGCCGCGCGTGGAGCCGAATTCACCACCTGCAGCGGTGCCGCTCGCGCCACCTCGCTGCCCAGACCCGTCGCCACAACCGTCACTTTAAGCTCGTCGGTCATGTTCGGGTCAATCACGGTGCCGACCACTACTGTGGCGTCATCCGACGCAAATTCCTCGATTGTGTCGCCAACTTCGGAAAACTCACCGAGCGACAAATCCAGGCCTGCCGTAATATTCACCAGGATACCGCGCGCCCCGCGCAGATCGATGTCGTCCAGCAGCGGGCTGTTGATGGCGCGTTCCGCTGCTTCCCGGGCCCGGTTTTCACCACGGGCAGAACCGGTACCCATCATCGCCATACCCATCTCGGACATGACCGTGCGCACGTCGGCAAAATCCACGTTGATCATGCCGGGGCGGATAATCAGGTCAGCGATACCCTGAACTGCGCCCAACAATACATCATTCGCTTCTTTGAAGGCATCCAATAAACTGGTACTTTTTCCGAGCACTTCCAGCAACTTTTCGTTGGGAATGGTGATCAGCGAATCGACGTGTTGCTGCAATTCCTGCACCCCGTCCAGCGCAATCGCCAAACGCTTCTTGCCCTCGAACGGGAACGGGCGGGTGACTACAGCAACCGTGAGAATGCCCATCTCACGCGCCACTTCGGCCACAATCGGTGCGCCGCCCGTGCCGGTACCGCCGCCCATGCCGGCGGTGATAAACACCATGTCGGCTCCGCGCAGGGCATCGGCAATGCGCTCGCGGTCCTCAAGCGCTGCAGCGCGCCCGATTTCCGGGTTGGCGCCGGCACCGAGCCCCTTGGTGATGGCACCGCCCAACTGCAGCACGGTCTTCGAACGGATGTCCGACAGCGCCTGCGCGTCGGTATTGGCACAGATGAAATCCACACCTTCCACGGAATTCTCGATCATGTGCTTGACCGCGTTGCCGCCGCCACCGCCAACACCAATGACCTTGATGACCGCGTTCTGTGGTACGTTGTCGATAAGTTCAAACATAGCGTTTCTCCCCTTTCCTTTATGTTGCCACGCCGTGGCGTGACGGTTTACCGCAAAAAATTCTAGAAATTGCTCTGGATCCAGTTGCGCAGACGGGCCACCAGGCCCTCGCCGCTGGCCGCGCTGCGCTGGGCACTGCCGGCGCGCTCTCCCGCCTGCTTCTGCCCGTACTGCAACAGGCCTACCCCGGTGGAGTAGATCGGGTTGCGCACAATGTCGTTCAATCCCTTCACCGACTGCGGGTAACCCACCCGCACCGGCATATGAAAAATCTCTTCGGCCAGTTCAACCACACCTTCCATCTTCGAGGTGCCACCGGTGAGCACAACACCGGCCCTAATGGCTTCTTCGTAGCCACTGCGGCGCAGTTCGCCCTGGATCAGCGTGAACAGCTCGTCGTAACGTGGCTCCACCACCTCGGCCAGCGACTGCCGGGATAGGTCCCGCGGCGGGCGGTCGCCCACACTCGGCACCTTGATGGTTTCGTCCGGGCCGGCGAGCTGCGTCAGGGCGCAGGCATACTTGATCTTGATCTCTTCAGCGTGCTGCGTGGGCGTGCGCAGCGCGGTGGCGATATCGTTGGTGACCTGGTCACCGGCAATGGGTATTACGCCGGTGTGGCGAATGGACCCTTCTGTGAAGATGGCGATGTCTGTGGTGCCGCCGCCTATGTCCACCAGGCACACGCCCAGCTCGCGCTCGTCTTCCGTCAGCACGGAGTAGCTGGAAGCCAGCTGCTCGAGAATCACCTCTTCCACTTCCAGGCCACAGCGCCGAATGCATTTTTCGATGTTCTGTGCCGCATTCACCGCACAGGTCACAAGGTGCACCTTGGCCTCGAGGCGCACGCCGGACATGCCCAGGGGTTCCTTGACGCCCTCCTGGTTATCGATCACGTATTCCTGGGGCAGGATGTGCAGCACCTTCTGGTCGGCGGGAATGGCTACTGCTTGCGCCGCGTCCAGCACCCGCTCGAGGTCGGGCGGCTGCACCTCACGATCGCGAATTGCCACAATGCCGTGCGAGTTCAGGCTGCGGATGTGACTGCCGGCGATGCCCACGTACACCGAGTGGATCTGGCAACCCGCCATCAGTTCCGCCTCTTCCACGGCGCGCTGAATGGACTGCACGGTTGACTCGATATTGA
>OJIT01000192.1_pt1 | contig 9744 bp, 6 predicted proteins | sample 1595951 | NCBI WGS metagenome assembly OJIT01 (sample SAMN05416785, study PRJEB24817) | seawater metagenome | isolation source: Sea water | place: Canada:Atlantic | collected 2013-11 | reverse complement strand
CGAGATGGACGCAGTGACTGGAGTTCAGACGTGTGCTCTTCCGATCTTTAACGGGCAGTTTCAGCCCGTCGATACGGCACCGAATTCAGAGCACGCGCTAGACAGTCCGTGCATTAGGAAAGTGGAGCACTATGGGCAAGTCACTGGTCATCGTCGAGTCGCCAGCGAAAGCGAAGACGATTAACAAATATCTCGGCAACGATTTCATCGTGAAGTCGAGCGTGGGCCACATTCGTGACCTGCCGACCAGCGGCTCAGGTAAGGCAGCCTCCGACCCCAAGGAGCGCGCGCGCCAGGCCGCAGCGACACGCAAGATGTCGGCGGAAGAGAAAGTAGAATATAAAAAACGTAAAAGCCAAGATCAGCTGATTCGGCGGATGGGGATTGACCCCAACAACGGCTGGGAAGCCCGCTATGAGGTGCTGCCCGGAAAAGAGAAAGTCGTTGCCGAGCTAAAGAAGCTGGCTGAGAAGGCTGACGCTGTCTACCTCGCAACGGATTTGGATCGCGAAGGGGAAGCCATTGCTTGGCACCTGCGCGAGACCATCGGTGGCGATGACAGCCGCTACAAGCGCGTGGTGTTCAACGAAATCACCAAAAACGCGATTCAAGACGCTTTCAAGGCGCCTGGCGCGCTCAATATCCCCCGGGTAGAGGCGCAGCAGGCAAGGCGTTTCCTGGATCGCGTTGTGGGCTTTATGCTTTCGCCTCTACTGTGGGCGAAAGTAGCGCGCGGGCTGTCGGCTGGCCGTGTACAGTCAGTCGCGGTACGTCTAATTGTTGAGCGCGAGCGCGAAATCCGTGCCTTTATTCCTGAAGAGTTTTGGGATGTGCACGCGGATTTGGCCTCTCCTGAGGGTGAGCTGGTGCGTTTTGCCCTGGTTCGTCAGGATGGCAAGGCCTTTAAGCCTACCTCCGAAAAAGACACCCTTGCGCGTATTGAGCAGCTTAGAAAAGCCAAGCTGGCGATTACCTCACGGGAAGACAAGCCCACCAGCTCAAAGCCCACGGCACCCTTTATTACCTCTACGCTGCAGCAAGCGGCGAGTGGCCGGTTAGGTTTTTCTGTGAAGAAAACCATGACCATGGCTCAGCGCCTCTATGAGGCGGGTTACATCACCTATATGCGTACCGACTCCACCAACTTATCGAAAGATGCGGTTGAGGGTGTGCGTAGCTATATCGGTGAAGAGTTCGGCGAACGCTACCTGCCCGAAGCACCTAATCGTTATAGCAGCAAAGAGAGTGCTCAAGAGGCCCATGAGGCGATTCGCCCTTCCAGTGTCGAGCGTAAGGCTTCCGATCTGGCCGGAATGGAGCGGGATGCCGAGCGTCTCTACGAGCTGATCTGGCGTCAATTTGTGGCCTGCCAAATGACCCCTGCAGAGTACCTTTCAAGCACGCTGAGTGTTGAAGTCGATGGCTACGAGCTACGTGCCAAAGGACGTGTACTGAAGTTTGATGGTTATACCCGGGTGATGAAGCCTAGTGGTAAAAATGAAGATCAGAGCTTACCGGACTTGCCAAAAGGTACGCCTATGGCACTGGAAGCGCTCGATCCTCAGCAGCACTTTACCAAGCCAGCACCACGCTACACCGAAGCAAGCCTGGTCAAAGAGCTTGAAAAGCAGGGCATTGGCCGACCGTCAACTTACGCTTCAATTATCTCAACGATCCAGGATCGCGGCTATGTGAAGCTGGAAAACCGTCGTTTCTATGCCGAAAAGCTGGGCGATATCGTCACCGAGCGGTTGAAAGAGTCCTTCCCTGATTTGATGGACTTCTCGTTCACTGCCCGCATGGAAGATAGTCTGGATGAGGTCGCCGAAGGCGAACGCAACTGGCAGGCGCTGCTGGATGCCTTCTACGAAGAATTCCGTGAAGAGCTGGCCAAGGCTGAGAGCGAAGATGGCATGCGCCCCAATCAGCCGGTGCCAACGGATATCGACTGCCCAAGCTGTGGTCGTCATATGCAAATTCGTACCGCTTCCACCGGGGTTTTCCTGGGTTGTAGTGGCTACAATTTGCCGCCCAAAGAGCGTTGTAAAACCACCATTGACCTGATTCCTGGTGAAGAGGCGGTGGCCGAAGACGCGGGAGAAGAGGCCGAAACCAATGCGCTGCGTGCCAAGCGTCGCTGCCCCAAGTGTGGCACGGCGATGGACAACTACCTAATCGATGAAACGCGTAAGCTGCACATCTGTGGTAACAGCCCCGATTGTGACGGCTACGAAGTTGAAGGCGGCAAATTCAAGATCAAAGGCTACGACGGCCCGATCATCGAGTGCGATAAGTGCGGCTCTGAGATGCAGTTGAAGTCAGGCCGCTTTGGCAAGTATTTTGGCTGTACCAATAGCGAATGTAAAAACACCCGTAAGCTATTGAAAAGCGGCGAAGTGGCGCCGCCAAAAATGGACCCGATCCCGATGCCGGAACTGGCTTGCCAAAAAGTTGACGACCATTACGTGCTGCGTGATGGCGCAAGCGGGCTGTTTTTGGCTGCCAGCAAGTTCCCTAAAAATCGTGAAACACGGCCGCCGCTGGTGAAAGAGCTGAAAGCGCACGCCGATGAGCTGCCCGAAAAGTATCACTTCATTCTTAAAGCGCCGAGTGAAGATCCGGATGGTCGCCCGGCGCAAATCCGCTACTCGCGGAAGAGCAAAGAGCAGTACGTGATGACCGACGAGGAGGGCAAGGCCACAGGCTGGAAAGCCATGTTTGATGCCGGTAAATGGCACGTGGAGGACAAACGCAAGTGAATGCACGGTCACGAACCAACCAGCTGCTCTATCAGGCGGAGCTATTAGTCACCTTGCCCGCGGGAAGTGATGAGCATGCTTCTGCGCGGCAGATGGCGTTGGAAGAGAGTGCGCTGGCGCTTTTTGAGCTGGCGCTTGAGTCGTTACTGCGCGAAGTTACTGAACACGCTCGGCTGTCGGAGCATCGCTGGACTGTATTGCTGGCCCAGGATGGCCCTGCCTTGGCCGAGCTGCAACGTCTGCGCGACTTGAAAGCCCAGCCGGAAAGCTGGCTGAACTGGTTGGAGGGGCAACTTGAGCGCCTACATAGTGACGAAGGTGCTGCGCGGCGCGAAACTCACAACCCCGCTATGATTGCCGTGGGTAACCAGGCCGGTTTGCGCCAGCAGTTACTGGATAATCTTCAGGCGGCCAAGCGTGAAATAGGCGCGCTGCGCGAAACCAGCCTGGAGTGGTAGTGTTTATTGTTATGCATCGCTCAAGTCGTTAAGAAAGGAGATCATGATGCGCTATAACCAGGTGAAAGATTTAATCGAATGGGCGGCGGGTTTTCATGCCCGGATGGCGCGACAGTATAGCGAAGCCGCTGAGGATGCTGAGAATCAGCGCTTAGAGATGGCGTTTAATTACTTGGCCAGCCGTGAGCTAAAAATGAAAACGGGGCTTGAAGATCTCTTCCACGATGGCTCTGACCATTCAGAAGTGCTGGAGTTATGGTTCGATGATTCCAGCGATTTCCCCCAGCCGCCTGAGTTGGATCGCTTGTCGGAACAAACCATCACCGGCTCGATAGAGGATGCGATGAGAACTGCCACATCGTCGCATCAGCGCCTTCAAGCGCTCTACGAGCATCGCGCGGCACGAGCGAAAATTGAGCCTGAAGAGGAGTTTTTCAATGCCCTGGCTCAAGGACATAATTCCGAGATACGCAATATAATGGCGAGTATGGAAGAGTTTCAGGGCGTTTGATGGGGTCTCTACTAGTGGATTATCGGTTACTGCTCTTCGGGGCGTCAGTCGTGTACATGACGAAATTGCTAACGGCGAATGTGGGAATAGGGTATAACAGCCACCAGATGCGCCGAGTCGGTCAATCGCGGGCTAACTTGTTTCGAGAGCTGTCATGTTTTTAGTTAATCGCCGTCGATTTTTAGCCATGGTGTTGAGCTTGCCAGCCGTGGCCAGTGCTGCTGTTACTGCGCCCAGTCAGGATACCGCCACCGATCTCGTAGAAACGATACTAAGTCGCGCTCATGTGCCGCGTCATAGCAACGAACTGTGGGTGCTGGTGGACGACAAAGAGGCCACCCTTAGCGTGTTTCGGGGTAACGCGCTGCTGGAGCGGTTTGCGCCCATATCACTTGGCCGTGCTGGGGCTAAAACCCAACGGGTTCGCGGCGATAATGTGACTCCCATGGGGGAGTTTCATGTCAACCGTTTTAATTACGAAAGCCAGTGGCGTACCTTCATAGGCATTGATTACCCAACCCCAGCGCACGCTAGAATGGCGCTGGAAAAAGGGATTTATTCCCAAGCTGATTATGATGACTACTTCGACTACTATCGACGTTACGGTCGCCCCCCGCAAGATACCGCACTGGGTGGGGCGATTGGAATTCATGGCCTGGGTAGCGCAGACCCCAATATTCATGGGCGCTATCACTGGACTCAGGGGTGTGTTGCCGTTACCAACGATCAAATCGATCGCCTGGCAGCGCTAGTGGGTGTTGGCACTCGGGTAGTGATCCGTTAAGCTAACGCCGTTGATGGAAGTTCGAGGTTTTAAACAAGTGGCTATAGACAACCGCTGTGGTCTATTATAAAACAGCGTTTGACTTGCGTGCTTTGCAGCACAAGTCACTGAAAAGAACCTGCACCGCAGGTAGACAAATTTAAGCTAAGAACTTATTCTAATTTAAGTGACTAGCCTTACCTTTGTCATACCCTTAACGTAGTACCCAAGGACGACTCAAGGAGAACATTATGACTCTGAAAACTACTCTGAAGATGACTGCTGCTGCCGCTTCTCTGGCAATTCTTGCTGGTTGTGCTTCTACCAGCGCGCTGGAAGAAGTTCGCATGACTGCAGAATCTGCACAGGCTGACGCTGCAGAAGCACGCAGCATGGCTTCACAAGCTATGAACACTGCAAACCAAGCCCAGCGCGACGCGCAGGCTGCTCTGCAGATGTCTGAGCAGAACCGTGAAGAAATGAACCGTATGTTCCAGCGTTCCATGCAGAAGTAATTCTGCTTGGGCTGCTGAGGGAGTCGTCTGACTCTCTCAGCAGCTGCTGGAAGAAAGCTGTAGTTAGTTAATATGCCGTAGTAAGGCGCTGTACGTTAAAGCGTCAGACCAGTAGGTTTTGATACTAGCTACGCAAAAACCCCGCCTTGGCGGGGTTTTTTGTTGCTAGGTGTTCGGTTAAGCGTCTTTATCGTCGTCAGTGGCGGCGCTGAGCTTAAGCTCGTCAATCAGCTCAACAGGCTCTGGTTCTGGCTCGGGAGCCTGAGGGCCATATAGTGCGATAAATTGGCCGTCAGGAGCTTCTACGGCGCGCTGAATCTGATCCGCGTCTATTTCAACGTCACTGCCAGTTAGCTCAGTGACGCGTTCAAGGGCATTAAGCAGTGGCTCAAAGCCTTCCGCGTTCTCTTCCAGCTGTGGGAAAGATTGCACAAACAGCGTGCCATCGGCTGCAAAGCCCGCTTTGAACGGTGCATCCATCAGGTTGACCTGAGTACCGCTAGGCAAACGCTCGTAGAGCGATTTGATATCTTCCGGGTACATGCGGATACAGCCACGGCTAACGCGCATACCGACGCCATCAGGGCGGTTGGTACCGTGAATGAGATAGCTCGGCATGGCCAGCAGAATTGCGTGCTCGCCCAAGGGGTTATTAGGGCCGGGCGGTACCACGGAAGGCGCTGGTTCGCCGCGTTCGGCTGCTTCGCGACGCATAGATGCCGGTGGAGCCCAGGCGGGGTCTTTAACCTTAACCGTGGTGCGGGTGATGCCTACGGGGGTAGCGAACTCTTCACGCCCCACGCTAACCGGGTAGGTTTCGACGATGCCGGGTTTGTCGGCAGGGTAGTAGTAGAGACGTAGCTCAGAAAGGTTAATGACAACGCCTTCCCGCGGCGCAGGCGGAAGAATGTATTGGGCGGGGATCACCACTTCGGTACCTACGCCAGGTACCCAGAGGCTGACACCCGGGTTGGCCATGCGAATCTCTTCATAGCCAATGTTGTGGCGTCGGGCGATATCGATCAGCGTCTGCTTGGGGTCTTCGACAACGACGGTGTAGCGCTCGCCAATGACATCGCCTTCTTCGGGTAGGCGGAAGTGACCACGGGGTAGCTCATCCTGATCAGCAACCTGAGTGGCGCTATCGACGGCGTCTATGCTGATTTCCTGTGCTTGCGCCTGTGGCGATTCTTCTGAGCTTTCTTGAGTCTGCTGCTCTTGCGCCTGTGTTGGGCTGTCGGCTTGCTCGTTAGCTGGTTGCGCAAAAGCGGGGCTCACAAGGCTAGCGGCGAGTAGCACGGCCAAGCTGGTAGGGCCCCAAAGGGTAAAGGTATCGCGAATGTTCATGATCGTTCCTAATGTGTTAATTCACTGCTGATGCGCGTTGCTGGGCCACTGGGATCAATAAACGGCTGTTGATCAACTGGGCCATGGCTACTGGCAAGTTTGCCCCAAGCTTCACGCCGCCGCTACTTTTTGGTTAAGGGTGCTAAGTAGGTTTTCAAGTTGCTGGAAGCGCTTGTCGACACTTTCCATTGGTAATTCAAACCGTAAGGTGTCAGAGCCATCTAAACGATAGTGCTTTGGTGACGTCTGAATGAGGGTCACCAGGGTTAAGGGATCCACCTGGGTGCTGCTATCAAACAATACTCTACCGCGGCTCTCGCCAGCCTCGATTTTGCTGATTCCCAGTTGCTCGGCACGGTGGCGCAGCTTGGTCTGGCGAATCAGGTTTTTCACCGGGTTGGGCAGCAAGCCAAAGCGGTCGATCAGCTCAACCTGTAACTCTTTAAGTTCGCTATCGCTCTGGGTGTTGGCAATCCGCTTGTACATCACCAGGCGCTGCTGAACATCGTGAATATAATCACTTGGAATCAGCGCAGGCAGGTTGAGGTTGATTTCCACGCCGGTATTGAAGGGCGCATCGATATTGGGCGTTTTACCCGCGCGAATGGCCTTCACCGCTCGATCCAGCATCTCCATATAGAGGGTGTAGCCGATGGTTTCCATCTGGCCGCTCTGTTCATCCCCCAGCAGTTCACCCGCGCCACGGATTTCCATATCGTGGCTGGCCAGGGTAAAGCCAGCGCCTAGATCATCCGAAGCGCTAATTGCTTCCAGACGCTTGATAGCATCACGGGTCATCGCTTTGGGCGGTGGCGTTAATAGGTAGGCGTACGCCTGATGGTGACTACGGCCGACCCGGCCCCGCAGTTGGTGTAGCTGTGCCAAGCCAAATTTATCAGCACGTTCGATAATAATGGTGTTGGCGCTGGGTACATCAATGCCGGTTTCAATGATGGTCGAACACACCAGCACGTTAAAGCGTCGGTGGTAGAAGTCCGACATAATGCGTTCCAGGCTGCGCTCGGGAAGCTGGCCGTGGGCAACCGCTACCCGCGCTTCGGGGATTAGTTCACGAATCTGTTCGGCACTGTTTTCAATGGTTTTGACTTCGTTATGCAGTACATAGACCTGCCCACCACGCAGTATTTCACGTAGCAGGGCTTCCTTGATGATACTGGTGTCGTGCTGCTGAACAAAGGTTTTAACCGACAGACGGCGGGCGGGCGGCGTAGCGATAATCGACAGATCGCGGATGCCGCTCATGGCCATATTGAGCGTGCGCGGAATAGGGGTCGCGGTCAGCGTCAAAATATCGACTTCGGCACGCAGCGTTTTGAGCTTCTCTTTTTGCGCCACCCCGAAGCGGTGCTCCTCATCGATGATCAGCAGGCCCATTTTGGGCAGCTCAACGCTTTTGGCGAGCAGTTTATGGGTGCCGATGACGATATCCGTTTGGCCGCTTTTAATGCTCTCTAGTGTCTGGGTGACCTCTTTGCCGCTGGTAAAGCGCGAGATCAGGCCAATATTGACGGCGGTGTCAGCAAAGCGGTCGCGGAAGTTCTCGAAGTGCTGGCGCGCCAACAACGTAGTGGGCACCAATACCACCACTTGGCGGCCAGACTGTACGGCCAAAAATGCCGCGCGCATGGCCACTTCGGTTTTGCCGAAGCCGACATCGCCGCACACCACGCGATCCATGGGCTGCGGGGAGGTCATATCGCTGATGACCGCTTCAATCGCCGCGTGCTGGTCAGCGGTCTCTTCAAATGGGAAGTTACCCGCAAAACGCAGATACTCCTCGCCTGGCGCCTCATAGACCACCCCTTGCTGGGCTTCCCGGCGGGCGTAGACATCCAGCAGCTCTGCAGCGGTATCGCGAATTTTTTCGGCGGCTTTGCGGCGGGCTTTTTCCCACTGGTCCGAACCGAGCTTATGCAGCGGGGCCAGTTCGTCACCGGCCCCGCTGTAACGGGAGATCATATGCAGGCTGTCGACAGGCACATAAAGCTTGGCACCATCGGCGTAGGAGAGCGCCAGGAACTCATTTGCCTGGCCACCGGCCTCTAAGGTTTCCAGCCCTAAATAGCGGCCCACGCCGTGGGCCTGGTGAACCACTGGCGCACCTTCGCGCAGCTCCGACAAGTGGCGTACTGCAAGCTCATTGTCATCCGTGGCTTTTTCGCGCCGACGGCTCTGACGTACCACGTCACCAAACAGCTCGGTTTCACTAATTACCACAATACTTGGATTATTTAGCCATAAGCCGCTGTCGACCAAACCTTCCGTAATTGCATAGGTATGATCGCTAGCGAGAAAGTCGTGGAAGCTATCGGTATGCGGAAGCGAGAGCTGAAGTGGCGACAGGATCTCTTCCAGGGCTTCCCGGCGACCCCGCGACTCCGCCACAAACAGCACCCGGGTTTGGGCATGGGAGTGCAAAAATGCTGACAGCTCCGCCAATGGCTGCTTGGCGCGGGCATTAATAGAGAGTGTGGGAAGCGGTGCGGCTTCAGGCTGTTGCGCATGGCGCTGCTCGCTATCCTCGGTTAACTCTATTCGCGGGCAGGCTTTGATTGCCGAGAATACATCGTTGACCGGGAAAAACGCTCGGTGCGGTGGCAGCAGCGGGCGGGTTGGGTCAACGCCCAAGTTTACGTAGCGAGCGTCGATCGACTGCCAGTGCTGCTCGGCGGCAGCAAAAACTCCCGGCAGCAGTGCGACTCGTGTATCGTCGGTCAGGTGGTCAAACAGCGATGCAGTGTGTTCAAAAAACAGTGGTAAATAGTGCTCAAGCCCCGGTGAAGGAATGCCTTTCAACGCATCGTTATAAAGAGGGCATTGCCGCGGATCAACGTCGAACAGGGTTTCAAACTGCTCACGAAAACAGGCAATCGCGCTGCGGCTTAGCGAGTACTCGTGGGCGGGTAGCAATTCTAGCGATTCAAGCTTATCAGTCGAGCGCTGGCTGCCAGGGTCGAAGTGGCGCAGCGAATCGATCTCGTCATCGAACAGATCAATACGGATCGGCTCATCCATACCCATCGCAAACAGGTCAATCAGCGCGCCGCGCATGGCGTATTCGCCGGGCTCATAGACCGTTTCGACAGCGCGATAGCCCGCTCGGGAGAGCGATTCCCGAAACGCTTCGCGATTCAAGCGCTCGCCAGTTTTGAGTGTCATGACCCGCCCGGCAATGTACTCAACCGGGGGCAAGCGCTGCATCAACGTGTTGATCGGCACCAGCACAATGCCGCGCACGCCATCTTGCAGTTGGCGCAGGGTACGCAGTCTCGCCGAGACAATATCCTGATGGGGTGAAAAGCTGTCGTAGGGCAGCGTTTCCAGATCGGAAGAGCACACGTCTGAACTCCAGTCACTGCGTCCATCTCGT
>OJIT01000187.1_pt1 | contig 9857 bp, 8 predicted proteins | sample 1595951 | NCBI WGS metagenome assembly OJIT01 (sample SAMN05416785, study PRJEB24817) | seawater metagenome | isolation source: Sea water | place: Canada:Atlantic | collected 2013-11 | reverse complement strand
TGTGGCGCCTGCGATGATAAGGTGTCGCCAATCGACCTGCAGCACACGGAGGCACTTGCCATGCAGCGAATAACGGCCATTGCGGCGCTTACCACAATTCTGCTCAGCGGCGCGGCGCAAGCCGCAGGGGAGAGCAGCATGCTGACCCGCCTCGATCGCGAGCAGGCGCGCTATGCGGAGCTGGCGCTTACGATCTGGGACAAGGCCGAGCTGGGTTACCTGGAGAATGACAGCAGCACGTTGCTGCAGGACACACTGGCCGGAGAGGGGTTCACCGTAGAGACCGGGGTGGCGGGTCTGCCCACGGCCTTTGTGGCCAGCTACGGTAGTGGCAAACCGGTGATTGGCCTGCTGGCGGAGTTCGACGCGCTACCCGGGATTTCCCAGACAGCCGCCCCTGTGCGGGAAGCGGCAACCGACAAACACAGCGGCCACGCCTGCGGCCACCACCTGTTTGGTGCGGGTTCGGTAGCGGCCGCGGTGGCGGTGCGCCACTGGATGGAAGAAAACAATGTGAGCGGCACCGTCCGCCTCTACGGCACACCGGCGGAAGAAGGTGGGTCCGGCAAGGTGTATATGGTGCGTGCCGGCCTGTTTGAAGACGTGGATTCGGTGCTGGTGTGGCACCCGGCTGATCGCAACCAGGCCAACCCGTCCACGACACTCGCCAACAAGTCGGCCAAATTCCGTTTTCGTGGTGTGTCTTCCCACGCTGCAGTCGCTCCCGAACGGGGTCGCTCCGCACTCGACGGTGTGGAGGCGATGAATATGATGGCCAATATGTTGCGGGAACACATGCCGCAGGAAGTCCGCATGCACCACGTGATCACCAGCGGTGGCTCGGCGCCCAACGTGGTGCCGGATTTCGCGGAGTCGTTCTATTATCTGCGCCATCCCGAGGCCGCGACCCTGGAGGAACTGTGGGCGCGCCTGGTAGCGACGGCGGAGGGTGCCGCCGTGGGCACGGGCACGGAGATGAGCTACGAGGTGATTCACGGCAACCACAGCGTACTTGCCAATGAAACGCTCGCCCGGGCCATGCATGACCGCCTGCAGCAGGTGGGCGGTGTGCAGTACAGTCCGAGTGACCTCGCGTTTGCCAACACCCTTGCCGAATCGCTTGCCCGCAGTGAAGGTGATCTCGCCGCCGCCGCGGCGCGCATAGAACCCTTCGCGCCATCGCGCAGCATGGGCTCCACGGATGTGGGTGACGTCAGCTGGGTGGTGCCGACCACCGAGATGCGTGCGGCGACCTGGGTGCCCGGCACGGCGCCGCACACCTGGCAGGCCATTGCCGCTGGCGGCACTGACATTGGTGTCAAGGGCATGATGGTGGCGGCGAAGACCCTCGCGCTCACCGCTGCGGATCTGCTGCAGCAGCCCGAACTGCTGCGCGCGGCACGCAGTGAATTCGAGCAACGCCGAGGGGCCGACTTCACCTACCGCCCGCTGCTCGGTGAACGCGAGCCGCCGCTCGATTACCGCAAGTAGGGCCACAGGCTGCAGTAGCCGCCGGGGCAGATGGTTGCATTGGAAACCATGTGCCCCGGGCGTATACTCGGGGTCTGTTTTCGCTTGCAGGTAACCCATGTCACAGTCTCTTGCCCTGGCACGATTTCTGCCCTACCGCTGTAACAGCCTGGCGCGCAAGATCAGCGTTTCCCTGTCGCGTATTTATGCTGAGAAATATGGCCTCAGTATCCCGCAGTGGCGGGTGCTCGTTACGCTGGCAGAGTATGGCGAGCTGCAGGCCAGCCAGGTCACGGAGCTCACGAGCCTGGACAAGGTGCAGGTGTCGCGCGCGGTGGCGGGGCTCAGTGAGCGCGGCCTGCTGCGGCGGCGCAGTTCGGAGCGGGATAGTCGGGCAGCGCTGCTCTGTCTCAGTGACACCGGGCAGGCATTGTTTCACCGTATCGAGCCGGAGGTCCTGGCCTGGGAGCAGGCGTTGTTGGTGCCGCTTGAGCCCGCGGAGCAGGAGGTGCTGTTTGCGCTGATCGACCGGCTCGAGCTGCGGCTACAGGAAATGCGCCCGGTTGGCGATGCAACGACCGGCGCCGGGCGGTCCCCGTGACACAAGAGGAGGTGGTGGCCAGCCTGCCCGCCCATCTGCGGCCCTTTGTGCAGGTGCAGGACTACGCGCAGCGCTATACGGCACAGGATCAGGCCCTGTGGCGATTCATCATGCGGCATCTGGTACAGCAGCTGCGTGTCACGGCCCACCCGGTCTACCTTGAGGGGCTCGCCCGTACCGGCATCGCGCTGGACCACATTCCTTCGATTGACGAAATGAATGCATGTCTGGCCCAGCTGGGCTGGCGAGCGGTGGTGGTTGACGGCTTTATCCCGCCCGCGATATTCATGGAATTCCAGGCGCTGCGCGTGCTGGTGATTGCGCTGGACATGCGCAGTGTCGACCACGTTTTCTACACCCCGGCGCCGGACATCGTGCACGAAGCGGCGGGGCACGCGCCGTTTATTGTGGATGTCGACTACGCGGAGTTTCTGCAGCGTTTTGGTGAAGTCGGCATGCTGGCGATCGCGTCACAGCGCGATGACGCCCAGTATGAAGCGATCCGTAAATTGTCGATACTGAAGGAGACGCCGGGTGTGCAGGCCTCGGCTATCGCTGCCGCCGATCAGGCGCTGACAGAGCTACAGGAGGCTGGAGAGGCCCCTTCAGAGGCTGCACTGCTGGCGCGTCTGCACTGGTGGACGGTGGAGTATGGCCTGGTGGGAGACCTTGCGGACTACCGTATTTTCGGTGCGGGCCTGCTGTCATCGCTGGGCGAGAGCAGGCACTGTCTGGACGATGCGCGGGTGCGCAAATTACCGCTCACGGTGGATGCTGTTGCTTGCCCTTACGACATCACCCGGGAACAGCCGCAGTTGTATGTGACGCGCAGTTGCCGGCATTTGAGCCAGGTGCTGGAGGAGTTTGCCGCCACCATGGCTTTTCGGGTAGGTGGTGCAGCCGCGCTGCGGCGAGCGATTGCCGCGGGTACCGTGTGTACGGCGACCTACGACAGTGGTGTTCAGGTCAGCGGCCGCTTCAAGGCGTTGCGCTGTGACGCGGTCGGCCAGGCGATTTACCTGCAGTGTGAAGGGCCGAGCCAGCTGGCCTTCCGCGGCAGGGAAATCTACGGCCATGGCACCGCTGCGCACAGTGATGGCTTCGGCTCGCCGGTGGGTAAACTGAAGGATTTTACCCGCTGCCTGTCCGAGTATTCGGTGGACGAGTTGCAGGCGCACGATATTCGCATGGGTGAAAGGGTATGCCTGGAGTTCCTGTCGGGCATTACCGTGCGCGGTCATCTGCACCACGTGGTGCGTCAAGAGCACCGCAACCTTGTCCTGAGCTTCCTCGACTGTGCCGTGACTGATCTCCAGGGCAATGTGCTGTTTGAGCCAGGCCAGGGGCGGTATGACATGGCGGTAGGCGGGGCGATCACAGCCGTTTCCGGCGGCAGTGCAGACCGCGAGAAATACCCGTTATACCAACCGGTTGCCAGTACGCACACGCAGCATGCGGCGACGGATCCGACGCTGGAGGCGGCCTACCAGGCCGTGTTGGCGCTGGGACAGCAAGGTAACGAAGCCGCCGCGGCGGCAGCGCTGGATGAGTGGCCGGATGACTGGCTGCTGCGCGTGGAGGTGCTGGCCCTCGGCGAACGGGCGCCTGTTGCATTATCAGCACGGGCGCAGCGAGAGCTGCAGGCCCTCGGCACACGGCGCGACGAGCTGCACGACGTGCTCGCTCTGGTGCAGTAGCTCGCTGCGCCCGCAGCCACAAACCTGTGTGGTGCGCGACGCATGCATCCCGGCGGTGCTTCCCTTACTATACCGGCTCGCACAAACACAGCGCATGGAGACAATGGATGCCACTGGATTTCGATGGCGCGCGACTGCCCAATCCTCACTGCGGCGAGGAGCACGAGGCCTGGCGCACGCAGCTGCGCCGCTTTATTGACAACGAGATCATGCCTTTTGCCGAGGACTGGGATGAAGCGGGTGAGATTCCCGCCGATCTGTGGCCCAAGGCGGCGGCGGTGGGTTTGCTGGGGCTGGGCTACCCTGAGGCCTATGGCGGCACCAGTGAAAGTATCGACAGCTGGCATGCCTGGATTACCCAGGAAGAGCTGGCGCGCATCGGCGCGGGGGGGATTCCCGCCAGCCTCATGGTGCACGGCATTGGTCTGCCCCCCGTACTGAACTGGGGTTCCGAGGAAATGAAACAGCGGGTGGCGCCACCGGTGCTCGCCGGCGAGAAGCATATCGCCCTCGGCATCACCGAGCCCGGTGGGGGATCGGATGTCGCCAGCCTTGCTACCACGGCGGTGCGGGAGGGCGACACGTTCATCGTCAATGGCTCCAAGACCTATATCACCGGCGGCATGCGCGCAAACTGGGTGTCGACGGCGGTGCGTACGGGGGGTGAAGGCGCCAAGGGGGTGTCCATGCTGCTGATTCCCACGGACGCGGAAGGGTTCAGCCGCACGCCGCTCACCCGCAAGCAGGGTTGGTGGGCATCGGATACGGCGACGCTGTATTTCGACAATGTGCGCGTTCCCGCCGACCAGTTGATCGGCCCTGAAAACCAGGGCTTCTGGGTCATCATGACCAATTTCAACAGCGAGCGCATGGCGATGGCGGCGGGCATGGAAGCCATGGCCCGGGTCTGCCTGGAAGAAGCGGTGGCCTGGGCGCGCGAGCGGCGCACCTTTGGCAAGCGGCTGGCGGATCACCAGGTGATCCGGCATAAAATTGCCCAGATGAAGCAGAAAATCAACGCCACGCAGGCTTATATTCGCCTCTGTTACGAGTCGATAGAGACGGGCACGGCAAACCCGGGCGATATCGCCCTGCTCAAGGTGCAGGCCAGCGAGACCGTGGAGTTCTGCGCCCGTGAGGCGATGCAGATCCTGGGTGGCATCGGCTTTATGCGCGGTAGCCGCGTGGAACGGATTTACCGGGAAGTGCGGGTCAACGCCATTGGTGGCGGCTCGGAAGAAATCATGCGAGACCTGGCCGCGCGCCAGTACGGAGTCTGATATGAAATTGTGGCACTGTGGCGGGGCGCGCTCGCTGCGCCCCCTCTGGACGCTGGAAGAGTTGGGGCTGGACTACGAACTGGAGGTGCTGCCGTTTCCGCCCAGGGTGATGCAGCCTGACTATCTGCAGACGAACAGCCTTGGAACCGTTCCCTACTTTACCGATGGCGATACGGTGATGACGGAATCATCCGGCATCTGCCAGTACCTGGTGGATCGCTACGGGAATCACGGGCTGGGGCTGCGGCCAGAAGATCCGGAGTACGGCGCCTACCTGAACTGGCTGCACCACAGCGATGCCACGCTCACCTTCCCGCTGACCATCGCCCTGCGCTATTACTTCTTCGAGCCGGATCCGGCCAAGCGCGTGGTGGCAGATGATTACGCCAAGTGGTTCCGCGCCCGCCTGCGGCGCCTGGATGCGTGTGTTGAGCAGCAGGACTACCTGGTGGCCGGGCGCTTTACCATCGCGGACATCGCAGTTGGCTATGCCCTCTTTCTCGGCAAGATGGTGCACCTCGATAAGTACTACAAACCCGCCACCGCGGCCTATTTGCAGCGGCTGATGGCGCGCCCGGCATTTCAGCGCGCCAATGCGCACGGCGAACCGCTGGTCCTGCCCGATGTTGTGTGACGCGCCAACAATGACAAGGAGTGCTCCGTGAGTCAGGTAAGCGAAGAGGAAAAAGCGGCGTTTCGCCAGCAGGTAGCAGCCTGGATGCAGGCCAACAAGCCGGCGGATCCAGGGTTTCTGCTGCCTCAGTCGTTTATGGAAGTGGGCAGTGAACAGCAGCTCGACTTCCTGCGTGAGTGGCAGCACAAGGTCTGGTCCGCGGGCTATCTGGGCATGGCCTGGCCGCGGGAATACGGGGGACAGGGTGTGGACCCTGTGTTCCAGTCCATTGCCGATCAGGAAATGCGCCGCCACGCCGTGCCCATCTGCTTCAACGTGATTGGCCTGGGCTGGGCGGGTCCGTTGATCAACGATATGGGCACGGAAGCGGAAAAGGCGCGCTATCTGAAAGGTATCCTGACCGGTGAGGATATCTGGTGCCAGGGATTTTCCGAACCGGACCACGGCTCCGACCTGGGCAACGCGCAGCTGCGGGCCCGCCGTGACGGTGACGAGTATGTGCTTAATGGCACCAAGATCTGGACCACCATGGGCAACTTCGCGAAGTACATGATCCTCCTTGCGCGCACGAATCCGGAAGCGGAGCGCAAGTACGACGGCTTGTCGTTTTTCCTTGCCCCTATGCAGGTGGCCGGTGTGGACCCGCGGCCGATACGCAAGCTCACCGGCGAGTACGGTTTCACGGAAACCTTCTTCACCGATGCGCGTATCCCGGCCAGTTGCCTGATGGGTGAAGAAGGACAGGGCTGGAAAATCGCCATGAAGACCCTGCAATACGAGCGCGGCGCGGAAGCCGGCGCGGCGGGTGGTCTGGCGTTTGTGCGTATAGCGATCGATGACATGATTGCCGGGCTTGCGGATGTGGAGCGGGACGGCGCACCGGCGCTGCAGGACCCTGCGATACGCGACCAGCTGGTACAGATGATCATGGAAGAAAAAGCGGTAGTGCTCGGTGATCGACGTGCGGCAATCGGAGCCTTGACGACGGATTATCCGTTTTCGCTGCCACTGTCGAACAAGTTGCGTTTTACCGAGAGCACCCGGCGCATGCGCCAGCTGGCGATCAACCTGCAGGGCGCGGATGGCGGTTTGTACGTGGGCGATGAAGGCGCGCGCGAGGGCGGTTTCTGGCAGCGGGCCTACCTGAACAGCTTTTCGGCCACTATTGGCGGTGGCACGAGTCAGGTACAGGCAAACATCATTGCAGAGCATATTCTGGGCTTGCCTAAATAAGGAGAGATTGGTGTCGGTGATTGGCAATACAGCACTGCGTTTCAGCGAAGACCAGGCGATGATCATGGATGTAGCCCGGGCCTTCTGCGCCGACCGCTCACCCATCGCCAGCGTGCGTGCGTTGCTGGAGTCGGACGCCGGCTTCGACCCCGCCGTCTGGCAGGAAATGGTCGATATGGGATGGCCCGGCATGACCCTGCCGGAAGCGCTGGGCGGCGCCGGGCTCGGCGTTGCGGCCGCCGTGCCGGTATTCGAGGCAATGGGACGTTCCCTGTTGGGCGGGCCCCTTATGGCGAGCCTGCTCGCAGGTCAGCTGCTGCTGCGGGCGCAGGTGGGGAACGCGGCTGGCAACGCGCTGCTGGCGATCGCCGCCGGTGCGCCTGCGACGATCGCGCTGCTCGACAGCGCTGACTGGGGCGCTGAGCGTATCCGCTGCGAGCTGCAGGATGGTGTGCTGCGCGGTGTTAAGCAGCAGGTGTTGGAGGCGGCGGCAGCCGAGTGGTTTGTGGTGGTGGCGCAGGAGCATAACGCGCCCGTGTTGGCAGTGGTGCCGGCCACTGCGGTCACCCCGGCGGTGCGGCGTGATCACGTGCTGATTGATGCCACTCGCCGCGCTCAGTCTGTCGATTTCACCGGTATCCAGGTGAGTGAGGAGGCTGTACTGCGCGGCCCCGCTGTTGCCAGTGCCCTGCGCGATGTGCGTCTGTTGGGCGCCCTGCTGCTGGCGGCGGAGGCGGGTGGCAGTGCCGCCAGCTGCCTCGATACCACGGTCGATTACCTGAAGACGCGCAAGCAGTTCGGCAAACTTATCGGGTCCTACCAGGCCCTGAAACATCCCTGTGTGGATATTCTGATGGCGGTGGATTCAACGCGGTCTTTTGTCTACCACGCTGCGACCCTGCTGGGAGAAGACGCGCTGGATACTGACGCGGAAATAGCCTGCCGCATGGCCAAGGCGCAGGCTACCGAAACGCTGAAATACGCCGGTGACCGCGCTGTGCAGTTTCATGGCGGTATGGGGTTTACCTGGGAGTGCGATGCCCAGCTCTACCTGCGCCGCGCACAATGGGTGCAGCAGGCCTTTGGTGATGCCCCGCATCACCGGAAAAGACTTGCCCAGTTGTTGCTTGATCGCTGAGGCCGGCGGGCGGCCCGCAACGTTGCCGGCAGTCCGGTAGTGCAGGTATGACGTATTACGCCCATGAGTAAACGTAAACCTACATCGTCAATTCGCAGCGGGGGGATGGGTCGCGGCCTGGCAATGTCGCTGGCGGGGTTGCGAGCCGGGGGCGCCTTCGCCCTCGATGGCGCGCTGGCGCGCCTGCGCCCGGGCAGTGATGCGCAAGCGGAAGCCGGCGACTCCGAGTTCCTGCGCCGCGAGGCCCGCCGGTTTGTCGCCGAGCTGGGGAGGCTCAAGGGCACCTATGTGAAGATCGGCCAGATGTTCGCACTGCTGGGAGAGCACTTTCTGCCCCGTGCGCTGACGGATGCCCTGCAGGAGCTGAATGCTGCCACCGAACCGTTGCCCTGGGCTGAGATCGAGCCCGCGCTGCGCGCCAGTCTCGGTGTGCGTCTGGATGAGCTTGAGGTCGAGCATGAGGCACTGGCTGCCGCTTCCCTGGCCCAGGTGCATCGTGCAACGGTGCGCGCAAGCGGCGAGCGCATCTGCCTCAAGGTGCAGTATCCCGGCCTGCGCGATGTGATCGACAGCGATTTCGACACCGTGGTGCGCATGTTGCTGCTGGCGCGCTGGTTACCGGCGGGACGTCAGCTGGATGACTGGCTGGAGGCCATGCGTCAGCACCTGCACCATGAAATTGACTATCAGCGCGAAGCCCGCCTGGGCGATCTGATGGCGGGCCATGTGAACGCAACGGGTGCCGCCCCCGGCGGTTGTCCCTATCATGTCCCCCGGCGCCATGCGCGTTACTGCGCCAGTGACGTTCTGGCGCTGGAGTATATCGACGGCCATCTGGTGACGGATGCGGCGGTGAGCAGGCTGTCGCAGAGCCGGCGCAACGCGCTGGGCCGCGGTATGCTTGATCTGTTCTTTCGCGAACTTTATTCCTGGGGCCTGCTACAGACCGACCCGAATTTCGGCAATTACCTGATTCGCCGTGAGGCGCGCAGCGACCAGTTGGTGCTGCTGGACTTCGGCTCCACGCTGGAGTGCGAAGCACACTTCCTGCAGCACCTGGGCGGGGCGATTGCCGCCGGTCTGGAGCAGGATCGGGAGGCCTTGCTCGACAGCCTCATTGGCCTGGGATGTTTGAACGAAGCGAGCAGCGCCTACGCGCGGGATACGTTTATCGATTTCTGTTTTGCCCTGCTGGAGCCGCTGCGCCCCCCCGCCCAACTCCCCGCGGAGTACCTCAACGCGGAGGGCGATTACTGCTGGGGTCGTTCGCAGTTGTTGCGCCGCGCGGGTAAACGCGCCGCCAGTTCAGCCGCATCGCTGGATTTTGCCACCCCCTCCCGTGATTTTGCCCTCATCGCCCGCAAGCTCACCGGGGTGTTTACGTTCATTGCGGTGCTCGACGCACAGTTCAACGGGCACGCACTGGTGGCCCCGCATATCGCGCGCTGGCGCCGGGGGGGCGCATGACGGATCGCGACAAGGAACGCCCGGTGCCAGCGGGCCGCCTGCGCCGTCTGGCTGGCATGGCGCGTCTCGCCGGCGGTGTCGCGGGTGGCATGCTGGCAGAGGGCGAGCGCCAGCTGCGCGCTGGCAAGCGCCCCAAGGTGCGCGACATGCTACTGACGCCGGGCAACGCGCGCCGCGTAACCCGTGAACTTTCACGCATGCGTGGCGCGGCGATGAAACTGGGGCAGATTCTGTCCATGGATACCGGTGATTTGCTGCCCCGGGAACTCGCGGAAATCCTTGCACGGCTACGCGCCGATGCGGATGCCATGCAGATCGGAAGAGCACACGTCTGAAC
>OJIT01000172.1_pt1 | contig 10150 bp, 10 predicted proteins | sample 1595951 | NCBI WGS metagenome assembly OJIT01 (sample SAMN05416785, study PRJEB24817) | seawater metagenome | isolation source: Sea water | place: Canada:Atlantic | collected 2013-11 | reverse complement strand
GACCACCGAGATCTACACTCTTTCCCTACACGACGCTCTTCCGATCTGCGCAGATGCCAGGAGACAACGGATGCCCTATAGAGTCGATGTGCCCGGAGACCGCGAACCGCTGGTGCACATCCTGAATCACCTTGGCACCGACAAGCTGGTCGATGCACGCCAGCGCATGTTCCGCACGATCTACGATGCGCCCGAGACGAAATTGACCGCACGCGAGCGCGAGGGGATGCGAATCCTCGGCGCGGCACGCACCAACTGCCCGATCTGCGCCGGCATGCGCCTGTGGCGTGACTGGCCCGGCTTTACCGGTGGGGAGATCCCCGAAGAGTTCTACCAGAACGCAATCGACTGCAATTATGACTGGGACGGTTTCTCCGATCGTGAGAAGCTGCTGATCGAATTTGCCGACCGTTTCGAAGCCGATATCGATGGCATCAATGGCGACGACGCACTTTGGGAGCGCATGCACGCGCTGCTGACCGAAGAAGAGATCGGCGACGTGGTGATCATGCTTGCCACCTGGGTCGGAACGGGCCGGGCGCTGAAGGCGCTGGGTATCGGCAGCGTGTGTGTAGTGCCGCCATCGCAGGAAACGCTCGCCAACCTGCGCAACGATCAGTTGCGTGAAGAGGCCTCGATGGAAGCCGCCGAGTAACAGCACAAAGCTTCGCATTGCAGGGCAGCCCGCCTTTCCGGGCCTGCCTTGCGGTGTCGCGCTGTCAGCCCGCTCGACCAGTCGAGCAACACTCCAATTCGCGCACGGACTTGCCTGATCGGGGCACTCGCGTCATTCGGTAATCCGATCATCGCCCGGATCGTCGGGCGTACGGTCGCTTGCGGTAATTCAACAAGGCTTTCCGAACGATGGCGAAGAAGTCCGGCTCCATTTCCCACGCGAAGCTGGCCGCACTGGCCGCGCCCGCGCTGCCGATGGCGGCGCTGACCCTTCCTTTGATCATCTACCTGCCCGAATATTACGCCAATGCGCTGGGTATGAACCTCACGCTGGTAGGTCTGATCTTCACCGTTGTACGGCTTGCCGATCTGGTGTTCGATCCGCTGGTCGGCGGTTTGATGGACCGTACCAACACGCGCGCCGGTCGATTCCGCCCGTGGCTGATACTGGGCGCACCGATGGTGATGGCAGGTGCCTATATCCTGTTCATGGCCGAACAGGGCGTGGGCGCGCTTTACTTGTCTGGTGGACTCGTCCTCGCATATGCGGGCTATTCGATTGTGATCCTTGCGCAGATGGGCATGGGCGCCAGCATCACCCCCGATTACCGCATGCGCTCGCGCGTGTTCGCATGGTGGCAGGTGTTCAACACGCTGGGGCTGATCCTTGTCATGTCGATGCCGGTGATTTTCGCCGACCGCATCGCCAACGACAGCAGCTTTACCGTGCGCACGATGGGCTGGTTCATTCTCGCCTCGGTTCCGGTAACGGTTCTGGTCACGGCGCTTTTCGTTCGCGAGGGCAATGTCGCGTCCCCTGCCCACCAGACGAAATTACGCGATTATCTGAGCCTGTTCAAAGTCGCCTCGACCCGCCTCCTGCTGATTACGCAGATGTTCATCGGTCTGGGGCTGGGCATAAGTGCGGCGGTGTTCCTGTTCTTCTTCACCATGCTCAAACAGGTGCCTTTCGAATATGTCGGCCTGCAGTTCGTCGCCTTCTACATCGTCGGCGTGGCCACCGCGCCGCTATGGTCGGTGCTGGCTAACCGCATCGGCAAGCATCGCGCGCTGATGTTCGGATCCGTGGGTTTCACCGCCTACATGCTGCTGATGCTTGCCATGCCGCCGGGCAATCTCGGCTATTTCTTCGGCATGGCCATCCTGGGGGGGGCGATGGCCTGTGCTGCGGACATGCTGCCGCGATCGATCATGGCCGACGTGGCGGACGAGGATCAGTTCGAAACTGGGCAGGATCGGACGGGAATGTTGTTCGCGCTGCTCACCGTCACCCACAAGTTCGGACAGGCGATGTCGATCGGTATCGTCTATTTCGCGCTCGACCTCATCGGCTTTCGCGCCGGCGCAGAAGACAATGCGTCCGACGCGCTGATCGGGGTTGCAGTGCTGTTCGGCGTGGTTCCCGGCATCTTGTATCTCGGCTCCGCAGCGACCATTCGCAAATTCGCGCTGACGCCCGAACGGCATGACGAGATCAGGCACGCATTGGCACTTCGCGGCGTCAAGGACGCTCCGGGCGACATGCCCGCCGAAGTGCTCAAATCCGAAGGCGGAATGGACGTGCCGCTGCCGATGCGCGACCAGGTTGCTCCGATCAGGGGATCGAGACCAGGCCCCCGTCGACATAGATAGTCTGCGCGGTGAGGTAGCGCGAATCCGGGCCGGCAAGGAACACCGCAACGCGGGCCGCATCCATCGGCTGGCCCATGAAGCGCAGCGGAATCGTGCTCTCGAAAGCTGCCTGTGCCTCTTCGGTGGGAACGTCTGCACGATAGGCATCGGTGGCGATAACGGGATTGATGACATTCACGCGGATGGCATGTTCCCCCCATTCCATCGCTGCCGTGCGGCTGAGCGCACGGATCGCTTCCTTCGTGGCGTTGTAGGCGGCGGTATAAGGCGTCGCGATGGTCCCCCGCATGGAGCCGAAGTTGATGATCGCGCCGCCGCCGCGCTTTTTCATGTGCGGGAAGCACTCCTGCATCGCAAAGAGCGTGCCCTTTAGGCCGGTGTCGAAGACCCAGTCCCATTCGGCTTCGGACATATCCTCCAGCGGCGTGGGCGGGTTGGCACGCGCCGGCTTTGCGCGCGTGCCGAAAGCCTGCGCATTGTTGACGAGGATGTCGACGCCGCCCAGCCGGTCCGCCGCCTGCGCCACCATCGCGCGGATCTGCTCGCGGTCGCCCATGTCACAGGCGATCCCTATGGCTTCGCCCCCATCGGCGCATATCTCTGCCGCTGCAGCCTCTACACTGTCTGCGGTGCGCGATGCGACCACGACCCTGGCGCCCTCTTTCGCGTATTCACCGGCGATGGCACGCCCGATCCCGCGCGATGCGCCCGTTACGATCGCGACCTTGTCCTGAAGAAGTCCCGGCATTTTGTTATTTTCCTTTCAAGGACGCGAGCGCCATGCGGCGCTCGCGCCGTTTTGGACTTAATCGGTTGAGTGCCCAATCTGCATGAAGTCCGCCGTGGCGGGTTCATGGCAGCCATATCCGCCGTCCACGGGAATCTCGGTACCATTGATATATCCGGCCTGGTCCGATGCGAGAAACACCGCCAGGTGCGCCACGTCATCGGGTTCGCCACCGCGCGTGGACATCGTGTGCCGCATGATCGTATCGCGCGTCGCGGGCGGCATCGTGTCATATGCTGGCGTCTGGATGAAGCCGGGCAGGATCGCGTTCACGCGGATCCCGTCCTTGCCGTGCCGCGTTGCCAATGCCCGGGTGAGCGACAGGACACCGGCTTTCGAAGTCTGGTGCATGATCAGATAATGCCCGCCAAGCTTCCCGGCGACCGAAGCCATGTTCACGATTGCGCCGCCGCCATTGGCGATCAGGCGCGGGATTGCATGCTTGCAGCAGAGCATGGTGCCCTTGAGCTGCACGGCGAATGCACGATCCCAGATATCGGCGTCCAGATTGACGAAGTCGTGATCGTTCGCAGTCAGCAGCGCTACCGGACCGGCATTATTGATCATGACCGACAGCTTGCCGTAAGTGTCGACCGCGAAATCCATCATGGCTGCGACATTGGCCTCGTTGGATATGTCGACTTCGAAGGCCTGCGCCGTTCCCCCACTGTCACTGATCGACGCGGCGACGTCCTGCGCTCCGGGCATATTGATGTCGGCAACGACGACACTGGCCCCCTGCTCCGCCATTCTTTTGGCGATCGCGGTGCCGATACCCGATGCTGCTCCGGTGACGATCGCCACCTTGTCCTGCAATTGCATAATGTCTCTCCCAAGATTGTACCGGTACGCGATTGCGCTTCCCGGCAGATAACGTCTTCAAAATGACCCAGAATCCCGCAGCCCGGCATCAGGAATAGGAGCTGCCCATTTCCATCGCCTCGACCATCTGCGGATTGTGCGATGTCTGGCCTCCGTCGACGTTGAGCACCTGACCGGTCACAAAGGATGCTTCGTCGGATGCAAGAAATGCAACCATGGAAGCGATGTCTTCGGGCTGGCCGACCCGCGGCAAAAGATTGTGCCGTTCATTGAGCGCGACCAGCTTGGGCGCCATGTCGCGCAGTTTCTGGTCGGCGATAAGCCCCGGCGCGATGGCATTGCAGCGCACACCCTGCTTGCCGTGCTGGGCCGCCAGGTAGAGCGTCATCGTCGAAACCGCGCCTTTCGACGTGCCATAGGCAATTCGTACGTCATCGCCGCGTTGCGCTGACCCCGAACTGGTGTTGATGATCGAACCGCCACCACGCGCGATCATGTGCGGCAGGACCTCGCGCGCGGCGATGAAATAGCCGCGCACGTTGATGTTCATGGTGATGTCCCACAGATCGAGCGGCGTCTCGATCGCGGTCGTGTCCGTACCCAGTTCGCCCAGGTTAACGAAGGCCGCGTTGTTGTGCAGGATATCGACACCGCCAAAGCGATCCACCGTGGCCGCGACCATAGCTGCGATGGATTTCTCTTCGGCCGCATCGAAGGCGACCCCCAGTGCCATTTCCCCATGCGCGGCAGCGACCTCGGCTGCCGCGTTCCCATCGATATCGGCAATTACGACCTGCGCGCCTTCCTCGACCAGCCGTCCTGCGACAGCTCGTCCAATCCGTCCGGCGCCGCCGGTAACGATCGCAACCTTGTCCTTCAGCCCGCGCATCCCATCATACTCCTGATCCTGCCGACCCCGGTTCGCCCGGCACGGCGGCCTTCAATTCCGCCGCAATCCGAAATTGCCTGCCGATGCAGGCACCGCGCAGATTGCGTGATTCCACTCCGGCCCCTTCTTACAGGGGTCGCCAGACACTAGTCTTTCGGCGTGAACTCGATCGGGGGCAGCGACATGCCGTCCATATATTCGTCGCATCGTGTGATCTTGTGCCCACGTGTGTCATAGACCATGCCGAAGGGGACGTCGGAGCGCGAACCGGCGCCCTCGATCTCGATATCGGCTACGCATTGCTGCAGCACCTTGCCCCCGCTGAGCGGCGTCAGCTCGATATCCTTGAACTTGATTTTCATGACCTTCAGCGCATCTTCCAGCATCGCAAATTCCTCGTCCTTGGTGAGGTTCTTGCGCACGGTTGCATGCCACTGGATGTAATCGTCGGTCGAAGCGGCCTTCATGCCTTCAAGGTCGCGCTCGTCCCATGCCTTGAGCCATGCATTGACAGCGATCAGGGAATCTTCGGGACTGTTTACCTGCGTCATATAAATGCTCCTGAACCAAATTGTCCGATCAAAAGAACTTCGCGCCTTCCGGCCACTCCAGCTTGGGCAGGCCGGTGCTGTCGACATATTCCATACAGCGCGAAACCTTCTCGCCCCGGGTAGTGAACACCAGCATCATGGGGATATCCGAGAATGTCCCGTCCGCCGTTTCGAACGACGTCAGATGCTGTTGTACCACGCCATCCGGGGTCAAATGGCGGCGCACGTCGTAATATTTGTTGTTCCACATCATCGTGGTCAGCCAGTCGAAGAACTTCACCGCCACGGGCTTCGCCACTTCGACCTTGTAGCAATTGTTCCAGAGCACGAAATCATCGGTCAGGAACGTCGCCTTGCGGTCTATATCATGGGCCAGCCAGGACGAGGTGAAACCATCGACCGCAGCCATCGCTTCCGCCTCGTTCACGAATTCTACCATTACGTTCTCCTGAGATTCCTTTGCGCGTCAGCCGTGAAAATGGCTGCCGCCGTTCACATGCCAGACCTGCCCGCTGACCCATGCCGCGTCGTCCGAAAGCAGATGAACGATCGTCGCCGCCAGATCTTCGGGCCGACCGAAGCGCTTCATCGTGGTCATATCCAGCCATTGCTGCTTGAAATCGGCAGGCATCTGCTCCTCTGCGGTCGCACTCATCGTGATCCCAGGAGCCACGCAATTGCAGCGAATGCCTTCCTTGCCCCACCGCAAGGCAATCTGCCGCATCAACGCGTTGACGCCCGCCTTGGATGCCGAATAGGCCGGTCGCGTATCTTCGCCGCAGCTCGCAGCTTCGGACGAAACGTTGACGATCGCACCGCCCGTGCCTTGCTTCACCATTTGCCGGATCGCCTCGCGACAGGTGAGCGCATGACCGATGACATTCACGCGCATGGTGCGCTGCCAGATCGCGACATCCATCTCCAGCACGTCGAGATCGCCCGCCATCGTATCGGGTGACAGGTCGGCGCCGACATTGGCCAGTCCGTCGATACCGCCATAGGCGTCGACGCATCTGGCGATCAGTGCATTGGTCGATTCCTCGTCGGCAAGGTCGAACTGCATGGCCTCGGCCGTGCCGCCCGCCGCAGTAATCCGCTCCACGGTCGCGTGCGCCCCGTCGGCATTGATGTCGCCCACCACGACCCGCGCACCCTCGCGCGCAAGCTGCTCGCTGGTGGCCGCGCCGATGCCCGAGCCGCCGGCCGCGACGACGATACGTTTGCCATCAAATCTGTTCATTCGAATGCCGTCGCAAGCGACGCCTCCCGCCAAGTGTTGATATCCGTTCTTACTTTTTCGATCTTGGTGCCGATCCCTTCGACAGCATCGGCCCCCAGCGCCAGGCGCAGCGGAGGATTATCCGAATGCACTGCGTCGATGATCGTGCGCGCCGCCTTGCCGGGATCGCCCGGCTCGGACCCGTGATAGGTGGCCATCATCTGCTGCGCATCGCCAGCCTGCGTTCCGGAATAGGCCTCGACCGATTGCTGCGCACCGGTCAGCGAACGGCCCGAGAAATCGGTCCGGAAAGCTCCCGGCTCCACAATCAGCACCTTGACGCCGAACGGCGCAAGTTCTTCGGCCAGCGTCTCAGAGACGCCTTCGAGCGCGAATTTCGAAGCGCAATAAGCGCCCGTACCCGAGAACCCGATCTGCCCTGCCATCGACGAAATCATCACAATGGTGCCGCCCGATGCGCGCATGTGCGGGATAAAGGCCTTGGTGACCCGCAAAACACCGAAATAATTGGTTTCCATGACCGTACGAAATTCGTCGAGCGCCAGTGCCTCGACAGCGCCGACCATTCCGAAGCCGGCATTGTTGACCACGACATCGACCCCGCCCATCTGCGCGATCGCCGCAGCTACGGCGCTGTCGACCTGATCCTGATCGTTCACGTCCATGACGATCGCGGCAATACCCTCACCCGCGAGTTCGGCCACCTGCGCCTGCTTGCGCACCGTGCCTGTGACAGTCCCGCCCGATTGCATGACCGCGCGCGCCAGTTCACGACCGAAACCGGATGAAACGCCGGTTATGAACCAGCGTTCTGCTTTTCCCTCGCCCATCTGAAACCGCTCCCTCATGATATCGATCTGCTGTTGGCGCGAAGGTAGGCAGTGCGAATTGGCATCGACCTACCAGATGACAGGAATGGTCCGGAATTGTACCGGGCCTCCAACGATAACCCGTTCGCCGCGATGTACCTGCCGTTGCCCAAGTCGCTGGGCGCCGGTTCATTCGGCCATGAATTCCTCAACCGCCCGGGCAAAGAAACGCAGGTGCGCCTCATTCTCGCCGAAATAGACTTTCTTGCCTCCATCGGCGCGCAGGCCGCGTTGCTGCATCTGGCTCATGGTCACGTCCTCAGTCAGCACGTCTCGCGTCGCGGCAAGCATGTTGGCCGCAGCGAACTCCTCGCGCAGATTGGCGGGCCTGGCACGCGACTGAACGCGCACATCCACCCGCATCCTGTCGGGCGCAACAGGCCAGAACGTGAAGAGCAGGAAGCCGTTGGCCAGCGGCTGGAGTATCACGTTGGGAAAGATCGTGATGACTTCGGTACCGAAGTTGGAGATGCCCACCGCGTTGACGCCCGGATGCTGGGTCAATCCCGCCTTGCCCGCAGCGATGGCATCCCTGTCCGGGACCGAAGTGGGCAGCATGTGCCGCATGGCAAAAAGCTGCGCCGGACCATCCGGCTGCCAATCGTAATTGCGCTGCAGCGTGCTCGACGAATGAGGGCCAAAGCGGCGGATATCATGATATTGCAGATAGGGATTGTCCGGCGTCACCAGCTGCGGAACCAGCGTCTTCGAATGCAGGAAGGGAATGTGGTATCCCTCGTTGAAGGCGTTCACCAGCAGCTTCCAGTTTGCGGCAACATCTTCGGAATACTTGATAACGAAAGGATAGTCCGAAAAAGGCATGTCCGCGAAGACATCGTCCATCCCGCCCATGAAATCGACAAATGGCATCGGATTGTCCGCGAAGTTGAGGAAGATGAACCCGTTCCAGACCTCTACCGGGATCGTCTGCAGACCGTTGTCCGCCTTGCAGACATGCGGAAAATCCTCTTCCGACGGGATCGCGCGCAAGGCACCGTCGAGACCGTAGGTCCAGGCATGGTAAGGGCAGCGGAACGTGCGGGCGTTGCCGCTGTCCTCGGTAACCAGCGCAACGCCACGATGCGAGCAGGCGTTGTAGAAGGCGTTGACGGTGTTGTCCTTGCCACGTGTCAGCACGACAGAGGCTTCGAATGTCGGGATGTCCAGTTTGACGAAATCACCCGGCTCGGCGATGTCCTCGTCGCGTGCGACGATCAGCCAGGACCGGCGATAGGCGCGCTCGCGTTCGCGCTCGAAATGGTCGATCCCGACATAATCCGAAACCGGCGCCGAACCGTTGGAAAGGCCCATCGAAGCCGCGCTCGAAGGATGCTTCGCCCAATCGGTCACGCTTTCAGGTTCGCTTGCTATCGCGTCGTCCATTTCGCACTCTCCCGTCATCTTCGCATCGCGCCTGTTCGACGCCTGTGTGCGAATATGCAGCAATCCTACGCCTGCCGACCAAGCTAGGCCAGTCGCAGTGCTTGACGGATCGTATCGGCGATTTCGCTGGCAGGCTGCCTGTCGCCATCCGGCGGGTTCGACATGAAATTGTGGCAGAACGCCACCGCCAGCCCTGTTCCGGGATCGGCCCAGGCCAGCGACCCGCCCACGCCCGGCGAGCAGATCGCGGCGGGAGTCTTGACCGGGCAGGTATTGGCCATTTTCCCGTCGTATAGCCAGTACCCGCCCTGGCTCAACGGCATGATGGCACCGAAAAACACCGGGTCGGGTTCCATCGCTCCGGGGCGCCTTTGGCACGCCATCTCAATACGCTCGCGCGATAGCAGGCGTTTGCCCTCGAGCTCGCCACCATTGGCGAGGATGGCCCAGAAACGCGCGCAACTGCGGGCAGTGAAGATGCCGCCCGTGCCGGGTACGCAGGCGCGCTGAATGTCGCGACGTGCATAGACCTCCGGCACCAGGCGCACCGCATTGGGCATTGCCCGTTCGAGGATCGACCCCGCCTCCGGCGCCGGATGGCTGGCATCGCCGTCGACAAGAGTCGCGATGCGCGATTCCACCTCCGGGTCGATACCGATCCACAGGTCGGGAATGGCGAAGGGTTCGCAGATTTCCTGTTGCACAAAGTCACGGAAGCTGCGCCGTCCGGGGTCTGTGCGTCGCACGATTTCGCCGATGACCCAGCCGAAGGAGAACGCCTGGTAAGCCGGACTGCCGACCGGATAGATCGGAGCAAGTTGCGCGCATCCGGCGGCCATCGCCTCCCAGTCGTCGATAAGCTGCGGGGTGACACCGTCGGGCATCTGCGGCGTGCCCGTCCGGTGCGACAGGGCATCGCGAACCGTGACCGCCTCCTTCCCGTGCGCGCCGTACTCCGGCCAGTACGCGGCAACTGGCCGGTCGTAGTCGACGAGCCCGCGTTCCGCCTGGATGTGCAGCGCCGTGGCGACCACGCCTTTCGTCACCGAGAAGACATTGAACAGGGTATCGCCATCGACCGGGCGGCCGCTTTGCGGATCGGCCACACCGCCCCAGGCATCGATCACCAGTTCACCATTAAGATAAGCAGCTACCTGAACGCCGATTTCTCCGCGATCGTGGATTGCGCGCGCAATAGCGTCATTGACCAGCGCATTTGCCTTCGCATCGATTGTCACTTGCGCCTCGCCTGTTGCATTTGTCTTGCCGACTAGCAGTGGC
>OJIT01000171.1_pt1 | contig 10155 bp, 7 predicted proteins | sample 1595951 | NCBI WGS metagenome assembly OJIT01 (sample SAMN05416785, study PRJEB24817) | seawater metagenome | isolation source: Sea water | place: Canada:Atlantic | collected 2013-11 | reverse complement strand
CGACCACCGAGATCTACACTCTTTCCCTACACGACGCTCTTCCGATCTCGACGAAACGCCCGGCTTTTTTTCCCGCCCGCTGCGGGGTGGCACCCTGAAGCTGCTGTGTTTAAGCATGCTGGATGCCCCCAACTTGCAGGTAGCGCTGCACCGCTATACGCAGTTTTTCCGTATTCTTCTCGACGACTTTGGCTATGCATTTACGCTCGAAGGGGATCTTGCCCGTATGGCCCTGGTGGAACATGCCCCCTTGACGGGCAGCCGCACTCTGATTCATGAGCTGATGCTCAAGCTGTTTCACGGCATCGCGTCGTGGATGATAGCGCGTAAAATACCACCCATTTTAATGGAGTGCGCTTACCCCCAGCCGCCGCACAGCGCTGATTATCTCTACTTTTATCCTGGTACAGTACGCTTTGGGCAGCCGCAAACCGCGATCTATATAGATCGCGGTTTTCTTGATCATCCTATCCGCCAGACCAAGAGACACCTGGGCGCTTTTTTAAAGCGCGCCCCCGCAGACTGGTTCTATGTGTCGTTTGCAGATCGCCTGCTCACCCACCGGGTGCGCGAACACCTCTCACGTCATCTGACTACGTCTGGCACCGTGCATAGCGTAGCCGATGCGCTGCATATGTCTGCTCGCACGCTGGCGCGGCATCTCAAAAGGGAGGGCACCCACTTTCAAGCGGTCAAGGATGAGTACCGCCGCGATGTCGCTATTCAGGCACTCACCTGTAGTGAGAAGCCCCTGGTTAGCATCGCGGAGGCGTTGAGCTTTGAGGATCTAGCCTGCTTTAGTCGTGCCTTTAAAACCTGGACAGGCAATTCGCCCGCCGCGTATCGCAAAGCACGCACGGCGGGCAATGTTCGCTGATCTACTAGGGAACAGCCTAAATTTCGGTGCGAATACGTTTCTTATCCAGCTTGCCCACGCTGGTTTTGGGTATCTCATCGACGAAGCGAATCATGCTGGGAATCCCCCAGCGGTTGAGTTTTCCCTGGGCGACAAACTGCTCTAAAAACGCCTGCACGGCTTCAGTGGTGGGCGGGTTGTTCGGGTCGGCGGGGACAGCTAACGCCGCTGGCCGCTCTCCCCATTTATCGTCCGTCACCCCGATCACCGCCACTTCGGCAATGCCTGGACACTGGCTGATATAGCTCTCCAGTTCTAACGACGAGAGCCACTCGCCGCCGGTTTTAATCACATCCTTGATGCGGTCGCTAATGGTCAGAAAGCCCCGCTCATCAAGCGAGCCCACATCCCCGGTATGCAGCCAGCCGTTGCGCCATAGCTCCTCACTGCGTTTCTCCTCTTTATAGTAGGCCTGGGTCAGCCAGGGTGCTTGAACGCGCACTTCACCTACGCTTTTACCATCATTGGGTAGCGGCTCGCCGTCCGCATCGACCACTTGAAGTTTAACCAATGGTATCGGCAGGCCCGCTTTACAGCGCCAGGGTAGCTGGGTCTCAAAATCAGCGTCGCCGATATCCTGCGGCAGAATATCGGCGGTGAGTAGCGGACAGGTTTCCGACATGCCATAAGCACTACGGGTATCAATCCCCAACGCCCATGCTTTGCTTGCTAGCGACTCGGTTAACGCACTGCCGCCGACCAATACTTTCCAACCGGCGAGGTCGACCTGTTTTGAGGTAATCGCCTCGGCGCTGACCACCATGTTGAGCAGGGTCGGTACGCAGTGGGAGAAGTCGACCTTCTCGCTGACCAGCAGCTTGACCAGCATTTCCGGCTCGTAGCGGCCAGGGTAGACCTGGGTAGCCCCCATCAGCGTGGCGGTATATGGCACACCCCAGGCGTGAACGTGAAACATGGGGGTAATAGGCATATAGACCTTGTCGCGGTTGAGCAGCTCAAAACCGGGCGCCTGGAAAGCGCTAGACTCGTTCAAGGTATGCAGCACCAACTGGCGGTGGGTAAAGAAAACCCCTTTGGGGTTACCCGTGGTACCGGTGGTGTAGAACAGTGTGGCGACGGCGTTTTCATCAAAGGTGGGAAAATCGTAGTGAGTAGGCTGTTGGCTTAATAACGATTCAAACTCGCCCACCAGCGGCAGAGTGGTATCGACTGTTTGCGGGGTCTCCTGACATAGCAGGTAACCACGTACTTGGGGTAGCTTATCGGCCAGCGGCTCAAGCAGTGGCACAAACTCTTCGTGCACGATGACGAAAACGTCTTCGGCGTGATCCATGGTATAGAGGATTTGCTCCGGAGCCAGGCGCACATTCACCGTGTGGAGTACCGCGCCGATCATCGGAATGGCGAAGAAGCACTCCAGGTAGCGATGGCTATCCCAATCCAGCACCGCCACCACGTCACCGGCTTGCACGCCCTGTGATGTCAGCGTATGGGCCAGTTGATGCACCCGCTCACGAAAACGCTCGTAGCTATGGCGGCTCTGATCCCGGTAGACAATCTGATTGTCGCCCGCCATTCGCACGCCTGCCTCCAGCAGGTCGCCAATCATCAAGGCAGTATTTGTCGCAGAGGTCGCGGCGGGTAAAATTTTCGGGGTAACTGAAGGCATAAACACTCCTATAACTTTTTTCTTATAACACTGTTCTTGTAGCAATCGATTCGGATCAGCCGCGCTCGATAAGAAGGGCGATGCCCTGCCCTCCACCAATACATAGCGTTATCAATCCGTAGCGGCCATTAATGCGCTCCAACTCGTGTAGCGCTTTGAGAATCAGAATAGCCCCCGTGGCCCCCACCGGGTGCCCCAAGGCAACCGCGCCGCCGTTGGGGTTTAGCTTCGCTAACGGGAACTCGAGCGTTTCCGCCACCGCCATGGCCTGGGCAGCAAAGGCTTCGTTGGACTCAATCACATCAATATCATTAATGCTTAGCCCCGCCTGTTGGAGGCAGCGTTGCACCGCAGGAATCGGACCAAGGCCCATTAGCGTTGGCTCAACGCCTGCTGTTGTGGCAACACGAAGATGTGCCCTAGGCGCTAAGCCCCGCTGTGAGGCTTCATCGGCATGGGCCAGCACTAACGTGGCTGCACCATCGTTGATACCCGAGGCATTGCCTGCGGTCACCATGCCATCTTTTTGGAAGGCGGGCTTGAGCCGCGCCAAATCGCTAAGTTGGACGACATCGCGCACGTGTTCATCGCGGGAGAAAAGTACCGTTTGCTTACCGCGACTGACCTCCACTGCTACGATTTGATCGTCAAAGCGGCCTTCCGCGATGGCACGCGCCGCTTTTTGATGGCTCTCAAGGGCAAACTGATCCAACTGCTCACGGCTTAGGCCATACTGTTTAGCGATGTTCTCGGCAGTGCAGCCCATATGGCCGCTGCCAAAGGGGTCGCTCAAAATGCCTAGGGTTAAATCCTCAACGTTCACATCCCCCATACGCACGCCGTTGCGCGCTTGAGGAGGCAGCAGATAAGCCCCGCGCGACATCGACTCAGCGCCACCTGCCAGCGCTAAGCGGCTGTCGCCCATAGCAATCTGCTGGGCGGCTGAGACCACCGCCTGTACACCTGAACCACACAGCCGGTTGACGTTGAAGGCCCCCGCTTCTTTCGGCACGCCTGCTTCCAGTGCAATATGACGCGCCAGATAGGCATCCTGGGGGCCGGTGGTAATAATGTGGCCGTATACCGAGTGATCGATATCTCCGCCCTCAACGCCAGCACGGCGCAACGCCTCTTTGGCGGTTATCGCCCCCAACTCAAACGGCGCCTTGGTTGAGAGCGACCCGCCAAAACTCCCGATCGCGGTTCGTGCACCGCCTAAAATCACTACATCATCCAACCGCATGACTCTCTCCTGTGTTCAAACTCACCGTCTTGCTACGCCACTTTGCCCAGCAGCGAGCGGGCGACAACTTCTTTCATGATCTCTGAGCTGCCGGCATAGATCGTTTGTACTCGGGCATCCAGATAAAAGCGTGAAATGAGATATTCGTGGGTGTAGCCGTAACCGCCAAATAGCTGCAGGCAGCGATCCACCGCTTGACACTGCAGCTCGCTGAGCTGCAGTTTTAAAATCGCTGCATCCGTGCTGCTCATGGTGCCCTGGCGGTACTTTTCGACGCAGTGCTCAAAGTAGGCACGGGCCACGTCCAGCTGGGCTTTTATCTCCGCCAAGGTAAAGCGGGTATTTTGAAAATCCGCCACCCGCTGTCCAAACGCTTGGCGCTGCTGTACGTACTCCAACGTCAGCACCAGCGCTCCCTCCACGGCGCCCAGCGCCTGTGCACCAACGCCCAGGCGTTCACGGGGCAGCTCCTGCATTAGGTAGCGGAACCCGGCGCCCTCCTCTCCCAACAGCGCATCATGGGGCAACTGCATTTGATCAAAGGCAAGCTCGGCGGTATCGCTGGCGTGCTGGCCGATCTTTTTAATCGGTTTCCCCCGCGAAAAGCCGGGTAAGCGGGTGTCGACCAAAAAAAGTGACACGCCCTTTGACCCGGCGGAAGGGTCGGTTTTGGCACACACGATCACCAGGTCGGCAAACTGGCCATTGGTGATAAAGATTTTGCTACCGCTTAACTCCCAGCCATCGTTAGTACGCTTTGCCCGGGTTCTCATTGACGCAAGATCACTACCCGCATGGGGGTCAGTCATGGCAATGGCTCCAAGCGCATCGCCACGGGCCATGGCAGGTAGCCAACGCTCACATTGAGCCGCTGTCCCCAGGTTCTGCAGGTAGGGCATAACGATATTGGCGTGGATATTATAGGCACTGGCAAGGCCACCAAAACCCTGGCGGGAGAGCTCTTCCAGCGCCAGCTGGGTGATGGCGATATCGGCCCCTGAACCACCGTGCTGTTCGTCAAGGTCAATGCCGAGCAGCCCCGCAGCGCCCAATGAATGCCATAGTGAACGGGGTATTTCACCCGCTGCCTCCCACTCATCGTAGTACGGGGCAACCTCCTGGCTTAGGCAGCGCTTGATCATGGTGTGAAACAGGTCGGTCGTTTGCTCGTCCATGCTCACTCCTTGAGGTCTTGACGCAGATGGCGCTTGAGAATTTTGCCTGCGGTGCTCTTGGGTAGCGCATCGGTAAACATTATGCGCTTAGGCACTTTATAAGGCGCCATCAGCGTTTTTGCGTGATGGATCAGTTCTTCCTCGCTTGCCTCTTGGCCCTCTTTCAGTACCACCACTGCCGTAATGGCTTCGATCCACTTCTCATCCGGCTGGCCGATCACCGCTACTTCGGAGACCGCTGGGTGCTTGAATAGCCCCTCCTCTACTTCACGGCTAGCCACCAGCACGCCGCCGGTATTGATCACGTCCTTGATACGATCAACAACGTATAAGTAGCCCGCTTCATCGAAGTAGCCCACGTCCCCGGAGTGGAACCAATCGCCCTGGAAGGCTTCTTCGGTCATCACCGGTTTATCCCAGTACCCGTTCATAAGCTGAGGTGAGCGGTGGACGATTTCACCATGCTCGCCGGGTGGGACGTCATTCATATCGAGATCGACGATACGGGTTTCCACCGTCAGAATCGGCCGCCCAGCGGACGCTGGGCGCTCGGCGTGCTCTTCAGGGCGCAGCACGGTCGCCAAGGGAGCAATTTCGCTCTGCCCATAACAGTTATAGAGCCCTACTCCCGGTATACGTTGCTGGAGTTCCTCCAGTACCGGCACCGGCATAATCGAGGCACCGTAATAGGCTTTATTGAGAGCGCCAAGGTCAAAGCGATCAAATTCAGCGTGGCGTAGCAGGCTGATCCAGACCGTGGGCGGGGCAAAAAATGACGCGATCTGGTGATTAGCTATGGCGCTTAAGCACAGCTCGGGAAGCGGCGCCTCTAGCAAATAGACAGGCGCACCGAGCAACAGCGCTGGCATCAGAAAGACGTGCATTTGTGCTGAGTGGTAGAGCGGCAGCGCGGCGAGCATGGCGTCGCTGCCTTTGATATCCAGCTCAACCATGCAGGCCATATATTCGGCCATCAGTGCCTGATGGGTCATCATCGCGGCCTTCGGCGCGGCGGTGGTGCCCGAGGTATAGAGCAACTGAGCAAGGCTGGCACCGTCGACCGCCACATTGGGCTCTTCACTATTGGATCCTGACGTAGCATGAGCGAGTACATCAAAGCTTGCTGCATCCTGCCCCTGATCCGCGTGCAGGGTTCCCATCAGGGCTAGATCCAAGCCTTCGGTCGCGACACTCACTTTGTCGGCGAGGCTGATATCGCTGAGCAAACCCGTTGTCCCAGACTGGTCAAGGATATAGCGCAGCTCATCGCTGCTTAAGGCAAAATTGATCGGCACATGTACCAAACCCGCTTTAGCAGCGGCTAGCCAGGCGATGACATAGGTATCGGAGTTTTTGCCATATACCGCCAGCCGGTCACCTGGCGAAAGCCCAGCTGCCAGCAAGCCATTGGCTACGCGGTTGGCTGCCTGATTGAGCGCTTGATAGCGCCATTGGCGCTCGCCAAATACCAGCGCCAGCTGGTGTGAGTATTTTCGAGCGCTGCGGTTTAAAGCAGCCCCGATACTGTTTTGCTGAATAACCGACGTTTCCGGCATGCCAAATCCTCTGAGTTGTTATTAGCAGAGACTTAAGGAGCCTCTGATTAACGTAATGAGCGAAGGCCAGACAAGGCAAAAATCAACGAAAAAGCGGAGTTTACGGGTTGTAAATGAGCATTTTGAGGCGATTTTTAACGCCGTATGGCCGAGCGCAATAGTTAATCAGAGGTTTCTTAACTGTTTACCAGCGGGCAGACACTCTCTGAAAGCGGACGGAAGGCCTCTTCTGCAGGGATGGTGCGAATAACATGAAAGAGATCATCCTCATCTTGCGACTCTTCAGGTGTTTTCACTTCTACTAAATACATATCGTGAACCATGCGGCCATCCTCACGGATGTAGCCACCGGTGGCGAAGATGTCGTTGATGGGGGTATCGGCCATTTGCTGACGAACGGTTTGAGTGTCATCAGTACCGGTGGCTTCAATCGCTTCAAGGTAGTGGCGAGTACTGGAGTAGAGACCCGCATGTACCATGGTGGGCATGCTGCCGGTACGCTCACGGAAGCGCTCCGCCCATGCGCGGGTTTCATCGTTTAAATCGTAGTACCATGCTTTGGTGAACTGCAGCCCCTGAGCATTCTCTAAGCCAATGCTGCGTATATCGGTACTAAACAGCACCATTCCCGCCAGAATCTGCCCTGCCTGGGTAATGCCGAACTCACCTGCTGTCTGCACCGCGTTGATCGTATCGCCACCAGCGTTATTCAGCGCGATGACATCAGCGCCAGAGGCTTGCGCCTGAAGCATAAAGGAGGAGAAGTCACTACTGGGGAAAGGGTGGCGAGCGCTGCCTACGATAGTGCCGCCATTTTCAGTCACTACGCGCGTGACGTCGGCCTCCAGTGCGTGACCAAAAGAGTAGTCAGCGCTTAACAGATACCAATTTTTGTGGCCCTCATCAGTAATCGCCTTTGCCGTACCGTTGGACATCGCCCAGGTGTCATAAACCCAGTGAATATGATTGGGCGAACAGTGCTCGTTGGTAATGCTTGAAGAGACAGCGCCATTGACCAGCCCAAGTTTATCCGCCTCTTCCAGCAGGCTCACCGCCGCCAGAGTGACAGAAGATGCCACCAGCCCGGTGACCATATCGACGTTGCGCTCATCGATCCACTCACGCACGACGCTTGAGCCTACATCTGGGCTATTACGGTCATCGGCGCTAAACACCACAATATTGGCCCCATTGACACTGCCGCCCATATCTTCAATCGCCATATGGATAGCGTCTTCGCCCAACGGGCCAATGGGGTCGCGATAAACGCCGGACATATCGGCTAAATAGCCAATACGGATTTCGTTATCAGAGATACCCTCAGCAGCGACGGTAGTTGGCACATAGCAGGCCACCAGAATGGCAGCGGCGAGAGTGGAAGTAGCAAAGCGGTAAGATGAACGATAAGATTGTTGCATAATTATGTGGCTCTCTTTTGTTGTTATTAAAGGGTGTTATTGAATCAATCGCAGTGACGTAGCACGTAATAGCTTGCGTTCATCTTAGGCGGTAATAAGGCCTTGCTGTTTACCTATCGAGCCAGATTTTTTGCAATTCGTGCCATTTCCTTGCGCTCACCTTCTTCAATACACCATTAGTCGATGCTCGCGCGTGCCGTTACAATGGTGCCTTTGCATATTGAACGGGAGAGACCTTTGGCCACTGCTGATGCCGATGACTTTTTACCCGAAGCACTACAGTTTCGGCCTAGCGCTCCTTTGGTGGATATCGGCGCTAACTTGACCCATGAAAGCTTCGAGCGTGATCTTGAGACGGTTATCCAGCGCGCCCAGGCGGCGCAGGTAACGACCATGATCGTTACTGGCACCGACCTTGCCCACGCCAAGCAAGCGGTTGCCCTGGCTAAGCAGTATCCTGGCCTCTACGCCACGGCGGGAGTACATCCCCATGATGCCAGTCGCTGGGATAAGAACCTTGAGCGCGCCATGGCGGCCCTGCATGCCATGCCGGAGGTCGTCGCCGTAGGCGAGTGTGGCTTGGATTTTAATCGCAACTTCTCGACGCCCCAGGAGCAGGAACGTGCCCTTGAAGCGCAACTGGCTCTCGCAGTAGAAAGTGGCTTGCCGCTGTTTTTACACGAGCGAGATGCTGGCCAGCGTATGCGCGAAATCCTGCATGCATGGCGAGACGACATCAGCCACGCGGTGGTGCACTGTTTTACCGCTGACCGCGATACGCTGTTTGGTTATCTCGACCTAGACTTACATATAGGGTTGACGGGTTGGATTTGCGACGAGCGGCGCGGTCATCACCTGCGCCCATTGGTAAGCGATATACCCTTAGAGCGCTTGATGGTAGAAACCGACTGCCCTTATCTGTTACCCCGTAACCTACCGGCGAAATTAAAGGGTCGCCGACACGAACCGGCGTTGCTACCGTGGATTGTCCGCGAGATCGCCCAGTGGCATGGTATTAGCGAAACAGAGCTAGGTGCGGCAACCACACAGACCGCCCAGCGTTTTTTCCGTCTTTCCACGGAATCTTAAAAGGAGTATTAGCGTGGCCGATTATCCAGGGTTTATAGCCATTGAAACAGGCGAAGACGATGGGCTCCCGCTAGCCATTGCCTGGTCGCTCCCCGATGGCCGGGTGAAGCAAACATTGATTCAGCCGGACGATAGCTGGATCAAAGAGGATACCAATGCCATGGGCGCTTACAGCATGGAAGAGCTGGAGAGCTTAGGGGTTAGTCCGCTTGAGGTAATTCGCGAGCTTGAGAACGACCACTTCTCCGCCACGCTGTATACCAGCGACAATGGCGACGACGAAGCGGCACTAGCGCGCCTTTTTGACACCTACGGGCTTGATCCTTTTGTTGAGCTAGCCCCAGCGTCGGTGCTCTACCCTTCACTTACCCCAGGCGAATGGCACCGCCAACGGCGCGAAACGTTCAGCGAGCTGGGTTTAGAGCCGATGCGCCCAGAGCATGAGCTGGAAGTGATGCTATCGATGCATCAGCGCCTGACCGAAGAGGATTAAGCCGGCAGCGCTTTATCCATTTTATCCAACGTGGCATGTGCCTGTGCCACGGCTTCCGCTAGCGTCGCCTGGTCAGAGTAGAAGCGTTTAAGCGCCACCTGGAAGGCGTTTGCGCGGGCTGGCAAGCCCTCCTTCAAGTAGCGCTGGGCGCGGGGCTCCACTCGCGCTGCAAAGGCCTCTATATCTACCTCTATATCGCCGCCTAGGTTGTCCACGCTGACATGAAACACGCGACCACAGGCGCGGGTGAAGATAGATTCCAACGCCTGTGGCGCAATCTCAGCCTGCTCAAACGCTTTTTGCTGTTCAGCATCGCGCCCATCAGGGCAGTACCAGTAGCCGTAATCCTCTTGTTGGCGCCGCTGTGCTCCCGCAATACACCAATGGCTGATTTCGTGCAGCGCACTGGCATAGTAACCCCGCGCAAAGATAACCTGATGATAAGGGGTTTCACTGTTAGCGGGCCGATAGAGAGGCTCATCCCCGCCCCGAATCAATCGGGTTTGATACCGCTCAGCAAAAATCCCGTCAAAAAGCGCGGTAATATCCTCGAGCGTCCATCGCTCCTGCCTGTCACTCACATTGACAGATCGGGAAGAGCACACGTCTGAACTCCAGTCACTGCGTCCATCTCG
>OJIT01000170.1_pt1 | contig 10242 bp, 8 predicted proteins | sample 1595951 | NCBI WGS metagenome assembly OJIT01 (sample SAMN05416785, study PRJEB24817) | seawater metagenome | isolation source: Sea water | place: Canada:Atlantic | collected 2013-11 | reverse complement strand
TACGAGATGGACGCAGTGACTGGAGTTCAGACGTGTGCTCTTCCGATCTGGTGCAATCGCTATAGGCGTAAGTTCGCGTATAACAGCGCTCAAGCTCAGAAGCGGCCTGCATCAGGCCTGAGTGGGCATCTGTGCGCACTGATTTTTGCACGTAGCGGGTATAGCTGGGGTAGGCAATGGAGGCGACGATGCCGATGATCACCAGCACAATCATCAATTCAATGAGGGTGAAGCCGCGCTGGCCATTCAGTAAAGAATGGCCAGTCGAAAGATGAGAGGTATAAGACACGCGGCTTCGCTCCTGTATTAGTGGGCTCATACCGTTTTAGTATGTCGCAAACTAATACGCATTGCATTGCGAGGCCTATGGTTAGCTGCTGGCGATCACCTTTTCACGCAACTCCTTTGGCATAGAGAAAGTAATGGTCTCCTCGCGGCCCTGTAGCTCTTCAGGTAATGCAGCCCCCATAGTCTGCAACTTGGCAATCACACCTTTCACCAATACTTCAGGGGCACTGGCGCCTGCGGTGACGCCTACACGCGCTACGTTCTCAAGCCACTTGGGGTCGATCTGGTCAGCGTTATCGATCAAGTAGGCGGGCGTGCCCATGCGCTCAGAAAGTTCTCGCAAGCGGTTAGAGTTGGAGCTATTGGGGCTGCCCACCACCAGCAATAGATCGCTCTGGGCCGCTAGCTCACGTACTGCATCCTGACGGTTCTGCGTGGCGTAGCAAATATCGTCATTGCGTGGCCCCTGAATCTCGGCAAACTTATCGCGCAGCGCGTCGATCACCTTAGCGGTATCATCCATCGACAGCGTAGTTTGGGTCACGAAGGCCAGCTTTGAGGGATCATTCACCTCCAGCTTAGCGACGTCTTCTTCATCCTCTACCAAGTAGATACGCCCACCGTGGGAGGTGTCATAACGCCCCATAGTGCCTTCAACTTCCGGATGGCCTTCATGACCAATGAGAATGCACTCTTGACCACGCTTGGCGTAGCGCAATACTTCCAAGTGCACTTTGGTGACCAGCGGGCAGGTGGCGTCGAATACCTTCAAGCCCCGCCGCTCAGCATCGGCTTGCACCGCACGGGAAACGCCATGGGCGGAGAAAATGACGATGACATCGTCCGGCACTTCATCCAGTTCTTCAACAAACACTGCCCCACGAGCGCGCAGCGTTTCGACCACAAAGCGGTTATGCACAACCTCATGGCGCACGTAAATCGGCGGGCCAAACACATCCAACGCGCGATTAACGATATCAATCGCGCGATCCACACCGGCACAAAAACCACGCGGATTGGCTAACTTGATCTGTATGGGCTGTGCTTGCGTCGTTTGCATAGTAGCGCCTTGATGCGTAAGCGGCATCGCTTAGTGAATTAATGCGTTGTCACCGGTTTGACGTCGAGCACTTCGACCTCAAAGGTGAGCGTGCGGCCTGCTAACGGGTGATTGAAATCCACCTCGATACGATCACCGTCAATGGTTTTGACCACACCTGGCAATTCCGTTCCCGCTTTATCGGCAAACGACATTACCATACCAATTTCCGGGGCTTCATCGCCAAAATCTGCCCGCTTCAGGGTTTGAATATTTTGCGGGTTGTGCTGGCCGAATGCATGCTCAGGGGTTATCTGAAAGGTACCCTCCTGCCCCGCAGCCAAGCCTTTAATCGGATGCTCAAAACCGGGCGGCAAATTTCCGTCGCCAAACTCGAAGGTAGCCGGTGCTTTGTCTTTGGTGGAGTCCACCAAAGTGCCATCTTCCAGCTTTAAGGTGAAGTGTAGCGTCACCTCCATGCCTTCATCGATCAGATAGTCGCTCATAGCAGTTCTCAATATACGTTGTTCTCAACGTTCAATTAATGGGAAGTCTTGGCCGCTTTTTTGCGCCGCCGCTCGCCCATAATGGATTCCCAGATTAAAGCGACCGCCCCAAGGGAAATCGCTATATCCGCCACGTTAAACGCCGGGTAGTACCACCCAGCGACGTGAAACGATAAAAAGTCGACCACATAGCCATGCACTAGGCGGTCGTAGAGATTCCCCAGCGCCCCGCCAATAATCAGCGGCAGCGCTATCGCCAGTAACTTTTCATCGTGTTTGATGCGTGAAAGCCACACCGTCAACGCCACGCTGGCTCCCACAGCAATCAACGCAAAGAACCAGCGCTGCCAGCCAGGATGCGTGGCTAAAAAGCTGAACGCTGCGCCAGTATTGTGCAGCAGCGTCAGGTTAAAGAACGGCAGTATTTCGACCGGCTGGGCATAGCCCAACTGACTACTGGCCACGTATTTGGTGACCAAATCCAAGGCAATTACTGCCACAGCTAGCCACAGCCAGCGCAGCGGCCGCTGCATTGGCGGCCGTGTGTCGACATCGTCAGACGGTGTTTTAGTTTCTTTAGCTATGTTTTTATCAAGCATAGTAACGAATCTCACCGCTACCTTCGGGGAGATTGCTGATACAGCGTCCACACAGATCCGGGTGGTCCGCATAGGTGCCTACATCGGGACGATGGTGCCAGCAACGTTCGCACTTGGTGTTGTCGCTGGCTTTAACCGCGACTTTCAAGCTATCCAGCTCGGTCGCTTCTGCATCACTCGCAGCAGACAAGGGCTTAAGCGTCACTTCACTGGTTAGCATCACAAAGCGCAGTTCATCACCCAGTTTAGCCAGAGTCGCCTGCAGGTCATCGCTGACATACAGCGTGACTTCAGCTGCCAAGCTGCCTTTAATGACTTTGGCATTACGGGCATCTTCAAGACACTTGTTGACCGAGTGCTTGACTTCCAGCACTTGCTCCCAGAAAGCACGACCCAGTTCAGCATTTTCTTCCAGGTTGCCAAGGTTAGTGTAGTAAGTCTCCAGCAGCACGCTGTCGCCGCGCTTACCGGGGATGTTTTCGTGAATCTCCTCAGCGGTAAAGGAGAGAATCGGCGCGATCCAACGACTCAGCGCTTCCACCACGTGATAGAGCGCGGTTTGTGCACTGCGCCGCGCCAGCGAATCGGTTTGCGTGGTGTACTGGCGGTCTTTAATCACATCCAGGTAGAAGCCACCCAGTTCCCGGGCGCAGAAACCATGCACCTGTTGGTAAACATCCAGGAAGCGGTACTCTTCGTAGGCTTTTTCGATCCGCGCCTGCAATTGGTGCGCTCGATCCACCACCCACTGATCCAGTGCCAGCATATCGTCAAACGCTACCTGGTTTTTCTCTGGATCAAACCCGTTAAGGTTCGAAAGCAGGAAGCGAGCGGTGTTACGAATCCGCCGATACACATCAGAGGTGCGTTTCAAAATTTCGTCGGAGACGGCCATTTCGCCAGAGTAGTCGGTAGAGGCAACCCACAGGCGCAGAATATCGCCGCCCAGCTTGTCCATCACTTCCTGGGGCGCGACCACATTGCCCAGTGACTTGGACTGCTTGCGGCCCTGAGAATCGACGGTAAAGCCGTGGGTCAGCAACTGGCGGTACGGCGGATGGCCATCAATCGCTGAACCGGTGAGCAGCGATGAGTGGAACCAACCGCGGTGCTGGTCGGAGCCTTCCAGGTAGAGGTCCGCCCGCGGGCCGCTTTCGTGGCCATGGGGGTGCGAGCCGCGAAGTACGTGGCGGTGAGTGGTGCCAGAGTCGAACCAGACATCCAAGGTATCGGTGACTTTATCGTAATCCGCCGCTTCGGCACCCAGCAGCTCTGCCGGGTCGAGTTTGAACCAGGCATCGATGCCCTCCAGCTCAACGCGCTTGGCCGCCTCTTCCATCAACCCAACGGTGCGCGGATGCAGCTCACCGGTTTGCTTGTGTAGGAAGAACGGGATCGGCACGCCCCAGTTACGCTGGCGCGAGATACACCAATCCGGGCGGTTGGCGATCATGCTGTGCAGGCGCGCCTGGCCCCAGGCAGGCGTAAACGCCGTGGCCTCGATACCTTCAAGGGCACGTTCACGCAGGGTTTTGCCATCTTTGTCTTTGATGTCCATACCCACAAACCACTGCGCCGTGGCACGGTAGATCACCGGCGTTTTGTGGCGCCAGCAGTGCATATAGCTATGTTTGATCGGGATATGCGCCATCAGCGCACCCACTTCGCGCAGTTTTTCGACGATATGGGGGTTGGCCTTCCAAATCATCTGGCCGCCGAAGAACGGCAGGTCGTCAACGTAAACGCCATTTCCCTGCACCGGGTTGAGCATGTCATCAAACTCCATGCCATGCTCGCGGCAGGTGATAAAGTCATCCATGCCGTAAGAGGGTGCGGAGTGAACGATACCGGTGCTACCCACCTCAGACTCGACGTACTCTGCCAGGTAGACTGGCGAGAGCCGATCATAGAACGGGTGAAGGAAATTGATCAGGTCGAGGTTCTTGCCTTGAGTGGTAGCAATCACTTCGCCTTGTAACTCAAAGCGCTCCAGGCAGCTCTCCACCAGCTCTTCCGCCAGCAGCAGCAAACGCTCGCCAGTATCGACCAGTGCATAGGTAAACTCAGGGTGAACGTTGAGCGCCTGGTTGGCCGGAATAGTCCACGGCGTGGTAGTCCAGATCACCACTGCCGCAGGCTTGGCCAGCTCGCTTAAGCCAAAGGCGGCAGCGAGCTTATCGGCATCTTCTACCGGGAAGGCGACGTCGATGGCGTCGGATTTCTTATCAGCGTACTCGACTTCGGCTTCCGCCAGCGCCGACCCACAGTCAAAGCACCAGTTGACCGGCTTCAAACCTTTAAACACGTAACCCGCGTCGACCATCTCGGCCAAGGCACGAATCTCGCTCGCTTCGTTGGCGAAATCCATAGTGCGGTATGGGTGATCCCAATCGCCAATAATGCCCAAACGAACAAAGTCGGCCAGTTGTGTTTCAACTTGGGCGCCAGCGTATTCACGGCAAAGCTCACGGGCGTGTTGCGGCGCCAGGTTCTTGCCGTGAGTGGTTTCTACTTTGTGCTCAATGGGCAGGCCGTGGCAGTCCCAGCCGGGCACATAAGGCGCATCAAAACCGGCTAAATTCTTCGATTTAACGATAATATCTTTAAGGATTTTATTAACGGCGTGACCAATATGAATACTGCCGTTGGCGTAGGGAGGGCCATCGTGCAGCACAAACAGCGGCGCGCCCGCGCGCGCTTCCCGCAGGCGCTGGTAAATATTCATATCCTGCCACTGGGAAACCCGCCCTGGCTCCTGCTTTGGCAGCATGCCGCGCATGGGGAAATCAGTTTCAGGCAAATTCAGCGTGTGCTTATAATCCATAGTCCGGTCAGCCGTCGTTAGCATCGGCGGAATTTCCCGCCGAAGAAGAATCAGAAGAAGCGGTCTCACGCCCAAGCGGGGCCGAGGCCAGCGGAAGAGAATAGTCTTGCTTACCCACCATCGCGGTTAAATAGTGGCGAGCGCGGGCCTGGTCACGTTCAATTTGCGCTTTAAGCGCTTCAAGGCCGTCAAACTTCACCTCACCCCGTAGGCGCGCGCAGGGAAACACCGTCATGCGTTGGCCGTAGAGATCACCTTTAAAATCCAGCAGGTGCACCTCCAGCGTTGGCCGTTCCGAACCCACCGTAGGGCGGAAGCCCACATTCGCCACTGCTGGGTAGCGCTCGCCATTTTCAAGCTCAGCCACCACCGCATAAACCCCACGCAGCGTTAATGGCTGGGGCATCAGCGGCAAATTGGCAGTCGGTACACCAATGGTGCGCCCCAACTGCTGGTCGCGCACCACTCGGCCATGTAACGAATAGGCGCGGCCCAGCAAACGCGCAGCAGCAGAAAAATTGCCGCTGGCAAGCAGAGTACGCACCCGAGAACTGGAAACCCGCTCGTCATCCACGGTAAAAGTACGCGTGTGCTCTACGCCAACCCCCTGTTCGCGCCCGACCTCCGCCAGCAGGGCAAAATCACCGCGGCGGTCGCAGCCGAAGCGAAAATCATCGCCCACGACCAAGTGCTTAACGCCTAGCCCATCAATCAACACCTGATCGATAAACTCACGCCCGGTAAGGCTGCGCAGCGCATCGTTAAACGGCAAGCAGAGAACCTGTTCAGCGCCAAAATCGCGGAGCAGCCGTACTTTCTCGCGTAGCCGGGTTAAACGCGGTGGAGCTTGATCACCAGCAAAAAATTCACGCGGCTGGGGCTCGAACACCACCACTGTTAACGGCACACTCCAGCGCGCCGCATGCTCTCGGCACTGCTGCAGGATGGCTTGATGGCCGCGATGCACCCCATCGAAATTACCGATGGTGGCAACGCAGCCACGATGAGCCGCTCTCAAGTTGTGCAGACCTCGAATGACGCGCATGGCACCTCAGCCGTTGGAGGACATAAAGCCTCTGATTATAACGAACCCACACCCAAGGATGCAGTGTTATGAGTGCATTTTTAAATGACGAACGCGCAAACCCAGTGCCGCCAGCCACGCAAAGTACAGCGAGCCGCCCAGTATCACTAGCCCGGTGACCCAGCTTATCCGTTGCCAAAGGCCAAACGCGAGCCAAGCCTGCCAGTCGGGCGCAATAAAATAGAGGGCCGCGCACATTAGCCCGCTGCCACCTAGTAACTGCACCGCATAGCGCTTCCAGCCCGGCTGAAAGACCAACACTCCCTGCTTATGCAGTAAGTAACCCAACAGGCCCGCGTTCAAGAAAGCAGAAAGCGCGGTGGCTAACGCTAATCCAGCATGAGCCAGCGGCCAAATCAGCAGTAGGTTAAACACCATATTAGCGACCATGGCGATAATGCCTACCTTCACCGGGGTTTTGGTGTCTTGGCGAGCAAAAAATCCCGGTGCCAATACTTTGATCAGCATAAAGGCTACCAAGCCAAAGGCATAAGCACGCAGACTCATGGCCGCCATCTGGATATCGTTGTCGGTCATCGCTCCGTAATGAAACAGCGTGATTAACAGCGGCTCGGCAAGCACCGCCAGCGCCAGTGCCGCGGGCAAGCCTAACAGCAATACAATGCGGATCGCCCAATCAAGCATCGCAGCAAAGTGCTCCTTGGACTGGTCAGCATGGCGTTTAGAGAGTGCTGGTAAAATCACCGTCCCAATGGCCACCCCAAACACGCCCAGCGGCAGTTCCACTAAACGATCCGAGTAGTAAAGCCACGACACGCTGCCCGCCGCCAGCAATGACGCCAAAACGGTATCCAACAGCAGGTTAATTTGCGATACCGATACCCCAAACAGCGCAGGCCCCATGAGTTTCAGTATGCGTCGCACTCCCTCATGAGCAAAATTAGGCCAGGGAGTAGGCATCAATCCCAAGCGCAGTAAAAACGGCACCTGAAAAACCAACTGGGCCGCTCCGGCGATCAACACGCCCCAGGCGAGCGCCATGGCGGGCTCTTCCATTAGCGGCATTAAAAACAGCGCCGCACCAATCAGCGAAAGGTTAAGCAGCACCGGGGTAAACGCGGGAACCGCAAAGCGGTTCCAGGTATTCAGTACGCTACCGGAAAACGCGGTGAGCGAAATCAGCAGTAAATAAGGAAAGGTTAAGCGCAGCATATCCGCGGTCAGCGCCAGCTTGTCCGGCTCACTGCCAAACCCAGGGGCAAATACCCAAATCAGCCACGGCGCACAGAGCATCGCCACGGCGGTAATTAGCGCCAGCACCGCCGTTAAGCTACCGGCAGTGGCATTCAGCAGCGCGCGTATCTCCTCCCGACTACGCTGGGTGGAGTACTCTGAGAGCACGGGTACGAAAGCCTGGTTGAAAGCCCCTTCGGCAAACAGACGGCGCAGAAAGTTAGGGATCTTAAACGCTACGAAAAACGCATCAGCGCCATCCCCTGCCCCTAAGAAGGTAGCGATAACCACATCACGCGCCAGCCCCATCACCCTCGACAGCATGGTCATGGCACTGACTACAAGCCCCGAGCGCATTAGCCCGCGACGCACGACTGTGGTGCCTGGGGATGTGTTGGGTGCTTTCTTCGCTGTCATAAGCTATCCAGAAAAATCATCTAGAAAAATCATCCAGACACAAAAAAACCGGCCGCAGCCGGTTTTTTTATGGCGCCTGCCGGCTTACGCCGCCAGTGCCTTAATACGCTTGTTCAAACGGCTCTTCAGGCGAGCTGCTTTCTTCTTAGACAGCACGTCTTTGTCTGCAATACGGTCAACGACCGGTTGCATTGCCTTGAACTCTTCCATTGCCTTAGCGTGGTCGCCGGTGCCGATCGCTTTCACTACACGCTTGATGTAGGTGCGGACCATGCTGCGCTGGCTGGATTTCAGGACGCGACGGTTCTCGGCCTGGCGGGCGCGCTTGCGAGCTTGCTTGCTGTTCGCCACAGGGTATCTCCTTGGAGAATAAAGGTTGCCGACAAAACGGCAACGAAATTAAATATGTGTTCGTCTGCTGTGCTGCCACAGCACGACGTTTCCGCAACAACCAATTGATTTGGCAGGCGTATCACCCTACCAAAGTGTGTAGCAGGCAGTCGAAATAAGCTGCCCGCTCACGGGACTTGTCTGAGAGGATGGCGTAGTCTATCACGCGCTTGGCGAGCTTGCTAGCTACGCCTTTACAAGTACAACGTATAACTTTAAAAGCAGGCTGCCCGGCGCAGACCTACTCAAAGGAAACATGTCAGTGTCATTGCGGCGTTTACACACTCGCTTACTACTAGCCATTTGCATACCGTTGATCCTCGTATCGACAACGTTGCTGCCTGTGCTCCATGTCCATATGGAGTCCCGACTAGATAGCCTGCATACCGAAGCAGATGCCTTATTGAAAGCTGGCCAGGAGGCACTAACCCGCGATATTAATGAAAGCCTAAATTACGCGCTGGCGATTGCCGAAATGCCTGCGTTAAGGCGGTACCTGGCAGCACAGGACAACTCGTCGATATCAGCCCAGCCTTATTCGCTTAGCGACTTATCGCAACTTTCAACCTTTCTAAACACGTTGATCAGCCACAACCCTCGCTATACCAAGCTAGTACTCATTGATAATCATGGCAGCGAAGTACTCCGTGCACCTAAAAGTATTCAAACGGGGCCCCGCGTGAATGCCAATCATCATGCCTATACCGACTATTTCAAAGGAGCCTCTTCACTGCAGCCACGCGATCTTTATATCTCGCCACCGGGCCGTAACCTCCACTTTGAGCTAATGGATCGCGACGTGATTCCTGTGGTCAATGTATCTACCCCTGTTTTTGATGCAGCAGGGGAACGCCGCGGTGTGGTGCTTTTGAGCCTCAATTGGGATTACCTTACCAGCGCCCTACGTCAGGCCATGTTGCTTGACCAAGATGCCAATGCGATTTTAATCGACGCCCAAGGACGATGGCTGCTCGATGAAGGCTTCCCGCCATTAAATACGACGAGCTTTGGCAGCGACTTTGCCGCCCTTTCACCTCTCTATTGGCAAGCCATGCAGCAGCGCAACACAGGTCATGCCAAGGTCGATGGCCAGCTATTACGCTTTCAGACTGAAGATATACGCACTCAGCGCTACCGTAGCCTAGCGGGTACTGTTTTCAGCGAAAACGCTTACTACCCTTGGAAGCTGGGCGTGACATTACCACTGCCTACTTGGCGATCCTTAATAGAAGAAGAGACCACCGTGCTCTGGTTTCTACTGTTGACCTACGGTGTCGCCGTCGCCTTTGGAATATTCTGGGCTCTCAGCAGCCAGCGTCAGCGCCAGCTACGTAGGGCGGCTCAGCGCCACGCTCATGAAGTCAGCGATCTTTATGAAAACGCCCCCTGTGGCTACCACTCGCTCGATACCACAGGGCGAGTGATCAAAATGAACCGCACCGAGCTCGCTTGGCTAGGCTACACCGACGAAGAAGTTATTGGTCACATCACTTACCGAGAATTGATCACGCCAGAAACCCGCGATCAGTTTGATAAAGCTTTCGCAAACGTAAAACAAAATCAACCCAGTAGCGCTGAATGCAGCCTGCTAACCCGAAACGGCGAGCAGCGTCACGTCATGATTCAAGCCTCAGCCTTCTGCCGCAATGGTCAGTTTGTGCATTCGCGCGCTACCGTCTTTGACCTTACCGAGCGCAAAGAGCTGGAAGAGAAACTACGCGCCCAAGCCATGACCGACCCCTTAACGGGGGTCTTCAATCGGCGCTATTTACAGGCCCAAGCAACGACTGAAATATCCCGGGCGCGAAGGCAAAACCACCCCATCGCGCTCATCGCCATTGATATTGACCACTTTAAGCACATTAACGATGCGTAGATCGGAAGAGCGTCGTGTAGGGAAA
>OJIT01000165.1_pt1 | contig 10384 bp, 8 predicted proteins | sample 1595951 | NCBI WGS metagenome assembly OJIT01 (sample SAMN05416785, study PRJEB24817) | seawater metagenome | isolation source: Sea water | place: Canada:Atlantic | collected 2013-11 | reverse complement strand
AGTGACTGGAGTTCAGACGTGTGCTCTTCCGATCTCTTTCGACCTTTTGCCTAATTATGCTCGGTGCTATCGGACAGCGTTATGCCACCATCGCTTCCGGCACGCTAATACTCTCGATCTACTCGATGATCAACATCGAGCAGCACGGCGGGGTCGATGAAGACGTGGCGGCGCGCCAACTGCTGCTGTTGGCTGGGGCGGTGTGGTACGGGCTAATTTCGGTGGTGTGGTGCGCACTGTTTTCGCGCCAGCCGGTCAAGCAGAGCATGGCGCGAGTGTACAAAGCGCTGGGCGAGTTTCTGATACTGAAATCGGCGCTGTTTGAACCGGTGCGCGGTGTCGATGTGGAAGCGCGTCGGGTGGCCTTGGCGCGCCAGAACGGCAAAGTCGTCGCTGCGCTCAATCAAGCCAAAGAGATGATTTTTAGGCGGCTGGAAGGCCAGCGCGGCGACCAAAAACTCAACCGCTACCTGCGTATCTACTTTATTGCCCAGGATATTCACGAACGCGCCAGCTCCACCCATTACCCCTACAGCGCGCTCAGCAAAGCCTTTTTCCACCACGATGTGCTGTTTCGCTGCCAGAGGCTGCTGGATCAACAGGGGCGCTCCTGCCGTCAGCTAGCCAAATCGCTGCTACTCAATAGGCCGTTTGATCATCAGCAGAGTGAAGAGGCGCTGGCCGACCTTCACGCCTCGATTGAGAACCTGCGCGGCCGTGGCAAGCCCGAGTGGCGCCCACTGCTTTACCCATTGAGCGCGCTGGCAGAGAACCTGGCCACTCTGGAAAACCAGCTCGCCAGCGCCCACAATCCCGGTGTCAGCGATGAGCGGCGCGACAGTTCGCTGTATGACCGCTCGCCATCGAGTGTGCAGGAAGCGTGGAAGCGGGTGCGCCTAAACTTTACTCTCGGCTCCCCCACTTTTCGCCATGCAGTGCGGCTCTCCATTGCCCTCACGACCGGCTATGGGCTGATGCAGTGGATCGACCCCGAGCAGGGCTTTTGGATTCTGTTGACCACGCTGTTTGTTTGCCGGCCCAACTTTGCCACCACACGGCGGTTTTTGTCCCAACGGATAATGGGCACGGTACTTGGCTTGGTAGTGGGCTGGGCGTCGATCAGCCTCTTTCCGCACCCGCTGGTGCAGAGCATGATCGCCGTGGCCGCCGGGGTCTCGTTCTTCGCTAACCGCGAAAAACACTATGTAATCGCTACTGCCTCTATCACCCTGCTCGTGCTGTGCAGCTTCAACCAGGTAGGCGACGGCTATAACCTGATCCTACCGCGGCTGCTCGACACCCTGCTTGGCTCACTCATCGCCGGCTTAGCGGTGTTTTTTATTCTGCCCGACTGGCAGGGTCGCAGGCTTTATCGCGAAGCCGCCAACGCGCTCAATAACCACCGCCGCTACCTGGAGGAGATTATCCACCAGTACGAGGAGGGTAAGCAGGATGACTTGGCCTATCGCCTGGCGCGGCGCAATGCCCATAACGCCGATGCAGCGCTCTCCACCCTGCTCACCAATATGCTCCATGAGCCGGGGCATTACCGGAAACTGGACGCGGACAACGGACTGCGCTTTCTGGTGCTCTCCAATACCCTACTCAGCCACCTCTCTGCACTGGGCGCCCATCGCCACCAGTTGGCAGACGATGAAGACGATGCCACGCTAGTGCCGGTAGCAAAACGTATTGGTGAGCTGCTGGGACAAATCGCCGAGCGATTAAACCAGCGCCAGCCGGTTGAGCCACTAGCGGATCAAGCTGCCGAGTTATTAGCCCAGCTAGAAGAGAAAAGTGCGCTATCAGCAGATGAAAAAGCCGTCACGCTCTACCGCCCTATTCAAAGCCAGCTACGCCTTATTACCGAGCAGCTCGCCCCGCTGGGTGAAGCTGCGAATCGTCTGGTGGGAAGTGAAGAGTATACGCCAAGCACCGCTAGCGTCTAACCAAGCTAACTACACCTGCCCATAGCGCCCTGCCGCCTCGCCAAGCCAGCGGCGCACCAGGACAGCGGTAACGTCTGGGCTGCCCTGCAGCGTTTGGGCCATGGCGCTGACTCGTTCCAGAAGGTCGGCATCGCGCTCCAGGTCGGCAATTTTCATCTGCGCAAGGCCGGTTTGGCGGGTGCCGAGCACTTCGCCGGGGCCGCGGATTTCCAGGTCTTTCTCGGCGATGCGGAAGCCATCGGTGGTTTCGCGCATGACCGCCAAGCGCTGGCGGGAGCTTTTCGACAGCGGCGGGTGGTAGAGCAGCACACAGAAGCTTTCCGTGCTGCCACGCCCTACCCGGCCGCGCAGCTGGTGCAGTTGGGAAAGCCCCAGACGCTCGGGGTTTTCGATAATCATCAGGCTGGCGTTGGGTACATCCACTCCCACCTCGATCACCGTGGTAGCCACCAGCAAATCCAGCTCCCCCGCTTTGAAGGCGGTCATCACCTCGGCTTTCTCGCTCGACTTCATGCGCCCGTGAACCAAGCCCACCGCCAACTCGGGCAGCGCTATGGTTAGCTCATCGCGGGTAACCTCGGCCGCCTGGCACTGCAACGCCTCGGATTCATCAATCAACGTGCACACCCAATACGCCTGACGACCTTCGCTGCAGGCCAGCCGAATACGCTCAACCACTTCAGGGCGGCGTTCGTCGGGCACCACCACGGTTTTTACCGGTGTACGGCCGGGGGGTAGCTCGTCGATCACCGAAACATCCAGATCCGCGTAGGCGCTCATGGCCAAAGTGCGCGGAATCGGCGTGGCAGTCATGATCAACTGGTGTGGGGTTAGCCCGCCCGCCTCGCCCTTCTCGCGTAACGCCAGGCGCTGATGCACGCCAAAGCGGTGCTGCTCGTCAATGATCGCCAATCCCAGGCACTGGAAGTGCACGTCGTCCTGAAACAGTGCGTGAGTGCCCACCACCATACGCGCACGCCCGTCGGCAATCGCCGCCTTGGCATCCAACCGTGCTTTGCCTTTGAGCTTGCCCGCCAGCCACGCCACTTCGATGCCCAATGGTTCAAACCAAGCTTTAAACGAGCGGTAGTGCTGCTCGGCGAGGATCTCGGTCGGCGCCATGATCGCCGCCTGGCAGTTGCCCGCCAGAGCGCTCAGCGCGGCCATGGCGGCGACCACGGTTTTTCCCGAGCCAACATCGCCCTGGATCAGCCGCAGCATCGGCGCTGGGCGACTTAAATCGTGGCTAATCTCCTCCAACACGCGGCGCTGGGCGCCGGTCAGTGCAAACGGCAGTTGGGCCAAAAAGCGTGCCTGTAGGCTGCGCCCAGAGGGAAGTGTGGGCGCGCCATCCGCCTGAATACGCAGGCGAACTTCACGCAGGCTTAGTTGGTGGGCGAGCAGCTCCTCCAGCGCCAGCCGCCGAGTGGCCGGGTGCTGGCCACTGGTCAACTGCTCTATATTCACATCGGGAGGCGGCTGGTGCAGCAAGTGCAGGCTGGCGTGTAGGCCTGGCAACTGAAAGCGTTGAAGCAGGGCATCGGGTATTACATCGGGCAAGGCCTCGGGGGCGCTGTCCAGTAAACCGAGCGCCTGCTGAGCCAGAGCACGCAGCCGCGGCTGGTTCAACCCTTCGGTGGTGGGATAAATAGGCGTGAAATACTCCTCCACCGGGGTCTCACTACCGCCACTGAGCCGGTATTCCGGGTGGTAGATCTCTAAACCGGTCGCCCCAGCCCGCGCTTCGCCAAAGGCGCGCACGGTCGCACCTGAGCGCATCTGTTGCTGCTGGGCCGGTGAGAAGTGAAAAAACCGCAGGCTCAAAATACCGCTAGCATCACGCAGGCGCACCAGCAGGCTGCGGCGGCGCCCTTTAACTACGTCGCAAGCGGTCACTTCGCCCTCTATCACCGCCTCCTGACCTGCACGCAGCAGGCCAATAGGCGTAAGCCGCGTGCGATCCTGATAGCGCATCGGCAGGTGGAACAACAGGTCGCTTACCTGCTCAATACCCAATCGACCCAGTTTCAGCGCCAGCGCTTCGCCTACGCCCTTCAGAGCGGTGATGGGCGCGGAAAGATCACTCATAGGGCGCTTTTCACGGCTTTAGTAGGTTGGCGGCAGTGGCTGATCGCCTGAATCAGCGCCTCAATAGCCTTGGGACGGGGAAAGCTCGCCCGCCAGGCGATCGCCACGGTGCGCGACGGCGCTGGCTCCACAAATGGCCGACTGGCCAGCATGGCATTTTCATACTGGTCGGTGCCCAGCGCAGACTGCGGCAGCACCGTAATACCTAATCGAGAGGCCACCATATGGCGAATGGTTTCCAGTGACCCGCCTTCGGCGATCAGCGTATTGTTGGGGCTGTTGAGTTTTTGGGTAATCGCCGGGCAGGCTTCCAAAATTTGATCGCGAAAACAGTGTCCTTCGCCGAGCAGCAGCAGGCGCTCTTCGAGTAAGTCCTCTTTATTGATCGCTTCCCGCTCGACCCATGGGTGGTTAGCGGGAATGAGAACTTCAAAGGCTTCGTCGTAGATTGGCTTGGTGACCACATCGGTTTCAGTAAACGGCAATGCCACAATAATCACATCCAGCTCACCGCTTCTTAGCTTGGCGCGCAGCGTACCGGTCATGCCCTCTTCAATATAAAGAGGCATTTGCGGGGCCGCGTTCGCCAGGGCAGGCACTAGATGAGGAAACAGGTAGGGCCCAATGGTGTAAATCGCCCCAATGCGCAGCGGGTTGGCCAACTGATCTTTACCCGCACTGGCGAGCTCAAAAATCAGGCTACTCTGCTCCAGCACACGCTGGGCCTGGGCGACGATTTTTTCACCCAGCGGGGTAACCTGGACGGTGGACTTGGAACGCTCAAAGAGCGGCGTTTCGAGCTCTTCTTCCAGCTTTTTCACCGCCACCGAGAGCGTGGGCTGTGAAACGTGGCAGCGTTCCGCCGCACGGCCAAAGTGACGCTCCTGGGCAAGGGTTACGATGTAGCGAAGTTCTGTTAAAGTCATAGCGGTGCCAGTGGCATCCTCTCGTAGCAGCTCGTGACTAGGGCTTGTATGAAAAAAATGTTGTATGCAAGGCCTTGCATCATGACAGTCAGCGAGACGGAAAAGGACAAGCAAGCTCTGCCGTCGGTCTTCTCAACCGACAATATCTCGGTTCAATGTCATCGTTGGTAGAGACTTTGCATCTAATAGGGAATATTAATCAAGAGGAGTGAGCACGGTGAAGCTAACCGTACTGATTATCGGCTGTGGCGATATAGGGATCAACCTTGGGCGCGAGCTGCTTGAGGAAGGGCACCAAGTGATTGGCCTACGCCGCAACGTGGAAGCCTTAAAAGACACCGGTATCAAACCGCTGGCGTTAGACCTGGATAGCCTTGAAGAGGCCGATGCCAAAAGCCTGCCCCAGGCTGACTACGTGGTCTATACCGTCAGCGCTGATCGTTTCGAAGAGAGCGCCTATCAAAGTGCCTACCCTGAAGGTTTAAAGCGCGTGCTGAGCGTGATGGAGCAGCACAAAACGCCTCCACGTAGGGTGTTTTTCGTCTCTTCAACTAGCGTGCATGGCCAGCAGGAGGGCGAGGTCGTTAACGAAGAGAGCCCCACCGACCCCACTAGCTTCTCTGGCACCCTAATGTGCGAGGCTGAGCAGGCGCTGATCAATCACCCCCTGCCGGGCACGGTGATTCGCTTTTCCGGCATTTACGGCCCTGGCCGCGATCGACTGATTCATCAGGTTGCTGAAGGCCGCGTGGCTGCGATCACTCCTGTGGTGTACTCAAACCGCATTCACCGCGACGACTGCACCGGCATTATTGCCCACCTGATTCGCTATCAGGAGAGCGGTGAGACGCTGGATGATATCTACCTGGGCAGCGACTGCGAACCGGTCACCATGCATAACGTAATGATGTGGCTGGCCGAGCAGTTAAAAGTAGAGGCCACAGAGACCATGCAGTCCCCTTTACGTCGGCGAACGAGCAAACGCTGCGATAACCAGCGCATATTGAGCACTGGTTATCAGTTCCGCTTTCCCAGCTACCGCGAAGGCTATGCACAGGTACTCAAAGAGGGCGGCTTTCTAGAGCTAAACAAAGCCTAGTCACCGATAACCATCACCGCTTCCGCTTCCACCTGGCTGCCTTTGGGTAGTGCTTTGACGCCAACGGCGGCGCGGGCGGGGAAAGGAGCGGTGAAGAACTCCTCCATGACTTGGTTAACAATCGCAAAGTTATCCAAGTCCACCAGGTAGAGATTCAGCTTCACGATATCGCTTAGCGAACCCGCCGCTTCTTCGCATACTGCCTGTAGATTGGTGAAGACTTGGCGTGCCTGAGCTTCGAAATCCTCAGACACAATCGCCATGGTCGCGGGATCCAGCGGGATCTGGCCAGAGAGATAAACCGTGTTGCCCGCTTTAATGGCCTGGGAGTAAGGACCAATAGCCGCGGGGGCTTTGCTGGTGTTGATAACGGCCTTATTGCTCATACGTTGTTTCGCTCCTGTAATGGGTAATACTTAATTATTTGATACTGAAAAATAGCGATCGCTGCCGATTTATATCAGCATGTTGTTATGTATAGTATTAATTAGCGAGTCGGGTAATTTTGCCAACGTTGGGAAGGTTACGGATGCGTTTAATGATGCGTGCCAGATGCACACGACCTTTCACCGACAGCGTCAGATTGACGGTGGAAAGGTGGGCATCGCGCTCTTCAATACCAATCCGCTCAATATTGGCATCGGCATCGGTGACCAGCCCGGCAAGCTCTGCGACTAGCCCACGACGGCTCTCAATTTCGATACGCAGCGCGACCGGGAAATCTTCATCAATGGTGTCCGACCACTCCAGCGCGAAGAGCTTATCAGGGTCATTTTTATCGGCGAAGTTCTTATCCACCACGTTTTTACACTCAGCGCGATGCACCACCAACCCTTTGCCTGTGGAAAGGTGGCCCACCACGGGGTCGCCTGGTAGCGGATGGCAGCAGCGCGCAAAGTTAATCACCATGCCTTCGCTGCCGCTGATCATGACGGCTTTGCTACCCTCCCCGCCTACAGGGTGCTCATAGCTTTCGCCATGCGCCGCAGCCACTAGGCGGCGTGCCACCACGTGGGTCATGCGGTTGCCCATCCCGAGCGACTCCAACAGAGCATCCTCAGAAGAGACATCCAACTCTTTGAAGGCGCGCTTAAGGGCGCTCTCATCCAGTTCTTCCAGGCTGGTATCGAATGGCGCCAGGGCTTTATTGAGCAACCGTCGTCCCAGCATGACCGCTTCGGTCTGCTGCTGATATTTAAGCGCGTGACGGATTGCCGAACGCGCCTTTGCGGTGGTCACAAAATTGAGCCAGGTAATATTGGGCTTCGCACCGGGGGCGGTGATAATTTCCAGCGTCTGACCGCTCTCTAAGCGCGTCGAGAGCGGCGCCAAATGGCGATCAATACGGCAAGCGATACAGTTATTGCCGATATCCGTGTGCACGGTGTAGGCGAAGTCGATTACGGTAGCGCCCTGGGGCAGCTCCATAATATCGCCTTTAGGTGTGAACACGTAGATATCGTCGGGGAACAGATCGTTTTTAACGTGTTCGATAAACTCCAGCGAGTCGCCAGCGTGGCGCTGCATTTCCAGCAGGCCCTTAACCCAGGCGCGAGCACGTGCATGGCTGCCCTCGGCAATCGGATGGGAAGTCTGCCCCGCTTTATAAAGCCAGTGGGCAGCGATACCGTTATTGGCCATGGCCTCCATTTCACGGGTGCGTATCTGCACCTCAATGGGCATACCGCGGGGGCCAAACAAAGTGGTATGCAGGCTCTGGTAACCGTTAGCTTTGGGAATCGCAATGTAGTCTTTAAAGCGCCCCGGTACCGGCTTATAGAGGTTATGCACCACGCCTAGAATACGGTAGCAGCTGGCCACATCTTCGGTAATGATGCGAAAGCCAAACACATCCATAATTTCGACAAAGGGCTTACGCTGGTCGCGCATTTTTTTATAGATCGACAGCAGATGCTTTTGGCGTCCAATGACGGTGCCATTAAGCCCGTCATCGTCCAGGCTTTTTTGCAGGGAGGACTGTATTTCGCGCATGGCACTGCGCCGGTGCCCCCGCGCTTTGGCAACCGCACGCTTGATGCGCTCCGAGCGCATGGGGTGAATCGCCTGAAAGGAGAGATCCTCAAGCTCGATACGAATCGTATTGATACCCAGCCGTCCGGCAATTCGCGCGTAAATTTCCAGCGTTTCACGGGCAATGCGACGCTTTTTATCTGGGCGTAGGGCGCCCAGGGTGCGCATGTTATGCAACCGGTCTGCCAGCTTGACGATGATAACGCGAATATCCCGCGACATCGCCAGCACCATCTTCTGGAAATTTTCCGCCTGGGCGACGGCTTTGTCTTCAAAGGTGATTTGGGTAAGTTTGGATACCCCGTCTACCAGCTCTGCTACCGGCTTGCCAAACTGAGCCTCCAGGGCTTTTTTGGATACGCCGGTGTCTTCGATAACATCGTGCAGCATGGCAGCCATCAGGCTTTGATGATCCATGTGCATATTGGCAAGAATATTCGCTACCGCCAGTGGGTGGGTAACGTATGGCTCGCCGGAACGCCGCCGTTGGCCGTCGTGGGCCTGCTCAGCATAGTAAAAGGCGCGTTTGACCTGCTGGATCTCATCCGAGGGTAAATAGCCGCCGAGTCTATCGGCCAGGTCATCAATGGTGAACATCTACCGCGCCTCTATCGGTTTCGTTGAAAACGTTAGTCGTCGATATGAGTAGGCGCCATAGCCGGGCGCGGACGAACAGCGGCTTCAACGGGCTCGTCCAGTACAGTGTGATCGACCAGGCCTGCGGCAATTTCACGCAGCGCCATCACCGTAGGTTTATCATTTTCCCAAGGTAGCAGAGCATCGCGGGAGCCGCGCGCCAGCTGACGAGCACGCTGGGTGGAAATCATCACCAGCTTGAAACGGTTTTCAACATTTTCAAGACAATCTTCAACGGTTACGCGAGCCATGGGAGCCTTCCTGTTATGACGGAACCGGGCCGACGCCGTTATAAAAAAACTAACGGCACCGACCCAGCGAAAAAGATGTACTGCAATGCAATAGAAAGTAGTAGAACCGTATAGATTACTCGACCGTAGGCGCCTGTGACAAGAGCGCAGCCAACAGCGGCGCATGGCGCTCGGTCATTAACGGGCGACTTAAGCGGCGGCTGATTACCAGTGACTGTAACTCCTGCAGCGCCGTGGTGAAGTCATCATTAACGACGAGGTAATCATATTCGTGGTAATGGGACATTTCACTCACCGCATCGCGCATCCGCCGGGCAATCACCGCATGCTCATCGGTGCCACGGCTAGCAAGACGTCGCTCCAGCTCCTCGCGGGAGGGCGGTAGAATAAAAATCGACACTGCATCAGGCATTTGTGTGCGTACCTGCTGAGCGCCCTGCCAGTCGATTTCCAGAATGACGTCCTGACCTGCCGCTAGCAATACCTCTACTGCCTGGCGCGAGGTGCCGTAGTAATTATCAAATACTTTGGCATACTCGAAGAACTCACCCCGCGCGATCATCGCTTCAAACTCGGCTACATCGGTGAAATGATAATTGACGCCATTCACCTCACCCTCGCGCTTGGCACGCGTAGTGTGCGACACCGACACTTGAATCCCATCCAGGCTTTCGATTAGCTCGCGCACCAAGCTAGTCTTGCCAGCACCTGAGGGGGCAGAAACGATAAACAGCGTACCTTGGGACATGAAGTACTTTCCCTTCAGTTAGCAAAATAAGTAGCGGAAAACGTAGTAAACGCAAGTAAAGCGACTGCAGCAGAGCAGCAAGGCTGCGCAGTATCGCACACCCAGCGCGACGACTGTAGCGTTGGTGGTGACATACAGGGAGGTAGGCATGCGCAGTACGCTATTTATTTTAGCCCTGATTGCGCTGGGCGTAGCCCTGCAAAAAGGCATCATTGAGATTCCCCGCCACTGGGCGCCATGGGCTCCGCTGCATATTGACGACCCCATTACGCCGGTCACACAGCTTAAGTTAAGCCGCTTGGCAGACGACCGCGCAGGCTGTTTAGCTGCGTTAGATACCGTCCCCGAGGGCGAGCTGCGCTATACGCCATTGGCCGATTACGCCCCCACGGCGAGCTGCCCGCTTGCCAATATCGTGCGCATGCACTCTAGCGGGGTCGCGTTCAATCAGAGTTTCGTGGCCTCCTGCCCGATGGCACTGGCGTGGGTCATGTATGAACGCCACGCGTTACAGCCTGCCGCCAAGGAGATTATGGGTAGCCGAGTGAGCCAGGTTAACCACGTAGGTAGCTTTGCCTGCCGTAACGTTTATGGCCGCGAAGCCGGCAGGCGAAGCGAACACGCCACCGCCGAAGCGCAGATCGGAAGAGCGTCGT
>OJIT01000163.1_pt1 | contig 10424 bp, 5 predicted proteins | sample 1595951 | NCBI WGS metagenome assembly OJIT01 (sample SAMN05416785, study PRJEB24817) | seawater metagenome | isolation source: Sea water | place: Canada:Atlantic | collected 2013-11 | reverse complement strand
GCGAGCCGCTGCGACTCGCCCTTTTTAAAAAACCACTTACTAAACAATTACTTAAATTTTAATTAGTGGCAAAGTAAGCTATTTCTTACCCTAAACTGAGCGATTCTCGTCGGTATTTGTAAGATATCTCTTACAAAATTTTGAGACATCTCTTACAAGCACCTCTAAAAATTCGCTCGATATTGGCATTTTACTGCCCTTTAATGGCTTTCAAACCTGGGTAGGTCACATCACCCAGCTCTGCTTCAATCACCAGCAAACGGTTGTACTTGGCAACCCGATCAGAGCGGCAAAGTGAGCCCGTTTTAATCTGACCGGCACAGGTACCCACCGCCAAATCGGCAATGGTGGTATCTTCGGTTTCACCGGAGCGGTGAGAAATAACCGCCGTAAAGCCAGCATCCTGCGCCATCTTAATCGCGTCCAGCGTCTCAGAGAGCGAACCGATCTGGTTGAACTTGATCAGGATAGAGTTACCGATCTGCTCATCGATACCGCGCTTGAGAATCTTGGTATTGGTCACGAATAGATCATCGCCCACCAGCTGCACTTTATCGCCCAGCTTGTCGGTCAGCGCTTTCCAACCCGCCCAATCTGATTCATCCATGCCGTCTTCGATAGACACAATTGGGTAGTCGGCACACAGGCCTGCCAGGTAATCGGTAAAGCCTTGGGCGTCGTAGCTTTTGCCTTCACCGGAAAGGTTGTACTGACCGTCTTTGTAAAACTCAGACGAAGCACAATCCAGCGCCAGCGTGACGTCTTTACCCAGCTCATAGCCAGCATCGGCAACGGCTTGTTTAATCACCGCTAGCGCATCAGCGTTAGACGCCAGGTTAGGCGCAAAGCCGCCCTCGTCACCGACGGATGTAGAGAGCCCCTTCGCGGAGAGCACTTTCTTCAGCGCGTGGAAAATTTCCGCGCCCATGCGCAGCCCTTCGCGGAAGTTAGGCGCGCCCACTGGCTGCACCATAAATTCCTGGATATCGACGTTGTTATCCGCGTGCTCGCCGCCGTTGATGATGTTCATCATCGGCACCGGCATGCTGTACTGGCCAGGTTGACCGTAGAGCTCGGCAATGTGGGCGTAGAGCGGTACGCCTTTGGCGTTAGCAGCTGCTTTAGCCGCCGCCAGCGAAACGGCTAGGATGGCATTCGCCCCCAGATTCGCTTTGTTTTCAGTGCCGTCCAGCGCCAACATGGCATCGTCCAAGCCGCGCTGATCGCGCGCATCCATGCCCATCAGCGCATCACGAATTTTGCCATTGACCGCATCGACTGCTTTCAGCACGCCTTTGCCCAGGTAGCGCGACTTATCGCCGTCGCGCAGCTCTAACGCTTCCCGGGAGCCGGTTGAAGCACCACTGGGGGCACAGGCTTCACCGACAGCACCACTGGCAAGGCGTACATGCGCCTGCACGGTCGGGTTACCACGAGAATCCAGCACTTCCAACGCACTGATAGCAACAATTTTGGTCATGGCAGTATCCTTTCCTGTTAGTCAGATAAAATTATTAATATAACGACCTGATTAGCTAAATACAGCTTAGCGAATCGTTAGCGGCTCAAAACCTTTAACCAGCGCATCCAACTGGGCAAGCTGAGTCAAGAACGGCTCTAATTGATCCAGCGGCAATGCACAGGGACCATCGCATTTGGCGTTGTCTGGGTCAGGGTGGGCTTCCAAAAACAGCCCGGCAAGGCCGACAGCCACGCCTGCACGCGCTAACTCAGCCACCTGGGCACGGCGCCCATCAGCACTATCGGCACGCCCACCGGGGCGCTGCAGCGCGTGGGTCACATCGAAAAATACCGGGTAGCCGGTTTGCTTCATATCACCAAAGCCCAGCATATCAACAATCAGATTGTTGTAACCAAAGCTTGAGCCGCGCTCGCAGAGCATCAACTGGTCGTTACCCGCTTCCTGGAACTTGCTGAGGATATGACGCATTTCATGGGGCGCCAAAAACTGCGGCTTTTTGATATTGATGACCGCGCCGGTTTTGGCCATGGCGACCACCAAATCAGTTTGGCGAGCCAAAAAGGCCGGCAGTTGGATAATGTCAGCGACTTCAGCGGCTGCTTGCGCCTGCCAAGGCTCGTGAACGTCAGTGATGATCGGCACGTTGTGGCGAGCTTTGATATCGGCCAGTATCTGCAGCCCTTTCTCGATACCTGGGCCGCGGTAGGAGTGAATCGAACTGCGATTGGCTTTGTCAAAGCTGGCCTTAAAAACGTAGGGCATACCCAGCTTCTGGGTCACCGTGACGTAGGCTTGAGCGACTTCGTCGGCAAGATCGGCCGACTCCAGTACGTTCATGCCACCCAGCAGCATAAACGGCAAGGAGTTACCGGCGGTTAAGCCGGCAACGTTAATATGACGCTCTTGAGATCGGTCTTGAGAAGCCATGCTTCTGCCCTCTTATTCCTGCGAGTTCGCGTGGGCGCGACTGCGCGCTGTTTTGTAATCCAAGGCGGCGTTCACAAAGCCAGAGAACAGCGGGTGACCATCACGGGGAGTAGAAGTGAACTCCGGGTGGAACTGGCAGGCTACGTACCAAGGGTGGTCAGCCAGCTCGATGACTTCAACCAGCGATTGGTCGACGCTCTTGCCTGAGATAACCAAGCCCGCCTTTTCAAGCTCATCGATAAACTGGTTATTGACCTCGAAGCGGTGACGGTGGCGCTCGACAATCTCATCCGAGCCGTAGGCTTCGCGTGCTTTGGTTCCCGATGCCAAACGGCATACCTGGCCACCTAAGCGCATGGTGCCACCTAAATCAGACGCTGCATCACGCAGCTCGACTTTGCCTTCTGGGCTTAGCCATTCGGTGATCAAACCTACTACCGGGTGCTGGGTGTCGTGGGTGAACTCGGTAGAGTTGGCGTCGTTCCAGCCTGCCACATTACGGGCAAACTCAATCACCGCCACCTGCATACCCAGGCAAATACCCAGATACGGCACGTTGTTTTCGCGGGCGAATTGAGCGGTCATAATCTTGCCTTCTACGCCGCGCTCGCCGAAGCCGCCGGGCACCAGAATGGCGTCTTTACCCGCCAAGCGCTCGGTGCCGTGACGCTCGATGTCTTCGGAGTCAATATAGTCGACGTTGACCTTAATGCGACCCTGGATGCCAGCGTGAATCAGCGCTTCGTTGAGCGACTTGTAGGCATCCAGCAGCTCCATGTACTTACCGACCATGGCAATACTGACGGATTTGAGCGGATTGAGCTTGGCATCCAGCACCTTCACCCACTCGGATAAATCTGCTTCCGGGGCTTCCAGGCGCAGCTTATCGCAAACGATCTCGTCCAGACCGTGTTCATGGAGCATCAGCGGGATGCGATAGATCGTATCGGCATCCTGCAGCGGTACCACGGCACGCTCTTCGACGTTGGTGAACAGGGCGATTTTGCGGCGCTCGCTCTCTTCCAGTTCAACTTCGCTGCGGCAAATCAGAATATCCGGCTGGATACCGATGGAACGCAGTTCTTTAACGCTGTGCTGGGTCGGTTTGGTTTTGGTCTCACCCGCCGTTTTGATGTAGGGCACCAGGGTCAGGTGCATAAACAGCGCACGGTTGGCGCCCTGCTCACTACGAATTTGGCGGATCGACTCCAGGAAGGGCAGCGATTCGATATCACCGACCGTTCCACCGATCTCTACCAGCGCCACATCAAAACCTTCACCACCCGCGTAAACGCGCTCTTTAATCTCGTCGGTGATATGCGGAATGACCTGAACAGTGCCACCAAGATAGTCGCCCCGACGCTCTTTACGCAGTACGTGCTCGTAGACACGACCGGTCGTAAAGTTGTTGCGCTGGGTCATTTTGGTGCGAATAAAGCGCTCGTAATGCCCGAGATCAAGATCGGTTTCGGCGCCATCTTCTGTGACGAACACCTCACCGTGCTGGAAGGGGCTCATGGTGCCCGGATCCACGTTGATGTACGGGTCGAGCTTGAGCATGGTGACCTTAAGGCCGCGGGCCTCTAAAATCGCCGCAAGCGAGGCGGAGGCGATGCCCTTGCCAAGAGAGGACACAACGCCGCCGGTCACGAAGATATATCGTGTCATGGATAACCTGTCGAAACGTGATCAGAAGGCACGGCAGAAAGCCACGCCAGGATGGGTCGACAGACTAGCAGATTACGACCTAAGGCTCAATTTGAACTGCACTGCTTAAAGTACGCGCTGTCATTCTGAAGCATCGCATCTTGTCATTGCGAGGAGCGCAGCGACGCGGCAATCTAACCCAGATCGCCACGCTTCGCTCGCGATGACATTAAGCCTATAAAGGCACTTCTTTTACACGCCCAGGTAATCCAGAATACCTTCCGCCGCCTGGCGGCCTTCGTAAATCGCCGTGACCACCAAGTCAGAGCCGCGCACCATATCGCCACCGGCAAAGATTTTTTCGTTGCTGGTTTGGAAGGCGTACTGGCCGTGCTCCGGCGCGGTGACGCGATCGCGCTCGTCGACCTGAATATTGGCGCTATCGAACCACGGCGCAGGGCTTGCCTGGAAGCCGAAGGCGATAACCACGGCATCCGCCGCAATGATCTCTTCAGAACCGGGCACTACTTCAGGACGCTGACGGCCGTTTTCATCCGGCTCACCCAAGCGTGTGCGCACAACTTTCACGCCTTCGACCTTCTCTTCACCGACGACCGCCACCGGCTGACGGTTGAACAGAAACTCAACGCCCTCTTCACGAGCATTGGAGACTTCACGGCGCGACCCCGGCATATTGCCTTCGTCACGACGGTACGCACAGGTCACGCTGGTAGCGTTTTGACGAATCGAGGTACGGTTACAATCCATCGCCGTATCACCGCCGCCCAGCACTACCACACGCTTGCCTTCCATGGAGATATAGTCGTTGGGATCTTTTTCAAAGCCCAGGCAGCGGTTAACGTTGGCAATCAGGAAATCGAGGGCCTTGTACACGCCCGGCAGATCTTCGCCAGGGAAGCCGCCTTCCATGTATTTATAAGTCCCCATACCCAGGAAGACCGCGTCGTACTCCTGCATCAAGGTCTCAAACTCAATATCGGTGCCAATCTCGGTATTCAGGCGGAACTCGACGCCCATCTCTTCAAAGACTGCCCGGCGGCGCTCCATCACGCTCTTTTCCAGCTTGAACTCGGGAATACCAAAGGTCAGCAGGCCACCGATTTCCGGGTATTTGTCGAACACCACCGGCTTAACGCCGTTACGGGCCAAAATATCCGCACAGCCCAGGCCCGCAGGGCCTGCGCCAATGATGGCGACTTTTTTATCCGTCCAGGTAACGTGGGACATATCCGGACGCCAGCCCATGGCAAACGCCGTATCGGTGATGTACTTCTCCACCGAGCCAATGGTGACCGCACCAAAGCCGTCATTCAGCGTGCAGTCGCCTTCGCACAGACGATCCTGGGGGCACACGCGACCACATACTTCGGGCAGCGAGTTGGTTTTGTGCGACAACTCAGCGGCTTCAATAATGTTGCCTTCCACCACCAGCTGTAGCCAGTTGGGAATGTAGTTGTGCACCGGGCACTTCCACTCGCAGTACGGGTTACCGCAGTGCAGGCAGCGATGCGCTTGGCTCGCCGCATCGGTGGGTTTGTACGGTTCGTAAATTTCCGCAAACTCTTTGGCACGGGCGCGGGCGTCTTTTTTCTGTGGATCCTGACGACCCACATCAACAAACTGAAAATCGTTATTTAAACGGTTAGCCATGATCTCTCTCCTGTCAGCGTGAGGGGCATAAGCGGGTTATTGCGGCTGACGCCGAGACTGATCCAGCAAACTACCCAAGCTGGCTGCTTTTGGCTTAACCAGCCAGAAGTGGCGCGCATAGTCGCTGAAGTCTTCCAGAATAGCCGCCCCACGCGCGGAACCCGTCGCGGCCACATAGGCTTCGATCATTTCACGCAGGTGACGACGATACGCCTCCATGGCCTCTGTGTTAACGCGGTGAATCTCGACCAGTTCGTGGTTGTACTTGTCCACGAAGGTGCGCTCTTCATCCAACACATAGGCAAACCCACCGGTCATGCCCGCACCGAAGTTGACCCCGGTCTCACCGAGCACGCAGACCAAACCGCCGGTCATATATTCGCAACAGTGGTCGCCTGCGCCCTCGATCACCGCTGAGGCACCAGAGTTACGTACTGCAAAGCGCTCGCCCGCGGTACCGGCGGCGAATAGCGTTCCGCCGGTGGCACCGTAAAGGCAGGTGTTGCCGATAATGGCCGTTTTATGACTCTCAAACTGGCTGACTTTGGGCGGCACAATCACGATACTGCCGCCATTCATACCCTTGCCGACGTAGTCGTTGGCGTCGCCTTCCAGGAAGAGATTCAGCCCCCGAGCATTCCACACCCCGAAGCTCTGCCCCGCCACGCCAACGAAATTGGCCGTGACCGGCGCCGCTTCTAGCCCCTCTTCACCGTATCGCTTGGCAATGGCACCAGAGGTGAGTGCACCCACGCTGCGGTCACAGTTGGTGATGGTGAAGTGGAATTCACCGCCCGACTGGCTTTCGATAGCATCTTTCAGCGCCGCCAGCACTTCCTGGTTTTTAGCGCCCGGATCGTGGGGCACGTTACGGCTAACCCTGCAGAACTGCGGCGCATCTTTGGGTACAAAATCATTGGCCAGCAGCGGCGTTAGATCGAGCTTACGCTGGGAAGCCGTATCGCCTTCAAGTACTTCCAGAAGGTCGGTACGCCCGATCAAATCAGTGAGCTTGCACACACCGAGCATAGCCATCAGCTCACGCACTTCTTCGGCGATAAAGCGGAAGTAGTTCTTGACCATATCCACGGTGCCGCGGAAGTGCTCGCCGCGCAGGAAGTCATCCTGAGTCGCGACCCCAGTGGCACAGTTGTTGAGGTGACAGATACGCAGGTATTTACAGCCTAACGCCACCATGGGCGCGGTACCGAAACCGAAACTCTCGGCGCCGAGAATCGCCGCTTTGACCACATCCAGGCCGGTTTTCAGGCCGCCATCGGTCTGCAGGCGAATCTTGTCACGCAGGCCATTGATACGCAGCGCCTGGTGCACTTCCGGCAGCCCCAATTCCCAGGGTGAACCGGCGTGCTTGATCGAGGTCAGCGGGCTTGCCGCTGTACCGCCGTCGTAGCCTGATACGGTAATCAAATCCGCGTAGGCCTTGGCCACACCGGTGGCGATCGTGCCGATCCCCGGCTCGGAAACCAGTTTCACCGACACCTGGGCATCCGGATTGACCTGCTTAAGGTCAAAAATCAGCTGGGCCAAATCCTCGATAGAGTAAATATCGTGGTGCGGCGGCGGTGAAATCAGCGTGACGCCGGGGACTGCGTAGCGCAGCCGAGCAATCAGCTGGTTTACCTTACCGCCGGGTAGCTGACCGCCCTCACCGGGCTTGGCGCCTTGGGCGACCTTGATCTGCAGTACTTCTGCATTGACCAGATACGCCGGGGTTACACCAAAGCGGCCAGAGGCAATCTGCTTGATCTTGGAGCTGCGAATGGTGCCGTAGCGGGCTGGATCTTCACCGCCCTCACCGGAGTTGGAACGCCCGCCGGCTTCGTTCATGGCCTGGGCCAGCGCTTCGTGGGCTTCCGGCGATAGCGCCCCCAGTGACATACCGGCGCTATCAAAGCGCGGCAGTAAATCTTCAACCGGCTCTACGTCTTCCAGCGCAATCGGTGTTTCCGCAGGCTTGAGCTTGAGCAAGTCACGAATAGTGGCCACAGGCCGCTCGTTCACCAATTGAGCAAACTTTTTCCACTTGGTATAGCTGCCTTCCTGAACCGCCGCCTGTAGCGACATCACCACATCGGGGTTGTAGGCGTGGTACTCGTGGCCGTGGACATACTTGAACATGCCGCCTTGGGAGATGCCTTTACGGGGAATCCAGGCATCTTTCGCCAGCAGCGCTTGCTGCATCTGCAGCTCGGCAAAACCGGCGCCCTGAATGCGCGACGCCATACCGACAAAGCAGAGATCCATTACTTCATCTGCCAAGCCCACGGCTTCAAACAGCATCGAGCCGCGGTAGGAAGCCAGCGTCGAGATACCCATTTTAGACAGGATCTTGAACAGGCCTTTCTGCAGCCCTTTACGGTAGTTCTCACGACCGTCAGCCGGGTTGCCGGTCAGCTCGCCCGTGCGGTGCATATCCGCCATGACCTGATAAGCGAGCCACGGATAAACCGCCGTAGCGCCCACGCCAAACAGCACCGCCATTTGGTGGGCGTCGCGAGCGTAGCCGGTTTCTACCACGATGTTGGCGTTGGGGCGCAGCGCCAACCGGCCTAAGTGAGAGTGCACGGCACCCACGGCCAGGGCGGCCTGAATGGGAATCAGCCCTTTCGTCAGCTCCGCATCGGTGAGTACCAGAATGACTTTCCCGGCGCGGACTTGAGCTTCTGCCTCCTCACATAAAGCTTTAAGCGCTTGATGCAAGCTCTGCTGTTCGGGGTCGTAACCCAACGACAGTGTATAGCTGGCAAACGCTGGATCGTCCTGGCTAACCAGGGCGGTAAACTTGCGTGGGGACAGTACCGGTGTGGTCAAGATCAAGCGATGCGCGTGCTCAGGCGTCGCTTTAAAGACGTTAAGCTCAGCGCCACAGCAGGTTTCCAGCGACATCACGATCGCTTCACGCAGCGGGTCGATGGGCGGGTTGGTGACCTGAGCAAACTTCTGACGGAAGAAGTCAGTCAGCAGGCGCGGACGGCTCGACAGCACCGCCATGGGCGTATCGTCGCCCATGGAGCCAACGGCTTCCTGGCCACTCTCTGCCAGCGGGCGCAGCACCTGGTCACGCTCTTCGAAGCTAACCTGGAACAACTTCTGCTGAACGTTGAGCGAATCGGCATCCATGGTTTGGAAACGCGCAAGCTCGGTCAGTGCCGACTCTAAATAGTTCGCCTCCTGCTTAAGCCAACGCTTATAGGGGTAGGCAGATTTCAGCCGCTCATCTATATCAGTGGTGTGCAGCACTTCGCCGGTTTCGGTATCCACGGCGAGCATTTGACCAGGGCCAACGCGGCCTTTAGCGACCACGTCTTCCGGCTTATAACCGTAGGTGCCGATTTCAGAGGCCAGGGTAATGTAGCCATTCTTGGTAATGACCCAGCGCGCCGGGCGCAGGCCGTTACGGTCGAGCATACACACCGCCTGACGGCCGTCGGTCATCACTACGCCCGCCGGGCCGTCCCACGGCTCCATGTGCATGGAGTTATATTCGTAGAAGGCGCGCAGCTTGGCGTCCATGGTCTCTACGTTCTGCCAGGCGGGCGGCACCATCATGCGTACCGCGCGATGCAGCTCCATACCGCCGGTCAGCAACACTTCCAGCATGTTGTCCATACTGGAGGAGTCGGAGCCGGTGGTGTTAACGATCTCGTCCAGCTCGGTGATATCCGGCAGACGCTCGTTAACGAAGTTGGCTTTACGCGAGTTCGCCCAGCCGCGGTTGGCCTCAATGGTGTTGATCTCGCCGTTATGGGCCAATAGACGGAACGGTTGTGCCAACGGCCAGCGCGGCGCGGTATTGGTCGAGAAGCGCTGGTGGAAAACGCAAATGGCGGTTTCCAGGCGCGGGTCATTCAAGTCCTGATAAAACGCCGGTAGGTCTTCCGGCATCACCAGGCCTTTATAGGAGACCACTTCTGACGAGAGCGAGGCGACGTAGAAGTCTTCTTCACCGCGTAGCGCCTGCTCGGCACGGCGGCGGGCCATAAACAGGTCAACATCGAAGTGTTCACCCTGGCCTGGCTGCACAAACAGCTGACGAATACGTGGCAGGCAGTCCAGCGCCATGGGGCCGCAAACGCTGGAATCAGTGGGCACATCGCGCCAGCCAACCACGTTCAGCCCACGTGCTTCCAGCTCGCCAGTCAGGGTATCGCGGGCATGCGCTTCACGGGCATCATCGTTGGGTAGAAACACCACACCCACGGCAAAGCGTTCGCCCAGCTCAGCATCAAACGCCTCTTTGGCCAGCGCCTGCATAAACGGGGTGGGCATTTTCAACAGCAGACCGCAGCCATCGCCGGTTTTGCCGTCGGCAGCGATACCACCCCGGTGGGTCATGCAGGTCAGGGATTCAATGGCAGTTTTCAGCAAATCGTGGCTAGCCTGGCCTTCCATATGGGCAATCAGGCCAAAACCACAGTTATCGCGAAACTCGCCAGGCTGGTGAAGACCTCTATTCATGGGCGTGCCTCTACTAGTCAGCGTATTTTTTTTAGCAGCGTGCTTATGGTATAAAGGACGGTTTCGCTTTTTTTATAGTGCTTATAACCTGCCCAGAATGGGGTACTTCCCAAGTTCGCTGCCGCAACAAAATGGCCGGTCAGCATAGCGATTGCTAGCCACTTTGCGCAGATCGGAAGAGCACACGTCTGAACTCCAGTCACTGCGTCCATCTCGT
>OJIT01000161.1_pt1 | contig 10492 bp, 4 predicted proteins | sample 1595951 | NCBI WGS metagenome assembly OJIT01 (sample SAMN05416785, study PRJEB24817) | seawater metagenome | isolation source: Sea water | place: Canada:Atlantic | collected 2013-11 | reverse complement strand
CGACAATCACTCTATTCCGGTGGCATCCCGCTTTCATGTGCACGCGAGATTTAGTAGCGCGTGGTAAGCGAAGCGCACCCGCGGATGCATCGCGAAGCGGTGCCGGGGTTTTCGCCATCACTCCCAATCCATTTCGGCGACGTCGGGGGCTTGTTGGGTGCCCCAGTCGGGGGTGTACCAACCTTTTTGTACGCATTGTTGAAAGCTTGACCATTCCCAGTCGCGGGGTGCTCTAGACCAGCCGTGTTTGACGGGGTTGTAATGGATGTAATCCATATGGCGTTGCCAGTCGTTTTCATCACGAATGACGTGTTCCCAGAAGCCGCGCTGCCAGGCGTTATGGGTACCGGGCGGGAAGAAGAATTCCTGTGAGGCGTATTTTTTGATATCCCGCCAGCGTGAGGAGTAGTCCGCGTCGCCTTCAGGCAGTCTCCAGAGGCAGTGGAGGTGGTCGGGGAGCAGTACGAACGCATCCATTACGAAGGGGCGCTCTTCCCGAACTGTGCGGAAGGCACGACCAAGGGCTTCAATATTGAGACGATCCGCCAACAGGGGTTGTCGTGCGTAGGTGACGACTGTAAAAAAGTAGCAGCCGCCAGGAACATGCGCGCGTCGATAGGTTGCCACCCGTGCCTCCATGCAAAATAATTGGCTTATAAAGGCCCATTGTAGCGCATCGTTATTAGCGGTGGGGCAGCCTACGACTTGCTTAGGGTGTCTAGCGGTACTTCCAAATACTGTGGCCGATTGAGCACGTTGAGCAGGACGATGGCGCGCTCTTCGCCTTTAAGGCGGGTGAAGATGGCTTCCAGGTCTTTGAAGGGGCCGTCGGTGATGGTGACTTTCTCGCCAGCGCTGAAGTAGGTGTGAACCCCTTCCTTGCTGTGCGGCTGAGCGCGTAGGGTCTCGACAAGCTGTGAGGGCACGGCGACGGGCCTGTCACCGAAGGTCAGCAGGCGTAGCACCCCGCGAGTAGAGCGAATCGGACGCCAGTTGCTGACCAACTGATCCAAACAAATAAACAGGTAGTAGGGGAAGAGCGGCTCGGTCACCGTGGTGAGCTTTCCCTGGCGCTTGCGTTGGCTCTTCAGGACAGGATGAAACACCTCATAACCTTGGTTGGCGAGGTGTTCGGCAGCGCGAAATGATTCGCCCCCTTTGCACTGAATAACGTACCAGGCGGGTGTTGCTGCGCCCTCCTGGTCATTGTAAACATCCATACCATCATCCTTGCGTCTGGAAAAGCGTTACAAAATTATGGCAGTAGCGCGGTGAGTGCATCAAGCGTTTGGTCAATGTGCGCCTGGGTATGCTCACAGGAGAGAAAGAAGCGCAGCCGTGCGCTTTTTTCGGGTACCGCTGGGTGCAGAATCGGCTGTACGTTGATGTGCTGTTCTAACAATGCGTTAGAAAGCCGGGCAGCCGCCGCGGAGCTGCCAATAATCACCGGTACGACAGCGGCACCGATGCTTTTGCCGGTATCCAAGCCGCGGGCAGTGGCCTGTTCAAGAAAGTAGCGCGAAATAGCATGCAGGCGCTGAACCCGTTCGGGTTCTTGCTGCATCAGCTGCAGCGCGGCTAGTGAGGGGGCGGCGACTTGGGCGGGCATGCCCACGCTGTAGAGAAAACCGGGGGCCAGGTAGCGTAGTGTTTCCACCAGCGGCTTGCTGCCTGCGATATAGCCGCCGCAGCCTGCCATGGTTTTGCTCATGGTGCCCATCCAGATATCCACGTCGCGCGGGTCGATATCGAAATACTCGCGCAGCCCCAGGCCGGTGTCGCCCATGACCCCAAAGGAGTGGGCTTCATCGACCATCAGCCAGGCTTGATAGCGTTGCTTCAGTTCGATAAAACGCGGCAGCTCAGGGATGTCGCCATCCATGCTGTAGAGCCCTTCGATCACTACCAGAACGCGTTCGAACTGATGCCGATGCCGGGCCAACAGGGCTTCCAGCGCGGCGGGGTCGTTATGGCTAAACGACATGCGCTTGGCGCCGGAAAGCTGCGTGCCAACCAACGAGCTGTTATGGATGTACTCGTCGTGGAGCACTAAATCTTTAGGGCCCAGCAGGTGGCCCAGTGTGGAGACGTTAGTGGCGTGACCGCTCACAAACACCACCGCATCTTCAACGTTGTAGGCAGTGGCGAGGGCCTGTTCCAGCTCTTGGTGGATAGGCCGTTCGCCGGAGACCACGCGGCTGGCGGAGACCGAAGTGCCGTAGCGCGCCACGGCATCGCAGGCGGCCTGATTGATACGCGGGTCGCCTGAAAAGCCGAGGTAGTTATAGCTGGCAAAGTTGATGCAGGTCTGCCCATTGATCACGCTGGTCGCCCCGGCGGTGCCTTCGTGGACCTTGAAGAATGGGTCGACCAGGCCCAGCTGATCGGCGGCCTGGCGCATCATGGCGATTTGCTGATAGCCCGGCTGGGCATCAAAGCGCGTGAAGCGCTCGGGTACCGTGCGTTGCTCTCCGCCTTGCCCATTGGAAGAGGGCGTGGCGCTGGCAGCACGCGGCGTAGTACGCCGGCGTGCTTGTTCCAACAATTGCTGTTTCAGTTCAGAGCGCTTAGCGGTCATGGAGTCTCAGTCGCGGGTGATGAGGAAGCGGACGCAGGCTCAGTGGTGAGCCCTTCAGGGCCTAAATCTTCAGTGCCATGTTGTGCGGCCAGTGAGGCTATCGCATCTTGCGGAGCGTCTTCAACATCGTCGTGCTGATGCATTTTCTGAATCAGCACGCCCGCCAGTTTGTCGAGTGTCGATGCTTCACTGAGCACCATCACTGACACCTGAACGCCCAAGCGGTTCTCGATAGCGGTCATTAGCTCAACGCCCATCAGGGAGTCGAAGCCCATATCGTAGACCGAGCGGTGAATATCGAGCTTCTCTTCATCAATCAGCAGAATGCTGGCCAGCTCGGCGCGCAGTAGGTCGGTGACCGTGCTGTGCAGCTCCTCGGGCGAGAGGTCAGCGAGCAGGGCGCTGATGTCGTCATCTGCATCCGCGCTGCCGTCGTCGTCGCTGGCGCGGGCAATTTCGTTAAAGCGCGGCGCTTCGGCAGTGGGGAGGAAACGAGCAAGCGCGCCCCACTCTAGTTCCAGCACACCTAGGCTTGGCCCAGGGGCCAGCAGCATCTGTTCGAGCACTTTCAGCGCGTCATCCGAGCGTAGCGCGGAACCGCCCAGGCGCTCTTGCAGCGCATCACGGGTGCGGGTGTTACGAGCCAGGAAGCCGACATCTTCAATGGCGCCCCAGCGTACGCAGGTGGCTGGTAAACCCGCGGCACGGCGATTGGCGGCGAACGCCTCCAGCCAGTGGTTGGCGGCCACGTAGTTGGCCTGGCCGGGGTTGCCGAACAGGGTGGTGGCCGATGAGTAGAGCACGAAGAACTCCAGTTCCGCCTCGCGGGTGAGTGCGTCCAGGTGGCGGGCGCCATCGATTTTGGGCGCTAACACTTTCTGAATGCGCTCGGCATCCAGGTTGCGGATCAGTCCGTCGTCGATCACCGTGGCGGCGTGCACAATGCCCCGCAGCGGTGCTAGTTCACCCTTGGCGCGCTCCAGCACATCGGCCAGCGCAGTGCGGTCGGTAATATCGCAGGCGGCGGCGAGTACCGTAACGCCTTGCTGTTCAAACGACGCAATGGCTGCCTGAGCCTCTTCACTGGTGGGGCCGCTGCGGCTGAGTAGGATCAACTGCCGCGCGCCTTTCTCTACCAGCCACTGAGCAGTTCTTAACCCAAAGCCACCCAGACCGCCGGTGACCAGGTAGCTGGCATCTGCGGAAAGCTGCATCGCTGCCGTGCCCAACACCTCGTTCTTGGGTGGCGCTATGGGTTGTTCATAGGTCACTACCACTTTGCCGATCTGGCGCGCCTGCTGCATATAGCGGAAGGCGTCGATTACCTGGGTGTGGCTAAACGAGGTAAACGGCAGCGGGCTTAAGGTACCGTCGTTAAATAGCGCCATCATCTCGCCAAACAGGCGTTGTGTCAGCGCAGGCTGCACCTTCATTAGCTGATCGGAGTCGATACCGAAGTAGCTGAGGTTATTGCGGAATGGGCGCAGGCCAATATGAGTGTTTTCGTAGAAATCGCGTTTGCCCAGCTCCAGGAAGCGGCCGAACGGGCGCAGGGCGCGCAGGTTCTGGTTGATCGCTTCCCCGGCCAGGGAGTTGAGCACCACATCCACGCCTTCGCCCTGGGTGTCTTCCAGGATTTCTTCGGCGAAGGTGAGCGAGCGCGAGTCATAGAGTCGCTCGATGCCCATCAGACGCAGGAAGTCGCGCTTCTCTTCGGAGCCCACCGTGGCGTAAATTTCCGCTCCCAGCCACTGGGCGATTTGCAGCGCTGCAATACCCACGCCGCCCGCGGCGCCGTGAATCAGGATTTTTTCGCCAGGTTCGACTCGCGCCAGATGCTTGAGCGCGTAGTAGACCGTGAAGAAGGTCGTCGGAATCGTCGCCGCAGCCGCAAAGCTAATGCCTTCCGGCAGTGCTGCAACGGCGTGCTGGTTGGCAATGACCTTGTCGCTAAAGCTGGCAGGGCCGAAGCCGACCACGGCTTGCCCAGGCGCCACGTGGGTGACGTTGCTGCCCACGGCCTTGACCACGCCTGAAAACTCAAGGCCGAGGGTGGGGCCGGCGAAGCCGTTCTCTATCGCTTCATCGGAGAGCAAACCCAGGGTGTACATCACATCGCGGAAGTTAAGCCCGGTGGCCTTAACACTGATTTCCACCTCGTCGGCACTGACTTGTGGCAACGGGCGCGGACGCCAGGTTAATTGGCGCAGCTGGCCGGGCATGGCAAAGCCCAGTGACATCGCCTGATGCGGCTGCTTGGTCTGTTCATTGGTCTGCCCTTCCGCAGCTGGGTGCGGCGCGGGCAGGGTGCGCAGCCGCGTCGCAAAGCGATGGCCCTGGTTATCGATCAGCGCTTCGTTTTCGCTATCTGGTTGAGTCAGTAGGGTGGCCCAGGCGTGTAACGCAGGCTCGCTGACGGCTGCCGGTATATCCAGCAGGTAGACGCTATGGCCGACGGCTTCGTTGGCTAGCGAGCGGCCAAAGCCCCACAGCACGGCATCACCAGGGGCGTCTGTCGCGCTGGCGGGTGACGTTGTCTGCCATAAAGCGCTTACCCCGTTGGTCACCAACCATAAAGAGGCAGCAAGTGAGTGCTGCTCTAAGGCCAGCGTCCACTGCAGAGCGTGATTACAGCGGGCGGTTTGCGCTTCAGTGCTGTTCGCGCCCAGGCCACGCAGGTCAATCACATTGAGGGTTAGCTCGCCCTGATTATCAGGTGCGGCTTGGGCCATTTCAGGTTGAGCCAATGCAGGTTGAGCCAATGCATGAGCCAGCAGCTCAGCAGGTGCACTCTGACTAACGCTGAGCAGCGCGGAAGCGCCTTGCGATTGCAGTGCCTCGACCAGATTGGCCGCCAGCGCTTCACTGTTGTGGTCGGCGACCACCAAGTGACGCCGTTGCGCCGTGTTTGATGTGCTTGCAGCCGTTTCTAAAGGGTAGTGCGCATGGAGCAGGTACGCGCCACTGTCGCTCTCTTCCAGCGCCATGGGCGCGGAAACCACAAAGCCCTGGTCGTTTAGCCAGCTAATGAGCGTATCTTGCTCCAAGGCGGTTTGATCGATGCCGGGCGTGGCCAGCAGATCATCCAGCCAGCGACTTGGGGCGATACCAATCAGCATGACCTGGGCGCCAGGGGCGAGTTGCTCAGGTAATGCTTCGATTAACTGACGCGTGGCGGCCGGGTGGGTGATATCCACGCTTACAAACGCCAATTGAGCCTTTTCAACACCGATGGGGGCGGTTAGCGCAGCAACCTCGTTTTGGCCAAGGTGCTGCATATCCATCAGCGGGAAACGCTCTTGCAGCTGTTCTGCCTGATGGCGCGTGCTGTCGAGGGTGGTGATCACGCGGTAATGGGTAAGGTCGTGATACAGCGCTTGAGCGCTGCGTTCCAGTAGGCGTTCGCCCAACGCTGGCGCGCTGGGGCCTGCTTCGAGCAGTTGCAAACGCTGCCCGGCGGGGAGCTCTGCGATCAGCGCATCTATTAACTCGGCTAACTCGCCTGCCAACGCTTGCCAGCCGCTTTCGCCCACTAACACACGGTTTAATCGCGCCAAGTGGTCGTGGCTAATGCCCAGGGTTTCCAGGTCACTGGTGCCGCTACGCAGCGCCTGTTGGTGAAGCCCTAACCGGCCCACCAGGTGAATGGGCGCAAAGTAGTCGGGGTAGTCTTGCACCAGCAGTTGCCAGATAACGTCCGGCGAGTGCTGTGCTTCTTCGCTATTAACGCCGAGACCCTGCTGAGCAAAGGCTTCGCTAAGGCTATCGAGCAGAGGGGCGACTTCGTTGCCGTAACGCTGGCCGGTGCTTTCGCCGTAAACGCTGGCGATATCTGCAAGACGAGCAAGCGCATCGGCAGGTAGTGCCAGCGGTTCTGCGTGTAGCGGCGCCGGCGTCAGTTCCACATCCAAATAGCTGAAGTGCTGATGATGGGCGCGGTTGAGTCGAATCGCTTTGAAGCGGGTTTTGCTCAGTACTGCAACGGCGTTACCGGCGGCGTCATACAGCTCGAAATCGGCGGTAAAGGAGTGCGGTGCGCGCTTACCCATCACGGCGCGGGCGAGAACCGGCACGCCTGCCTGGGTATTCACTTGAATACGTTCCACGCGAACCGGCACAAAGGCGAGCTGGGTGGCAAACTCACTATGTTGCGCGAGCAGTGGGATAAACATCTGGAAGGCGCTATCCAGAATGCCGGGGTGCACGTGCAATGTGCTGAGCTGCGCCTGGACTTCGTCCGACAGGGCTATTTCACCAATCACTGCATCGCCGTCAATCCAGCCCCTGGAGATAGCCTGAAAGGCAGGGCCATAGTGAAGGCCAATACGCTCAGCCATCTGCAGGTGATCTTCCAGCGTGTAGTCCGGGGCACGAGTAGGCATCACCGGCGCTGTGCGGTTGAGCAGGAAACCACGGCTTTCACGCATGGTGCGGGCCACGGCATTTAACTGCCACTCTACCCCGGTGGCAGGTTCGCGGGAGTGGATCTCCAGGCGGCCATCTTCCGGTAGGTAGCTAAGCCGCATGGTGCGGCCATAGGGGCCGTCCAGCAGCAGCGGGGCACGGATTTCCAACTCTTCGATATCCAGCAACGGGCTGTCTTTTAGCTGCAGCGCCGCCGCCAGCGTCAGTTCCACAAAACCGGCACCGGGGAACACCGCGCCTTCGCCCACCACATGGTCGGCCAACCAGGGCTGGCGTTGGGTGTCGAGCTGGCTCTCCCAGGTGTGTTCGTGCTGCGCTAACGGGTAGCCCAGCAGTGGGTGCTGATAATAGCGTGACAGCAGGCCTTGACCGTCATTGGTGCCGTGTACCCAATGGTGGCTGCGCTGCCAGGCATAGCGCGGTAGCGGCACACGCAGACCGACCACCGGGAAGTGGCGGCTAGACAGGCTAAGACCACTCAGCAGTAGTTGGCTTAGGCTACGTTGCAAACCTTCAAGGCCGGGCTTGTGGCGCTCAATGGTGCCGAATACCAACCCTGGTCGCTCCAGTTGGCGCAGTGACTCATTAAGGTAGCGGCGTAGAATGGGGTGGGCGCCAATTTCTACAAAGACGTTATTGCCTTGTTCGATCAGCGCGCTAGCGACGGCTTCAAACAGCACCGGCTCACGAATGTTTTTCCACCAGTAGGTGGCATCCAGCTCAAGCCCGTCACTCAGCGTACCGGTAACGGTGGAGTAGTAGGGAATCTGCGTGGCACTCGGGGTAATATCGGCCAGCGCGTCAATGACCCCAGCTTGAATGCTGTCCATCGCGGGGCTGTGGAAGGCGTAGTCCAGGGGCAGGCGTTTGGCAAAAACATCCTGCTCACCCAGGGCGGCTTCCAAAGCGCTTAGCTGTTGGCTATCTCCCGCCAGCGTAATGCCTTTCGGGCTGTTAATACCTGCCAGGCATACCTGATTGAACTCGGGCTTTTCTAGCCACGCGGCGATGTCGTCAGCGCTCATGGCCACCGCGGTCATTTCGCCAAGGCCACGGGTTTTACCCTGGTAGTCGCTGCGGTAGTAAATCACTTTGACCGCATCTTCCAGACTCAACGCACCGCAGGCCCAGGCGGCGGCCACTTCACCTACGCTGTGACCGAATACTGCCGTGGGCGTAATGCCTTGGTCGTGCAGCCACTCAGTTAATGCCACCTGCAGTGCAAACAGCGCTGGCTGGGCGATTTCAGTTAGCGGGAAACGGTTCTCCCCATTGCGGCCTTCCAGTTCGGCGCGTAACGAGAAATCCCCGTGCTGCTGAAAGAGTGCGTCGACGCGATCAATCGCCGCGGCGAAAACCGGCGAATCGCTGAGCAGATCGCGCCCCATGGTTTCCCACTGGCAGCCGTTGCCATCATAAACAAACACTGGGCCTACTGCGTCGGGCAAGCGCTCGAGTGTGGTAACGCTGTTGGTTTCACCCGCGGCAAACTCGCTGAGTTGCGTGGCGGCTTCTTCAGCCGTTTGTGCAAACAGCAGTGCGCCATGGCTATGCCGGTCACGGTGGTGGAACAGCGTATAAGCGATGTCATACAGGCTGATGTCGCTACTTTCGCGTAAGTCGTTCTCGCGCAGGTAGTTGGCGAGCGTTTCGGCGCTTTGGCTGAGCGCGGCTTCACTGCGGGCGCTAAGGTGAATCGGTAGCGGTGAGTCTGGCGCCTGCGTTTCAGGTTTGACCCGTTCAGGCGGGCTTTCCAAAATAACGTGGGCGTTGGCCCCGCCAAAACCAAAGGAGTTCACGCCGATAACCAGACGGCCTTGTTTTTTCAGCGGCTGGCCTTTGGTGACCACTGAGATGTTCCACTCATCAAACTTGATGCGCGGATTGAGTTTGCGGATGCCAATCGTGGCCGGGACTTCGCGGTGCTGAATGCTGTAGAGCGCCTTGGCCAGCCCCGCTACGCCGGAAGCGGTTTCCAGGTGGCCCAGGTTGCTCTTTACCGAGCCAATCAGCAGCGGCGTTTTGCGCTGCTGGCCGAGTGCTTCACCAATCGCACGGGTTTCAATCGGGTCGCCAACGGCGGTGCCGGTGCCGTGGGCTTCTAGGTAGTCGATTTCATCCGGCGAGATGCCCGCCTGTTCATAGGCGCGCTTCATTAGATCAATTTGGGCGCTTGGGTTAGGCACCGTTAGGCCAGATTTGTGACCGTCTGTGTTCACCGCGGAGCCTGCTACTACGGCAATAATATTGTCGCCGTCGGCTACCGCTTGGTCGTAATCCTTAAGCAGGAAAATGCCACCGCCTTCCGAGCGCACATAGCCGTTACCCGCTTCATCGAATACCTGACAGCGGCCAGTGGGTGAAAGCATGCTGGCTTTAGAGAAGATGATAAAGCCATAGGGGTGCAGGTGCAGGCTGATGCCGCCCGCCAGCGCCATACTGGTTTCGCCACTGCGAATCGATTGGCAGGCCTGGTGAAAGGCCACCATGGAGGACGAGCAGGCAGTATCCAGCGACATGCTGGGGCCGTGCAGGTCAAACACGTAAGACAATCGATTCGAGGCGATGCTGGAGGTGTTGCCAGTAGCGGTGGAGGCATCAATCGCTGCCATATCGTCCGCGATGCGATAAGAGTAGTCGAGGCTGGCCACGCCCAAAAATACCCCGCACTGGCTGCCGCGCAAGGAGCTGGGCAGAATGCTGGCATCTTCCATGGCTTCCCAGGCGAGCTCTAGAAGCATGCGCTGCTGAGGATCCATATTGGCCGCTTCACGGGGCGAAATACCAAAAAACTCAGCGTCAAACCCGCTGATATCGCCCAGGCTACCGGCGGCAAAAGTCACGCTGGTACCCGGGTGGCGCTTATCCGGGTGCATAAAAACGTCGTGGCTCCAGCGGTCAGCGGCCACTTCAGTCACTAAATCTTTTTCGGCTTGCAGATCCTGCCAGAACGTTTCAGGGGTGGTGCCGGGGAAACGATGGGCGGCGCCGATGATGGCAACGCGTTTAGTCATTCTTGCTCCTGAGGTTCTGGTTCTACCTTGATCACATCGCTACTTATATCGTGTCCAAACACCTGTTTGAATAACTGGACACCAAGTTCGTTTGCGGCTAGCTCAAATGGCTCGTAAGTGTTCGCTGCCCCTACCCCTGCTGTTACCCAACTCTCTGTTGACCATACCATGTAGGGAGTGCGGCCATCAGGCGGTGTGAAGTGTGCATACGCCTCAGGCAGAATGGGAACATGATCCCCATACCAGCCTAGCAGGCCCGGTCGCTTTGCAGTATTCAGCGAATTTTTAACGCTTGCCAACATCTTGTCGGATTCACTTAAATGCTGCAAATAGACCGCTAAGTCACGCAGATGGTCGGGTAGCGGCCAAGGAGCGCCGGGCAGCGTATCGGCTAACGTTGCTTGGTTCGGTGCTTCTAAATGTAGCGGGCCGTGATTTTCCATGGTGATAACAAATACAAATAGCGGTCTATTAT
>OJIT01000145.1_pt1 | contig 10821 bp, 10 predicted proteins | sample 1595951 | NCBI WGS metagenome assembly OJIT01 (sample SAMN05416785, study PRJEB24817) | seawater metagenome | isolation source: Sea water | place: Canada:Atlantic | collected 2013-11 | reverse complement strand
CTGGTCAGGGACGAAATAGGGGCTGGTCACCCACAGGCGCTGCTTGGCACTATGAATGACCTGCTGGACGAGCAGGCTGGCGGTGTCCTGACGGTCGGCGGGCCCAGAAGGCACGATCACCACATGATGGTCGGTGGCAGAGGATGACGTGTCGGCCATCCAGTTCAGGCTAATCACTTCATCCGTCGCCCAGTGCCAATCCTCCCAAAATGCCTCCTGCAAGCCCAGTACGCTGGGTCCTGCAAGCTTGAGATGGGTATCACGCCAAGGCCCGTGCCGTGGGTTCTCGCCGAGATATTCGACCCCAATATTAAAGCCCCCTATCCAGCCCTCCTTGCCGTCTATTACCGTTATTTTGCGATGGTTGCGAAAGTTAAGCTGAAAACGGTGCTTAAAGCCTCGCGATGAGCGAAAGGCACTCACGGCCACCCCATCGCTGATTAAATCATTGAGGTAGCTATCGGCTAACTTGCGGCTACCCACTTCATCGTAAAGAAAATAGACCCTCACGCCGCGCCGGGCAGCGCGCTATAAATAATACTTCAAACGTTGGCCGAGGGCGTCGTTACGAACAATGAAGAACTGCACCAACGCATACTGTTCCGCACGGTCAATACCATCAAACAGGCTTTCAAACGTTGCTGGCCCATCAATCAGCAGTGTGGCTTGATTGCCATGGGTTAGCGGCATCATGGCAAGCTGTTCGACCGCCTGAATATCGGCATTGGTAGAGGGCGCAACGTAGGGTTGAACATTAGCCCGGTAACGCACTAGAACCCGGCGTAGAACGGTGTCCCGCTGACCGCGGGCAGATACATAGCCATAAAACCTTGGCCGCCCGAAAAACCAGTACGCTGGAAGCGCGACATAAGGGAAGGTCAGCAGCGAGATGATCCATGCCACGGCACCCTGGGAGGTGCGACTGGACATCAGCGCCATAATGGCTGAAACGATGCCAAGCAGGTGTATCAGTAAGATGCTGGTCCCTAGCAACCAGGAGGTCATAGTCACGTCCTTATAAAGCCCTCACATAGAACAAGGCCTCGCCGTCAGCGAGGCCCTTATGCGTCTAAAGCCTAATCAACCTTACCACTCCATTACGCCGATTGGGCAATAATCTCTTTCCACTTTGCAGGCCCGGTTTGATGTACCGATGTGCCCAGGCTATCAACGGCGACGGTCACCGGCATATCTTCAACCTCAAATTCATAGATTGCTTCCATACCTAAGTCTTCGAAGCCCACTACCCGCGATTTTTTAATCGCTTGAGCGACCAGATATGCCGACCCACCGACCGCCATTAAGTACACCGCTTCATTGTCACGGATAGCATCAATAGCGGCTTGGCCACGCTCTGCTTTGCCGACCATACCTAATAGGCCAGTCTCTTCCAGCATAGTGCGGGTAAATTTATCCATCCGCGTGGCGGTCGTTGGGCCAGCGGGGCCAACGACTTCGTCACCAATGGGATCAACCGGGCCCACGTAGTAGATAAAGCGACCTTTCATATCCACGGGCAGCGGATCGCCTTTGGCCAGCATATCGACCATGCGCTTATGAGCAGCATCGCGCCCCGTGAGCAGCTTACCGTTCAACAGCAGCGTATCACCAGGCTGCCAGGTTTTAACCTCCTCAGGCGTCACCGTATCAAGATTGACACGTTTGACGTTTTCACCCGCCTCGCGAGTGATTTCCGGCCAATCCTCAAGCTTCGGCGGCTCAAGTACCGCGGGGCCAGAGCCGTCAAGCGTGAAATGGGCATGACGGGTCGCCGCGCAGTTGGGAATAATCGCGACGGGCTTGTTGGCCGCATGGGTTGGATAGTCTTTGACTTTAATATCCAGCACGGTGGTTAAGCCGCCTAACCCCTGGGCACCGATACCGCTCTTGTTGACCTTGTCAAACAGTTCTAAACGCAGCTCTTCGGCACGGTTGCTGGGGCCACGGGCCTGTAGATCCTGAATATTGATAGGATCGAGTAGCGCTTCTTTGGCAATCAGCATGGCCTTTTCGGCGGTGCCGCCGATGCCAATCCCCAGCATCCCGGGTGGACACCAGCCAGCGCCCATCTTCGGAAGCTGCTCCATCACCCAATCAACCACACTGTCGGAGGGATTCAGCATGGCGAACTTGGATTTTGCTTCGCTACCACCGCCCTTCGCCGCTACGTGAATATCGACCGTATCGCCGGGCACAATCGAGTGGTGAATAATCGCCGGGGTGTTGTCTTTGGTATTGGCACGCTTGCCGTCGGGATCCGCCAGCACCGAGGCGCGCAGGATATTATCGGGGAGCAAATAAGCGCGACGAACACCTTCGTTAATCATGTCGTCCAGGCTCATGTCCGCTTCCCAGGTAACGTTCATGCCCACGTGAACGAATACGGTGACGATGCCAGTGTCCTGACAGATTGGACGGTGCCCGGTGGCGCACATGCGTGAGTTAATCAAAATCTGTGCGATGGCGTCTTTGGCGGCAGGGTTCTCTTCGCGCTCATAGGCGGCGGCCATGGCGTCGATGAAATCTTTAGGATGGTAGTAAGAGATGTACTGCAGAGCATCGGCAACGCTTTGAATAACGTCGTCCTGGCGAATCACGGTCATGGACTAATAGCTCCTAGGTTATCGTCTAGTCAGCGGCTTCCCCTCCGCGCCCGCGGAGGTGCCGTCTTAGCGTGCTACCAGTATACCGTATTGGCACTTACGCAGCAGCAATCCCTGGCACCTATATGACTACTATGGTTAGGGCTTTAGTCGATGGTATCTCTTAAGCAAGATAACGGTATAACCCTACTCACGCCGACTGACAATATGGGCATAAATAAAGCCTGCGCGCCCCGACCCTTTTGCGCTCGATCACCGTTCCACAGCGGTGGCACTCTAGCCCTGCTCGCTCGAAAACCGCAAAACGCCACTGCCTGCGCGGCTCACCCGCTGCTTTAGCCTGAGCAATCCAGGCCTCACGATTAGTAACACCTGCGGCTTGGTAGGCTTGCCGGGTAACATCAATGATGCAGTCAGCCAGAGTTTGCTGCTGTTCTGGGGTTAAATCCACCGGTCGAGCGCTTGGCGGAAGCTGGGAGAAAAAAAGGATTTCAGAGCGCAAATAGTTGCCCAGCCCGGCGACCAACCCCTGATCGAGCAGCAGTGCCCCCAGGCTGCGTTTATGAAACTGCTTTAAATTCAGCCGCTGCTGCACATCGGAGGGAGCCACGTCTTGACTCAACAAATCAGGGCCTAGGCGGGCTAAGAAAGGATGCTCGGTGAGAGTTTCTGCGTGCCAGAGGGAAATATCGGAGGCGCTATAGAGGCTGGCGCAGTGCCCTTCTGCGCTCAATCGAACCCGCAGCGCTCGCTTGGTATTAGGCGGCTTATCCTCGCTATGCAGCTTCCAAACACCATAAAGTTGGTTGTGGGAATAAAGCACGCGCTGATCGGCAAACCGGACCAGCATTGCTTTACCCCAGGTATCTACTCGGGCAACTCGAACACCAATAAATGAGGCTGCCTGCTCGGCAAGTTCTGGAAAGGCGAACCAGGCATCGTCGATCACCCGTCCACCTATCTGCTGCTCAATACGATCCGCCGCGCGGCGAATTTCTGGGCCTTCTGGCATACCGCTAGCCCAGCGCCAGCTGTTTGTCTTTCATTTGATGGAGCTGGTCGCGAAGCCGAGCCGCCTCTTCGAACTCCAGATTTTGTGCTGCCTCAAACATGGCGTCTTCGAGCTTGCTGATGGCGCCCAACAGATCATGCTTGCTCATCGTGGTGACATCATACTCGGCGGCGCTTTCCGCCACCTTGCGCTCATTACCACGCCGACGGCTGTTCTTCTTGCCCGGCGCCTGGGCGGCTTCAAGGATATCGGCCACTGAGCGGGTAACCGTTGTTGGCGTAATACCGTGTTCTAGGTTGTGTTCGGTCTGCTTGGCGCGACGACGCTCGGTTTCATCAATCGCCTTGCGCATCGAGTCAGTAATCCGATCACCGTAAAGAATCGCCTTGCCGTGGGCGTTACGGGCAGCGCGGCCAATGGTCTGTATCAGCGAGCGTTCGGCACGCAGAAAGCCCTCTTTATCGGCGTCGAGAATCGCCACCAGCGACACTTCGGGAATATCCAGGCCTTCGCGCAGCAGGTTGATACCCACCAACACATCAAATTTGCCCAGGCGTAAATCGCGAATAATCTCAACCCGCTCGACGGTGTCGATATCCGAATGTAAGTAGCGCACCCGAATGCCGTGCTCATCAAAATACTCGGTCAGGTCTTCCGCCATACGCTTGGTTAGCGTGGTCACCAGTACTCGCTCGCCTACCGCAGTGCGCAAGCCGATTTCCGAAAGCAGATCGTCGACCTGGGTACTGGCCGGACGCACTTCGATTTCGGGATCCAGCAGCCCGGTGGGACGCACCACCTGCTCAACGGTCTGGCTTGCGTGCTCCCCCTCATAGCGGCCTGGGGTTGCGGAAACAAAGATGGTTTGTGGTGAAATGGCCTCCCACTCTTCAAACTTCATGGGCCGGTTATCCAACGCCGAAGGCAACCGGAAACCATACTCGACTAGGGTCTCTTTACGCGAACGGTCCCCTTTGTACATACCACCTACCTGGGGCACGCTGACGTGGGACTCGTCGATAAATAGCAGTGCGTCATCGGGCAGGTAATCAAAGAAAGTAGGCGGTGGCTCGCCGGGGGCACGCCCAGAGAGGTAGCGGGAGTAGTTTTCGATACCGTTGCAGTAACCCAGCTCCAGCATCATCTCAATATCGTAAAGTGTGCGCTGCTCAAGACGCTGTGCTTCTACCAGCCGTTCATGCTTACGCATCCACTCCAGTCGCTCTTTGAGCTCCTCTTTAATGGCATCAATGGCGCCCAGAATCGTTTCCCGGGGGGTGACGTAGTGCGATTTTGGATAGATAGTCATCCTTGGCACCTCCCCGCGGACAGCGCCGGTGAGCGGATCAAACAGTCGGATAGTGTCGATTTCGCTGTCAAACAGCTCTACCCGCACCGCCTCCTCGTCAGAGTCGGCAGGAAAGATATCGATCACATCGCCGCGCACCCGGTAAGTACCGCGGCGGAAATCCATATCATTACGAGTGTACTGAAGCTCGGCCAAGCGCCGCAGGAAAGCGCGCTGGTCAATCAACTCGCCGCGAGTGAAGTGCAGACGCATCTTTAAGTATTGGTCGGGGTCACCCAAGCCGTAAATCGCTGACACTGATACCACAATCAGCGCATCGCGCCTTTCTAGCAGTGCCTTGGTGGCCGAAAGCCGCATCTGCTCGATATGGTCGTTTATCGAGGCATCTTTCTCGATAAAGGTATCCGAGGAAGGCACATAGGCTTCCGGCTGGTAGTAGTCGTAGTAGGAGACGAAATACTCTACGGCGTTATCCGGGAAAAACGCCTTGAATTCGCCATACAACTGGGCAGCCAGGGTCTTATTCGGCGCCATCACGATGGTCGGGCGCTGCTGTTGTTCCACAACATTGGCCATGGTAAAGGTTTTGCCCGACCCGGTCACGCCAAGCAGCGTTTGGTGAGCAAGCCCAGATTCCAGGCCACTAATCAGCCCTTTAATAGCAGCAGGCTGGTCGCCAGCGGGCTGAAATTTTGACTGCAATCGAAAGGCTTTGCTCATCGGTGCTCCTATAAAAGATATAATTTAAACTAACCGGGTGGCGATCTCGACCGTAGACTGGGTCATCAGGCGTTGAATCGGGCAGCGGTGGCTAATATCTTCCAGCCGGGCGCGCTGTTCGGGGTCTTCAATACCGTGCAGTGTTAATGCCACGTCTAGCTTGTAGATGCCCTTTTTTTCCTGACTATCGTCCCGCTGCACGGTGACGGTAATGCCCTCAAGCGGCCACTCTTTACGCTTGGCGTACATCTGCACGGTAACCGCCTTGCAGGTACCCAGAGCAATATCGAAATAGTCGTGGGGATCAGGGGCACTGCCCTCGCCACCTACTATCGGTGGCACATCGGCATATAGATCTTCCAAACCATTGACTTCAACTCGCTGCCTAAAGACATGGTTGCGTTCACTGATCACGGTAATGGGAGGGTGCATTAGGATACCTTTACGCCTAGCTTGAGTTTTTCAATGGCATTAATCAGCGTCTCGCGTTTTGCCCGGCCGTCCACATCGGCACCATGGCGCCCCACTTCGGCACTATCAACGCCATCAAGCATCATGAGTGCAGTGGTGATTTTGTTCACCTGATCGACCGATTTAACACCCTGGAATGTCAACGACTGCTGTGCCATAGCGTTTCCCTACCTGTTGCCCTGTGCAAAACTGATACAAGAGAAAGAGTCTAGCACGCTAATGGTGCCTTGCAATCAGTGACGACTGCCCACACCTAATAGCATTCAAGGCACTTTTACTTTTACGTACTGAATGCATCACTATCGAACGCTTTCCCACTTTTGCAGGAGTTTTTATGGCGACCGTTACCGCTAGCACCCCCGCCCTTGGCAGCGTCCGCCTTAACCACTTAGCCGCGCTGGATGTGAAGGGGGCGGATGCAGAAAAGTTCCTACAGGGCCAGACCAGCGCCCAAGTCAGCTTGGCCGACGGGCACTTTGCGCCGCTCACCTGTTTCTGCACGCCTAAGGGCCGCATGCTGGCCAACGCCCAGCTAATGCGCTTGGGCGAAGAGCATTATCGGCTACTGCTCAGTAATACCCTATTGGATAGCCTAGAGAGTCATCTTAAAAAATTCGCCGCTTTTTACCGTGCTGAACTAACCAGCCAACGCGACCTAGTATTCATTGGTGCCAGCGATGAGGCCCAATCGCTTGCGAATCAGCTGGGCCTGACGCTAGCTGATCAAGTAGGCACCCATACTAGCAACGATCAGGCCTGCGCAATCCGCTACCCTGGTGAGACACCGCGCTGGCTATTGTGTTTCGCAAACGACAGCAAGGTCGATTTAGCGTCGGCTCAGGATGACCAAGCGGGCCGTAACGCTTGGCAGCTTGAGGATATTCGTAGCGGTTTGGCGTGGCTAACCGATACCCAACAGGATCACTTCCTGCCCCAAATGCTGAACTGGGAAGCGCTGGGCGGCATTAGCTTTAAAAAAGGCTGTTACACCGGCCAGGAAGTCGTCGCCCGAGCACACTTCCGAGGTCAGGTGAAAAAGCGCTTGATGCGTATTAGCTTAGAAGCCGACTCACTGCCCGCAGCAGGTGCTAGCGTGGTTAATAGTGACGATAAAGCGGTAGGTGAAGTGGTGGTCAGTGCGTTTAATCATCAAGGCGGCGTCGAATTACTGGCAGTCATGAGCACCAAAGTCGCCGAAGAAACTATGCAACTTTATTTAGATGGGGTGCCAGCGACACTTCTCACGTTACCCTATACGATTGAACGCGTTGACCCTGAACAGCTGGCAGTTAGCCTTAACGGCTAGGCTTACTCTAGGTTGAAGGCAAGCCAAACAGCGTCGCGGCGGTATTACTGCTCTGAGCTGCGACCTGCTCCTCTGTTTGCCCGCGCAGTGCGGCAACAACGCTGCATACCTCAGCCACTCGACATGGCTCATTACGCATGCCCTGGTAGCCGCTAAGCGGCATATCGGGGCTGTCGGTTTCCAGCACAAAGGCATCGTCAGGCAGTCCCTCAACGGTTCGCCGTAACCGCCTGGCGCGTTCATAGGTGACTGCGCCGCCCAACCCCAGCTTGAAGCCCAGATCGAGAAACTTGGTTGCTTGCTCAATGGAGCCTGAGAAGGCGTGAATCAGCCCTGCCTCTGGAAGCGCAAGCTGGCGTAGGCGCTTGGCGACCTTATCGTTGGCGTGGACACAGTGCACCACTACCGGCAGAGAATGCTGTTTCGCTAGCTTCAGCTGGACATCAAAGTAGTGCCACTGCGCTTCAAGCGTGTCGGTAAAGCGACCATCAATACCGCACTCGCCCACTGCTACTATCTCAGGGTGCTCAGCGAGCAAATGATCAAGCGCGTTGATATCCGACGCTTGATGCTCATCGACAAAGTAAGGGTGCAAGCCCAAGCATACCGACGTATCCGGCCGCTCGCCGAGCGCCAGCACCTGCTGCCAGCGCGAACGGGTCGTCCCCGGTACCACAAAGTGCACGACACCCACTGCCTTAGCGGACTCGAACACCTCAGCCCGATCATCATCGAACTGGGTAAAATCGAGATGGCAATGAGCATCTATCAGCATGGGAACGCCTGACATATAGGGATTAGTGCTCGCGGGTAGGCTGGAAGCGAATATCCGGCCAACGCTCCTGAGTCATCTGCAGGTTCACCCGGGTAGGCGCAATGTAGGTGAGATAACCACCGCCATCGATCGCCAGGTTGGCGCTGGCCTTGCGCTTGAACTCTTCCAGCTTTTTGGCATCTTCACAGTAGACCCAGCGAGCTGTCTGGACATTGACACCTTCATAGAGGCAGTCGACCTTGTACTCCTCCTTGAGACGGTGGGCGACCACATCGAACTGCAGGGTACCTACGGCGCCGAGAATCAGATCGTTGTTGTCCATCGGCATAAAGACCTGGGTAGCCCCCTCTTCGGAAAGCTGCTGCAAGCCTTTTTGTAGCGCCTTCATCTTAAGTGGATCTTTAAGCCGTACGCGCTTAAATAGCTCGGGGGCAAAGTGGGGTATGCCGGTAAAGCGCATATCTTCGCCCACGGTAAAGGTATCGCCGATCTGAATCGTGCCGTGATTATGCAGGCCAATAATATCGCCGGGCCAAGCCTCTTCTACCTGGGAGCGGTCGGAGGCCATAAAGGTCAAGGCGTCGGCAATTTTAACGTCCTTGCCGATACGCACATGGCGCATCTTCATGTTCTTTTCGTACTTACCCGAGCAGACGCGCAAAAAAGCGATGCGGTCGCGGTGATTGGGATCCATATTGGCCTGGATTTTAAACACGAAGCCGGTGAAACGCTCATCATCAGATGTAACTACCCGAGTATCGGTTTCGTGGGCCTTGGGCGGCGGTGCGTACTCGACAAAGCCATCCATCATCTCGCGCACCCCAAAGTTACCCATGGCGGTACCGAAATAGACCGGCGAAAGCTCACCCCGGCGATAAGCCTCCAGATCAAATTCATGGGAGGCGCCACGCACAAGTTCTACTTCCATACGCAGCTCTTCGGCCTGATCTTCCCCAAGCACAGCATCCACTTCGGGATTATCCAAACCCTCAATGCGCTTATCCTCGGGAATGCGGCTACCCTGCCCCTGGGTATACAGATGAATCACGTCGTTATAGAGGTGGTAAACACCTTTGAAGTGGCGACCCATACCGATCGGCCAGGTCATCGGCGCACATTGAATGTTTAAGACGGTCTCGACTTCATCCATCACCTCAATGGGGTCGCGGATATCGCGATCCATTTTGTTGATAAAGGTGAGAATCGGCGTGGTGCGCAGACGACACACTTCCATCAATTTAATGGTGCGATCCTCAACACCTTTGGCGCCGTCGATCACCATCAAGGCAGAATCAACCGCCGTGAGCGTACGGTAGGTATCTTCAGAGAAGTCTTCGTGACCCGGTGTATCCAGCAGATTGACGATGCGGCCGCCGTAGGGGAACTGCATCACCGAGGTCGTTACCGAGATCCCCCGCTCCTGCTCCATCTTCATCCAGTCTGACGTTGCATGGCGATCGTTACGCTTGCTCTTCACCGAGCCGGCTAACTGGATGGCATTCCCAAATAGCAGCATTTTTTCGGTAATGGTGGTTTTACCGGCGTCGGGGTGCGAAATAATAGCGAATGTCCTGCGAAGCTCGGCTTCACGGGCTAATTGAGTCTCTTTCATTGTGCCTCTTCAAATATAGGGTCTCATTCGCAGCACTCACTCAGCAGCTTTCGCTAACTGGCCACCGCGCGTTGAGCCATGTCCATTGCGACAATTGTAACGCTTGGAGGCGGCTGTTGTCGCGGGTGGCGTCAAATGTGACGCTCTTGAAAAAGGCCAAAAAAAAACGCTGAACAAGTCAGCGTTTTAATCTTACAAAGTGGCACAAGGCCGATGTTAACCACCACCAAAGCCGGGGGCTAGGCGAAGGTATTTACCTGCGTACCTAGGGTGCCCTCTTTAGCTAGATCTGGCTGCGCGCCAGTATCGGCAGAGGCCATTATTTCAGTTACTTGATCAGCTTGCGTATCCAAAGCTTCTTTGAAAACCTGCATTTGAGCCTGTTCGGCGGTTTGCGCCTGATTCATATACAGCGATGCACTGACTGAACTGCTGATGCCTACATCCATATATCCACCTCATGGTGTGCAAATGTACTTATAAACTAGCAAAGCATTAGATCACGCGCAAAGATACCGTCTCTATTACTAGTGCTAGCGTCTATTACTATCGGCCTAACTCGCCTGATCATTAATAAATAAAGCGCTAGTTAGAACCTATCAGCACGAAATGGTGCCATATCGATGGCCGTGGGCTGCCCCTCCATCATATCCGCCATTAGATGACCGGTGGCGGGCCCCAGAGTGAACCCCTGATGGCCATGGCCAAAGGCAAGCCACAACCCTGGATGCCTTGGCGCAGGCCCAATCACTGGCTTCATATCGGGCAAACAGGGGCGCGCGCCTTTCCAAGGGGCGTCATCGCGTCGCTCGCCCAAGGGGAACACGCTGCGTGCCACTTTCTCGGCGGCGCCCAGTTGATTGACATCAGCAGGCGCATCCAAGCGATCCAGCTCAGCGCCGGTAGTCAAGCGAACCCCTGCGTTCATCGGCGCCAGCAGGTAGCCCACCTCGGCATCCATAACCCAGAAATTTAGCTTGGCTGGCGCTTGAGGCGCGTAGTGCATGTGGTAG
>OJIT01000139.1_pt1 | contig 10919 bp, 9 predicted proteins | sample 1595951 | NCBI WGS metagenome assembly OJIT01 (sample SAMN05416785, study PRJEB24817) | seawater metagenome | isolation source: Sea water | place: Canada:Atlantic | collected 2013-11 | reverse complement strand
CGAGATGGACGCAGTGACTGGAGTTCAGACGTGTGCTCTTCCGATCTGCGGGTGCCGTCTCAGGGTAACGGCTTTACGACAAGCCAAGCGAGGAACCTATGAAAGTACTCGTCGCGGTGAAACGCGTCATCGACTATAACGTCAAAATCCGCGTTAAGGCGGATCATTCGGACGTCGATCTTACCAACGTCAAAATGGCCATGAACCCCTTCTGCGAAATTGCCGTGGAAGAGGCGGTACGCCTGAAAGAGAAGGGCGTGGCGACAGAAGTCGTCGCCGTCACGGTAGGGCCCAAAGCCGCCCAAGAGCAACTGCGTACGGCATTGGCGCTGGGGGCAGACCGCGCCATCCATATCGAAACCGACGAGCGCGCCGAATCTCTGGCCGTGGCCAAGCTGTTGGCCAAAGTGGTCGAAGAGGAGCAGCCGGGGTTGGTGGTGCTGGGCAAGCAGGCCATCGACACCGACAACAACCAGACCGGCCAAATGCTCGCCGCGCTGACCGGCCTGCCGCAAGGCACCTTTGCCTCGGAAGTTGCAGTGGACGGTGACAAGGTGCATGTGACCCGTGAAATCGACGGCGGCCTGCAGACTATTGCGCTGACGCTGCCAGCGATTGTCACCACCGACCTGCGCCTCAACGAGCCGCGCTACGCCAAGCTGCCCGACATCATGAAGGCCAAGAAAAAACCGCTGGATGTGAAAACCCCCGCCGACTACGGCGTCGAGGTCGCCTCCAAGGTCAGTCTGCTCAAAGTCGAGTCGCCCGCCGAGCGCAAAGGCGGCGTCAAAGTCGCCTCGGTAGACGAGCTGATCGACAAACTGAAAAACGAAGCCAAAGTTCTTTGAGATAAGCTCTTTAAGATAAGTGCTTTGAAAACCGTACTTTAAGAAAAGAGCTTTGAAAGGAGTTGATGCCATGAGCATTCTGGTACTTGCGGATCTACACGAAGGCCAGCTGGCCGGCGCCACCGCCCACGTCGTAGCGGCCGCCCAAGCCATCGGTGGCGATATTGACGTTCTGGTGGCCGGTGAAGGGGTTCAAGCCGCCGCCGAAGCCGCCGCCAAACTTGACGGTGTAAGCAAAGTCCGCGTCGCGGATAACGCCGTTTACGCCCACCAGCTGGCCGAGCCCATGGGCGCGCTGCTGGCCGAACTGGCCGATGGCTACACCCACGTGCTGGCCAGCGCCTCCACTACCGGCAAAAACGTCCTGCCGCGTTTAGCGGCGCTAAAAGATGTTAGCCAGCTGTCGGACGTTATCGCTGTGGATAGCGCCGATACCTTCAAGCGCCCGATCTACGCCGGTAATGCCATTGCCACCGTTAAAAGCGACGACGCGCTGAAAGTGATCACCGTGCGCTCCACCGGCTTTGATGCGGTCGGCACCAGCGGCAGCGCGACGATTGAAACCGTCGACGTAGTGGTGGACAACAGCCAGTCCAGCTTTGTGAAGGAGGAACTGGCGCAGTCGGATCGTCCTGAACTGGGCGGTGCTAAGGTGGTGATCTCCGGTGGCCGAGGTATGGGCAACGGCGAAAACTTCAAGCTACTCGACGGCATTGCCGACAAGCTGGGCGCCGCTATTGGTGCTTCCCGTGCCGCGGTAGACGCCGGCTTTGTACCCAACGATATGCAGGTCGGTCAGACCGGCAAGATCGTTGCCCCGGATCTGTATATCGCTGTAGGCATTTCCGGTGCCATCCAGCACCTGGCGGGCATGAAGGACTCCAAGGTGATCGTCGCGATCAACAAAGACGACGAAGCACCGATCTTCCAGGTGGCGGATTACGGCCTGGTGGGGGATCTGTTTGAGATCCTGCCGGAGCTTGAGAGCAAGCTGTAAATGCTTCTGGCATCCACGTATTGGTCGGAACAACCCGTAGCGGGGGTCTTTCGCCAGGGATGGCGAAAGTAGCGCCCATGGATGGGTTCACAGCGCCCCCGCGTAGGGTTGTTCCGACCATGCCATTGCAGTGTGACATCTTCTTGAAAGGCCCAGAGGGGCCTTTTGCAGTATCACCGCACAATAACAACCAGCGAGTTTCCCATGCTAACGCGCCTAACCGCTTCATTAACCCTGCCGGTGATCGGTTCACCCATGTTTATCGTCTCCGGGCCAGAACTGGTGATTGCCCAGTGCCAAGCGGGCATTCTGGGTGCTTTCCCCGCGCTCAACGCCCGACCTGCTGATGTATTACGTGATTGGCTACAGCAGATCACTCAAACCCTGGCCGACTACGACGAGCAGCACCCCGAACAACCCTCAGCGCCCTTTGCGGTGAACCAAATCGTGCACCCCACCAATGATCGCCTAGAGCACGATGTCGCATTATGCGCCGAGTTCAAGGTGCCGCTGGTGATTACCAGTCTGCATGCGCCTAATCAGGTGGTGAAAAAGGTGCACGCCTATGGCGGGCTGGTGTTTCACGATGTGACCACGTTGAGGCACGCCAAGAAAGCGATCGATGCGGGAGTTGATGGGCTGATACTGGTCTGCCACGGCGCGGGCGGCCATGCCGGGCGGTTAAACCCCTTTGCGTTTGTGGCGGAGGTGCGCCGCTTTTACGATGGCCCGTTAGTGCTGGCGGGGGCGATTAGCAAAGGTGAACAGATCGTTGCCGCCCAGGCGCTAGGCGTGGACTTGGTGTATATGGGCACGCGCTTTATCGCCACCCAAGAGGCAAACGCTCAAGCGGCCTATAAACTGATGGTGCTGGACGCAGCGGCAGGCGACATTGTCTATACCAACCTGTTTACCGGCGTGCACGGTAACTATCTGCGGCAAAGTATCGAGCAGGCGGGATTGGATCCTGATGCGCTGCCTGAAGGTGATAAAACCGCTATGCGTTATGGCTCAGGGGGGAGCAGTAAGGCAAAAGCGTGGCGGGATATCTGGGGCGCGGGGCAGGGCGTAGGCGCTATTGCCTCTATGCACAGCGTGGCCGAAGAAGTGGCCACGCTGCGCCAGGATTACCAGAAAGCGTTAGATCATTTACGGCGGCTTTGACGAAACGCCGCCACCCGGGTGTGAAAATCTTCCGACGCTTTGCACTGATCTTGAAGCTCGCCCTCTAATTGCATCGTGTCATTTAGCGGGCGCTGGGCAGCTTCCCGTAAGGCGCGTTTGGTAGCGCTTAGCGCCTGGGGCGATTGACTCACAAGTGCTTGCGCCAACGACCGAGCTTCCATTAGTACTTGGTTATCTTCGACAACCCGGTTGGCCAGGCCCAGTGCCACGCATCGCTCTGCCGAAATGGACGTCGCTAGGGCAGCCATTTCAAATGCCCTAGCATGGCCAAGCTGGCGCACCAGATGCCAGCAGGCACCGCCGTCGGGGATGAGCCCAATATTGATAAAGGCAAGCTTCAGGTAGGCGGAGTGGCCCATCACCACCATATCGCTGGCGAGCACATAGGAAACACCGATGCCCGCAGCCGCACCGCTAACCGCTGCAATCACCGGCTTATTCATTGCCATTAGGCTACGCAGGGCAGGCAGAAAGAGCGTTTCCAGCCGTTCGCTCGCAGGCTGAGACGTTGCCTTCTCAAACTCTGCCAGGTCAGCGCCGGCGCAAAACGCACTACCTTCACCTCGCAGAATCACACAGCGAACTTGCTCATTGTCTGCCACCACCGCCAGCGCCTCGTTGAGTGCCAGGGCGGTGGCTTCATTCAGCGCATTGCGTACTTCGGGGCGTGCAATGGCCACTTCTACGATGCCGTTTTCAATAGCGCTGACAGTCACTAACTCGCCGACGTAATCTGGCATGTATCGCTCCCTAATTAGCTTTTCTGGCAACGTTCTCAGGCAACCTTTAACAGCTCGCTGACCGTTTCGAGATGATAGTCGCTGTCGCCCAGGTAGTGATCGAACATTACCAGATGCTTGGCGTAGTTCGCGACATAGCACTCTTCGGTCATACCCATCGCCCCATGCAGCTGGATCGCCTGTTCGGCAATAAAGCGAGCCGACTCGCCACAGTAGGCTTTGGCCGCGGCAATTTTGTAATCCCGTTCGCTGGCAGGGAGTGCGAGGCTAGTGGCGGCTAAAATCGCCATGGAGCGGGACTGCTCCAGGTGCAGGTGCATATCTACCATACGGTGCTGCAGGGCCTGAAAGGTCGAAAGCGGTACGCCAAACTGCTTGCGCTCTTTTAAATAAGCGAGCGTTTGGTCGCAGGCCTCCTCCATTGCGCCGATGGCTTGGGCGCAGAGCGCTGCTCGGCCAACGGCCAGCACCTCCGCTAGCTTATCGCTAACATCTTCACTCAGGCAGTTGGTTAACGGCAGCTTGACGCTGTCCAGGGTCAGGTCACCGGCGGGCTGATCGTCGATAGTGCGATATAGGTGCGTCGATGTGCCCGGTGCATCAGCGGGCACAATAAACAGCCCTAGCTTGCCGTTAGCTAATCGGGCACTGACCAGCGTACCCGCAGCGGCTTCAAGGTTAAGTACCACGTGTTTTTTACCATTTAACTGCCATTGGTCGCCTTGCTGGGTAGCCTGGGTAGATACCGTAAAGGCGTCGTAACGGGCGCCAATCTCCTGCCAGGCAAGCGCCAACTGATGCTCACCTTCAAGTAGTGGGGCTAGCCATCGGGTTTGCTGTTCGCTGTTGGCGGTAACGGCCAGCAGTTGGCCGGGCAGCACTAGGCCAGCCAGATAGGGCTCGGGCACTAAGCCTCGTCCCAATGCCTGCATAATAATCATCAGGTCGGTGCCATCGCCGCCTAGCCCGCCTACGTCTTCGCTGAAGGACATATGCAGCAAACCCAGCTCGGCAAAGGTGCGCCATAGTGCAGAAGCGCGGTTTGGAGCAGCGGCTAGCATAGCGCGGCGCTGCTCGGGGGAAACCTGGTCGGCCACCAAACGGGTGAGCGTTTCTTCGAGCATGCGCTGCTCGTCGGTTAAAGCAAAATCCATGGTGACCTCACATGTTTAAAATGGTTTTGGCGACGATACTTTTCTGTATCTCGTTGGCACCGCCATAAATCGACAGCTTGCGACGGTTGAAGTACTGGGCGCTGGCGGCCGCGCTTTGGGCGCGCTCGTCATCCAGGCTGCCTTCGCCATGCAGGAAGTCGGGGAAAAATGGCAGTGCGGCGGGGCCAAGGGCACGGCGGGTGAGTTCGCTTAGCTCCTGGCGAAGCTCTGAGCCACGTACTTTCAGCAGCGAGCTCTCTGCGCCGGGTACGCCGCCATCCCGGGCCGCGGCAATCACGCGCAGGTTGGTCACTTCTAGCGCCATAAGTTCGAGTTCCGCTTTCACTACCCGCTGGCGGAAGCTGGGTAATTCCAGCAGCGGCTTGCCACGATGTTGAATCCGGCTCGCCAGCGACTTCAAGTGGCGCAGCGCCTGCTTGGCGTGACCAAGCCCCGCAATCCCCGTACGTTCGTGGGTGAGCAGGAACTTAGCGCAGGTCCAGCCCTGGCCCTCTTCACCAACGCGATTTTCAACCGGCACGCGAACATTGTCTAAAAAGACTTCATTGACCTCATGGGCGCCATCCAAAGTGATAATTGGCCGCACGGTGATACCGGGGCTCTGCATATCAATCAGCAGAAAGCTGATGCCAGCCTGCTTCTTGGCGTCTGGGTCGGTGCGCACTAGGCAGAACAGCATGTTGGCGTGCTGGCCCAGGGTAGTCCAGGTTTTCTGACCATTGACGATATAGTGGTCGCCATCACGCACGGCGCGGGTATTTAGGCCCGCTAAATCAGAGCCAGCGCCGGGCTCTGAGTAGCCTTGGCACCACCAATCCTGATTGCTCAAAATGCGCGGCAGGTAGTGCTGTTGCTGCTCGACACTGCCGAATTTCATGATGACGGGAGCCACCATGTTAACGCCGAAGGGTACGACTGTAGGTGCATGGGCAGCAGCACACTCTTCGTCGAAAATATGCCGCTGTACCGGCCCCCAGCCTGGGCCGCCGAACTCTTTTGGCCAGTTAGACGCCAACCAACCCTGTTCGCTAAGAATATTCTGCCAGCGCAGGTAGTCATCAGCGCGCAGATGGCGGCCCAAGCGCACGCGCTGGCTGATATCGCTGGGCAGTGCATCGGCTAGAAAGCGGCGTACCTGTTCGCAAAATGCCTGCTCTTCGGGGCTAAAGGTGAGGTTCATGGTCTATACATCCTTAGCAGCAGTTGAGAGCGTGGCCTGGCGGTGTGGCCCTCCTAGGTGACGCGGGTAGCCAAACGCTTCCACCGCGAGTAAATCGATGTCACTTTCCCGGTAGCAGAAGCCCTGTTCCGCTATATTGATACTTGCCTGTTCAAGCGCTGACTGCTTTTCACTGGCTGAAGCTTGCTGAATGGCATCATGCATCGCGCGAAGTATGCTTTTTTGTTGGCTGACCACGATGTTTAGCCGCAATGCTTTAAGGGTCAGTGCGGCTCGCTGCTGAGTAAGTGGCTCTGCGCTTACATTGACTAACTCACCTATTTGGCCATTTTCAGCAATGATCAGGCTTAGTGCACTAGCGGTGGAGCAGGCACTGCCAATCTCTTCCAGTGTAACAACCGGGCAATTCGCGAGGGAATCCTGAGTCGTATTTGGCCCCAGTAGGCAAAGCTCGGTGGCCTCGTTGGATGCGTTGGTTAAGCTAATGCCTGCCTTTTGCGCGGCCTTTTGCAGGCGTTCAAAGAGCGGATGCTCACCAATCAGCGCAACGTGTTTAAAAGCACTGGCTTTCTCAACGTCGGGCACTAGGTGCGGGCTGCGTGCGGCAAAAAACAGATGAATAAGCCCGGCGCGCTGGGGGGAGTCCATACAGGCTAGAAACAGCTCCCGCTCGCGGCGTAACCCAGCCTCCAGTGACTCGGCATCCACGCAGGCCTGAATCGTTTCGACAATGCGAAACGGCGAGAACAGTTCGGAAGACTGTTGGTTAAGCTGATCCAACGTCTTAGTGATGGCCTGGGGGTTCGCCGCCGGGGCAGGAAGTTGGCCGGTGATACGGGGCGTTTGGGCGCCTGCCAGCACTTCCTGGGCGGCCGCTAAACCCGCTTCAAGCGGCGTTTCAGCACTGCTAATGGCGTCGATAATGCCTGCCTCAAGTGCTTCTTCTGCTTCCACAAAACGCCCGCTGGTGATCATCTCTAAGGCGAGCTCAACGCCTACTAAACGCGGCAAACGCTGGGTGCCACCAGCGCCGGGCAGTAGACCCAGCTTAACCTCCGGAAGACCCACTCGGGTTCCCGCCAGTGCCACTCGATAGTGGCAGCCCAAAGCCACTTCCAATCCACCGCCCAGGGCTGTGCCGTGCAGGGCGGCAATCAGCGGTTTTGGGCAGGCTTCCAGTTGGTTAATCACATCGGGCAGCAGAGGGGCTTGAGGCGGCTGACCAAACTCACGAATATCTGCCCCGGCAATAAAGGTGCGGCCATCGGCGAGCACGACCAGCGCTTTAGCATCTGTGTCAGCAACACCCTCTTTAAGCGCATCGACTAAGCCACCGCGTACCGCGTGACTTAAGGCATTGACCGGCGGATTGGCTATTTGAATAACGCCTACATCGCCGTGACGCTGATAATGAACGGACATAGTTAGGCTCTCGTATTTCGCATGATAGTGAATTGAAAAGAGTACGCTTGGCGCCCCATCTGTTACGCAACAGAGGCGCTTTGCGAACGCCGATGGTGGCGCTGGCTTAAGCGTGCCATCAAAACACCGGGTACCAGCGCGGCTGCGGCCAGACCGATCAATTCCCACTGGCTAAGCGGCACCATCCCACCACCCGGTAGCGCCAGTAGTAGGCCAGCGATCAGTATCAAGGCACGAATCACGATCTCTTGCAGTGCGCCATAGCCCAGTCGACCAACCCCCATCAGGTAACCCTGCATGGCAGAAGCAAACAGGATGATGCCGATGACCGCCTGGATAAAGACAGCCACGATCATCAGCGGCGCGCCCTGCATAATCAGCGCGGGGTTGAGTACGAATAGGAAGGGAATAAAGTAGATCACGCTACCCAGACGCATCGCCTGCAGGCCCGTTTCCATGGGCCGGGCTCCGGCCACGGTAGCCGCGGCAAAGGCACCCAGTGCCACTGGCGGGGTAATAAAGCTCAGCATGCCCCAATAGAGAATGAACATATGTACGGCCATGGGATCCAGTCCGCCGCCTTGAATCAGTGCAGGGGCTAGAGCAACGGCGAGGAAGATATAGGCAGCCGTCACGGTCATGCCAATACCCAGCACAAAACTGGTAACTGCGCCCATAATCAGCAGCAGCGGCACGCTGCCACCGGCAATATTGATAAAGTCGTTAGCGATGGTGCCGGAAAGGCCGGTCATCGAAAGTGCGCCCACCAGCATGCCCACGCCAGCCAAAATAGCGATTAACTCGGCAAACAGCTTGGCCGCAGACGACAGCGTATCGGCTACATTCTTCCAGCCCCAGCGGTTATGTTTGGAAAGCTGGTTGAGCACCAACAGCAGCGCGGTGGCGTAGAAAGGTGCCACGGCTTCGCGCTGCATAATCAGCAGCATCCAAACTAATAAAGCAAAGACAAAAATAAAGTACCAACCCTCTTTGAGGGTTTGCCATAGCGAAGGCAGTTCAACGGCGGGCAAGCCTTTAATGTCGTGGCGGGCCGCGTAGGCATCAATCTGAATAAACAGACCCAAGAAATACAGAATTGAAGGAATGACGGCAGCCAGTGCTACCGCGGAATAGGGAATGTCGAGAAACATGGCCATGACGAAAGCGGTTGCGCCCATCACCGGTGGCATCAATACACCGCCGGTTGAGGCGCAGGCTTCCACACCGCCAGCAAAGGAGCGGCTCATACCGATACGACGCATGGCGGGAATCGACAAAACACCGGTGGTTAGTACGTTACTAATAACGCTGCCGCTCATCGAGCCCATCAGGCCGCTGGAGAAAATCGACACCTTAGCGGGGCCGCCGCGCACATGGCCCAGCAGCGCAAATGCCAGGTTGATAAAAAACTTACCGCCGCCGCTTTTTTGCAGCACGACACCAAAGATCAAAAAGCCGATCACCAGGCCCGCGAACGCCTGCAGCGGCACCCCCATGATGCTTTCGGTACTCATGGTGTGGTACATAGCGGTCTGTTCAAGCGTCGAAGGAAACGCCTGGATAGGGCCGGGGACGATATCCGCCACCAGCGGGTAAAGAGAGAAGACCCCCGCAATGATAGCAATCGGTAAACCGCCTGCCCGGCGGGCCGCTTCGATAATGAGCAGCCAGTAGGCATAGCTGGCATAAATAGCGATCTCAGGCGCAGAAAACGCCCAGCCGCGCTCTAAAATAGGGACTGCGTTATAAACAAAATAGCCGCCAACGATTAGCGTTATAGCGCTCAATAGGTAGTCGTACCAAGGGATAGGCTGTTCTTGTTGGCGACTCCGCATGGGCCAAAGCAAGAAAACCAGCGGTAGCAGTAGTGCCACAACGGCATAGTAGAACTGTGTTTCCAAGCCGGTTACGAACGTCAGTAAGCCAACGTTGAAAAGATAATCCAGCGTCATCGCCATCAAGATGACGGTGACCGTGGCGGGGATCCAGCGCAGCGCAGGGGGAAGCTGACGAATTTGGCTGATTTTTTCTTTAACCTGCTGATTATTGGCAGGTGAGGTATCTGTGGTCATGAGGGCATCCGTCAATCAGCAGGGGGCGGCAAGTGCCGCCCCGTGGCGTATTACTCGAAGATCGGTTCGAAACCGGCATCGCTAAGCGCGGTGGCTCGGGCTTCCATCCAGTCGGCAGTAAACGCCTCGTCATCACTGGGGGCGTCTTGCATAAAGCTTTCCCAGGCGCTTAGCAGTACATCCTGACGTTCAACTAGCTTATCCTGATGGGCCTGCATTTCATCAGTCCATACGTCGATCTCTTTGTAGTACTCCACGACCGCATCGTGGAACGGCACTACCCATTGAAGATCTTGCTGTTCCAAGGCGTAGCCAAGCGCCCCTGGGGCGTTATCTTTGTAGTCGTCGAAATTTTCCTGCATGGCCTTGATTAGGCCATAAGCGACGTTGTCATCCAGGTCTTGGTTGGCGACCACAATGGGGTATGGGTAGCTAGCGCTGGGCACCGGGTTTTCGGCGCTGATGCCACCAGCCCCAGACGTGACTTCGTGCGGGCGGAAGTAGGGCGCAACGGCGGCCATGCGCTCCCAGCCGGCTTCGTCGTTGGGGTCTAGCACTGGCCAGCTAATGCCGCGAGGGCTACTGGCCAACTGCTGGGCGGGCGGGGTGACCGTTGTGGTAAAGGAGGCATCCACATCGCCAGCGATAATGCCGTCGAACGAGCGGCCGTAGCCGGGGTAATCAACCCGCTCTACGTCATCCCAGGTTAAACCGCCAAAGGCGAGGTACGCCTCTGTGCCTTTATTGAGCGCATCGTCGCCACGGATATAGGCGATGCGTTTGCCCGCCAAGTCAGCGGGCGTTTCAACATCCAGGTCGCCCGCGAACGCAAGGGAGAGGCCAAAAGAGGCGGTGGAAGTGGTAATCACGCGCAGCGGCTGAGGGCCCCAGTCACGGTCGGCAAACATCATCACACCTTCCGCTCCGTAGTAGCTGGCGATCCCACAGGCGCAAAGGTCAACGCGGCCCTGCTTGAGCGGCGTCATGCGTGATACATCGTTATCACCCGGCAGAATACGTACAGACGAATCGTATTTGTTCTGCAACATATTGCCGATGGCGACGGCTTGGGCATAGCCGCTTGAGTTGGTGCCATAGGCCGTCCAGGCCATGGTGCCGGGCAGTTCAATTTCGTTGGCGTGGCTGACGGCTGCGCCGAGTAGCGATAGAGGTAAGGCGGCAATAAGTAGGCGTTGAGCGAAGGGACGCATTGGGATGCTCCTTTATTGTGGTTGTAGTGACGTTGATGGTGACGTTTAGTTGCTGGTTATTTGATTGAATGTGTTTTGCTGTGCGGTAT
>OJIT01000133.1_pt1 | contig 11149 bp, 6 predicted proteins | sample 1595951 | NCBI WGS metagenome assembly OJIT01 (sample SAMN05416785, study PRJEB24817) | seawater metagenome | isolation source: Sea water | place: Canada:Atlantic | collected 2013-11 | reverse complement strand
TATTGGTTAAAAAAATCAGCCCCTGGGAGTCTTTATCGAGCCGCCCAATGGGAAAAATACGCACGCCATGCTTCACAAACTCAACGATATTGTCCTTTTCGCTGGACTCAGTGGTACTGACAATGCCCACCGGTTTGTTCAGCGCGATCAGTACCAGATCCTCTTCTTCCTGAGGCTCGATCTCCTGACCGTTTACTTTAACCAAGTCACCCGCCACCACTTGATCACCGGTAGTCGCACGGCGACCGTTTATCCATACGTTGCCCTGCTCCACAAAACGGTCGGCTTCACGGCGAGAGCACATCCCGCTCTCGCTAATATATTTATTGATACGGGTAGTTTTTCGAAACGACATAAAACGCCATGTGGCTATAAGAGGATAAGCAAACAGTTAAAAAGAGGAGCCGGGCTCCTTTAAGAAGGCCAACTCCTCGTCGGTAGAGCCCCGCCCCCACAGTGCGTTGCGGTGCGGGTAGCGCCCAAAACGATCAATAATCGCCTTGTGGCGCACTTCAAAGTCGTAGTTATTCTCTAACCCCGGCTGGTCAAACAGCTGCATCGCCAGCTCATGAATGGCCGCGGATTCGCTATGCATATAGGGCATATACAAAAACGCACGCTGCTCGCTGGTTAGTTCTGCGTCTGCCCCAGCGGCTACCGCCTCTTGAGCTAGCGCCAGCGCTAAGGGATCAGTGGCAAAAGCGCGGGAATCATCGCGATAGATATTGCGCGAGAACTGATCCAGCACAATGATCTCCGCAAGCCGCCCTTGCGCCGTTTGACGCCATGCATAACATTCGCACCGCGCGGCTTGGGCATGCAGTGCGCCAAACCGCTGCGAGATTGTACGATCCAACTCAGTGTCTTTTTTAAACCACTGAGCAGGCGTCAACTCCTCAAACCAAAAGTCGAGTACCGCTTGAGCATCTGAGGACATTGACGCCTCCCTGTTGTAGTAGAACGTTGTAGTAAAACGTTACGGTTAAAAATCACGGTAAAAAATCGTGTTAAAACAGCCTAGCCGGTGTTGCGCAGACCTGCCGCTATGCCCGCCATAGTGACCATCAACGCCCGGGAAAGATCGGCGCTGATCGCCCCATCGGCGTCGCGATTACGCTGCAGCAACTCCGCCTGCAAACCGTGCAGCGGATCGATGTAGGGGTTGCGAACATCGATCGCCTGGCGAATCAGCGGCGTGTTTTCCAATAGCTTCTCTTGCTGAAGAATATCCAGCACTGCTTCTTCCAACGACGCGAAGCGCTGGCGTAACTTTTTACCCAGCGCCTTCAGCGAGGGCTCGTCGACCAAGCGGTGCTCATAATAAGCGGCAATGGCGACATCGGCTTTGGCCAGCAGCATCTCCAGCATGTCCAGGTAGGTGCCGAAGAAGGGCCATTCGTTGCGCATCTCCTGTAGCACATCGCGTCCACCGGGCTGTTCTAAGCGCCGCGCAAAAGCTTCGCCGCTGCCCAGCCACGCCGGCAGCATCAGGCGAATCTGTGTCCAGGCGAAAATCCATGGAATGGCGCGCAGGGTTTCGACCCCGCCATCCTGACGCCGCTTGGTGGGGCGTGAGCCTAACGGCAGCCTACCCAAGGCGCCTTCCGGTGTGACCGCGCGGAAATAGGGCACAAAGTCTGGGTCTTCACGCACGACGCCCACATAGGCACCATGCGCTACCTTAGCGAGCTGATCCATCTCTTCACGCCAATGCGGTTCCGGCGCACGCGGTGGCAACAGCGTGGCTTCCAGCACTGCACAGGCATAGATCTCCATGGAGCGCAGGGCAATATCGGGCTGGCCAAACTTGAAGCGAATCATCTCGCCCTGCTCGGTCACCCGCAGACTGCCGTTTACCGAACCGGGTGGCTGGGAGAGTATCGCCGCATGGGCCGGGCCGCCACCACGACCAACGGTGCCGCCACGGCCGTGGAACAGGGTTAAATCGACGCCGTGCCGGTTACACACATTCACCAGCGACTCTTGAGCGCGGTACTGCGCCCAGGCAGCGGCCAGCTGGCCGGCATCTTTTGCCGAGTCGGAGTAGCCGATCATGACCTCCTGACGGTCATCGATCAGCGAACGGTAGCCCGGTATCGCCAGCAGCTGATCCACCACATCGCCTGCGTGATCCAGGTCGTTAAGGGTTTCAAACAGCGGTGCGATAGGTAGCGTTACCTGCCCCCCGACCTCTTTCATCAGCAGTGCCACGGTGAGCACGTCGGACGGCTCAGCGGCCATGGAGATAATATAAGTCCCCAGCGCTTCGGAATGCTCTTGGGCGATGACTTTAAACGTATCCAGCACTTCGCGGGACTCGGCGGAGCACTCCCAGCGGCGCGGAATCAGCGGTCGACGTGAGGCCAGCTCCTCAAGCAGAAATTCCTGACGTTTGGCTTCGTCCCACTCCTGGTAGTGACCCAGGCCAAGGGCGCTGGTCAGCTCTTCAATGACCTGGGCATGGCGACTGGCTTCCTGACGTAGGTCAAGCTTGGTCAGCGTAACGCCAAACACCGCTACCCGACGCAGCGTATCCAGCAACGCGCCATTGGCGATGGTGTCGAGGCCCACATCACACAGCGAGCGGTAGCAGGCGAGCAGCGGTGAGTAGAGCTGATCGCGGGTTTCAATAATCGGCCCGCCATCATAGTTATTCCCCTCCAGCTCGGCCTTGGCCCAATCTCGCGTTGATTCCATCTTCGCCAGCAGGCGTTTCAACACTTCGCGGTAAGGCTCTGCTACATCGCCTGCCTCGGCTTTGAGCGCGCTATTGGCCTTCCACATGGAGAGTTCGGTTTTGAGCTGTTCAAGATCGCGCAAATAGAGGTCGGCGGCCATCCAGCGGCCAAGCAGCAACACTTCACGGGTCACTCGGGCGGTCACGTTGGGGTTACCGTCGCGGTCACCGCCCATCCAGGAGGCGTAGCGTATCGGCGCGGCGTCCAGGGGCAGGCGTTCACCGGCGGTATCCAGCAGCAGGTTATCCAAATCTCTATGGAAATCTGGTACCGCCTGCCACAGCGAATTTTCAATCACCGCAAAGCCCCACTTGGCTTCGTCCACCGGGGTGGGCCGCTCGTGGCGAATCTCGTCGGTGTGCCACGCCTGGCTAATCAGTTCTTCCAGGCGCCCCTGAGCGCGGGTGCCACGCTCCGGGTAATCCTCGGAACTCTCAATGGCGGTTAAGCACTCATCGATGGCATCATATTTTTGGATCAAGGTGCGGCGGATAACTTCGGTGGGGTGCGCGGTTAGCACCAGCTCAACGCGCATATTGGCGAGGGTCTCGACCAGTTTACGCGGTGAGTTGCCCGCCTGCTCGGCACGCGCAAGCAGTTCCCCGAGCACCGGCTGGGAGCCGGGCTTGTAGTCCTCTACCCGGCGAAAGCGCGCCCGATAGTGCTGTTCGGCAATGTTCGCGAGGTTTAAGAACTGGTTAAACGCCCGGGTGACCGGCAGCAGATCCTGCTCGGGAAGCTCACGCAGGTACTCGATCAATTCACGCTGCTGCAGTGAATCGCCCTGGCGCCCGCGCTTGGCGTGGGCGCGAATGGTTTCAATTTTATCGACAAATGCTTGGCCCAAATCGTCGGCAATGGTTCGCCCCAGGCTGTCGCCCAGAATACGCACATTATCGCGCAGAGATTCGTGTAGGTCGTGACTCATTGGCATGGCCTCCTTGCAGGGGTCGCGTCATTATTAGATCAGGAATGGGTAGATTGTTTTTCTTCTGCTTTGGCTGCCTGCCAGTGGGCTTCCATCTCGTCTAGGGAAGCCTCTATTAATGGCCGCTGGGCAGCGCTAAGCTCGCGCTCGACAAAACGAAAGCGGCGCTCGAACTTGGCATTGGTAGCGCGCAGGCACTGCTCTGGATCGGCATTCAGCGTGCGGGCAAGATTGGTCACTGCAAACAGCAAATCGCCGACTTCTTCCTGGGCGTGCTGTTGATCACCGGCGGCGAGCGCCTCTTCTACTTCCGCCAGCTCTTCACGAATTTTAGCCACCACGCCGCGCGCATCGGGCCAATCGAAGCCTACTCGCGCGGCGCGCTTGGACAGCTTGGCAGCGCGGCTAAGGGCGGGCAGCGTGCGCGGCACATCGTCTAGCACAGAGGGCCGCTCAACGGCTCTCTCGGCACGCTCCTCGGCCTTCAATGACTCCCAGCGGCTGTTGACCTGCTGAGTTTGCACCTCTTCGGCACTCACTCCTGGCGGGCGGCGGGAAGCCAGCGTGCCATCCGGAAACACGTGCGGATGGCGGCGCAGCATTTTGGCGGTCAACGTATCGACGATATCAGCAAAGTCGAAGCGCTGCTCTTCCGCGCCAAATTGGGCGTAGTAGACCACTTGAAAGAGCAGATCGCCCAGCTCGCCGGGCAGCTCGTCGAAAGCACGCCGCTCGATGGCATCGGCGACCTCGTAGGCCTCTTCCAGGGTGTGGGGCACAATGCTGTCCCAATCCTGCTGGAGATCCCAGGGGCAGCCCTGCTGCCGGTCGCGCAGCACCTGCATCAGGGTCAGCAGATCATCGATACCATGGCGCATTATGCCCCTCCCTTGCGAATTTGTTGTTCCGGGTCGGCGTTGCGCAAACGGCGCACTTCGGTAACGTTGGGCAACTGCTGGATACGCGAGAACAACCGTCCCAGGGATTCAAGGCCATCGACTTCCAGGGTAATGCGCAGCCGGGCAATGCCTTCATCGGTGTCCGTTAGCGTGTTCACGGCAAGCACGTTGACTTTTTCATTACCGAGCAGGCCCGTGACATCGCGCAGCAGCCCGGAGCGATCCCAGGCCTGAATCTCGATGGTCACCGGGTAGCGGGTCTGGGCGCGTTCGCCCCACTCCACTTCAATAATGCGCTGGGGTTCGTCCAGCCGCAATTGCAGAATATTACTGCAGTCCTGGCGGTGAACGGTGACGCCACGCCCCTGGGTAATAAAGCCGATAATCGGTTCGCCAGGCACCGGACGGCAGCAGTTGGCCATACTGGTTTTAAGGTTGCCGACGCCGAGCACCGTGATATCGCTTTTGGTGGCTTTGCTGGATTGGCGCTTAGGTTTGGCGAGCAGGCGATCGAGCTGCTCTTGGTCGTCGGTTTCACCAAACAGTTGCTGAGCCTGGTGCAGCACCTGACCGATACGCAGGTCACCAGCGCCGATGGCCGCGTACATGTCCTCGGCGTTTTGGTAGTTGACCGCCTTGGCCAGCTTGGGCAGATCGAGACCTTCGACATCCAGGCGGCGCATTTCACGGTCAAACAGCACGCGCCCCTCGTCCAGGTTTTGATCCCGTGCCTGATGTTTGAACCACGCCTGGATTTTGGCCCGCGCCCGGGAAGTGCGTACATAGCCCAAACTGGGGTTTAGCCAGTCGCGGCTTGGGCCGCCTTTAGTGGCGGTAAGAATTTCTATCTGCTGGCCGGTTTTTAACTTGTAGGTGAGCGGCACAATGCGCCCATTAATCTTGGCCCCTCGGCAGCGGTGGCCAATCTCGGTATGCACCCGGTAGGCGAAATCGATCGGTGTGGCAATTCGCGGCAGGTCAATCACGTGACCGTCAGGAGTGAAGACGTAAATGCGGTCAGGGGCCACATCACTGGAGAGCCCTTCGCGCAAATCGCCAAAGCCGCCCACTTCGTCCTGCCACTCCAGAACCTGACGCAGCCAGGCAATTTTCTCTTCGTAGCTACGGCTTTTGGCGTTGGTATCGTGGCCTTTGTAACGCCAGTGGGCACAAACGCCCAGCTCCGCTTCGTCGTGCATGGCGAAGGTGCGAATCTGGATTTCGAGCACCTTGTTTTCCGGCCCCATCACGGCGGTATGCAGCGACTGATAGCCGTTCTTTTTGGGGTTGGCGATATAGTCGTCAAACTCGTTGGGCACGTGGTGCCAGCGCGAGTGAATAATCCCCAGCACGGTGTAGCAGTCCGCCACTTCCGGCACCAGAATACGCACTGCGCGCACGTCATGAACTTGCGAAAAATCGATCCGTTTGCGCTTCATTTTGCGCCAGATCGAATAGATATGCTTGGCTCGCCCATCCACGTCGTAGCGGTGGATGTGCTGAGCTTCCATCAAGCCTTTGATGGTTTCGACCACATCGTGAATATAGCGGTCGCGGTCAAGGCGTTTCTCCGCCAACAGCTTGGCAATCGCCTTGTACTCATCTTCGTGCAGGTAGCGAAACGATAGATCTTCCAGTTCCCACTTAAGCTGACCGATGCCCAGGCGGTGGGCCAGCGGCGCATAAATATCGGCGACTTCACGAGCCACCAGTAAACTTTTTTCCCGGGGGGCGTCTTTTACCTGGCGTAGTGCGCAGGTGCGTTCGGCAATCTTAATGAGCGCCACGCGCACATCACCGACCATATTGACCAGCATCTTACGCAGGTTTTCCTGCTGATTGTGTTGGCCCATGCCATGGTCAGGCGCCAACGGGTAGCTAATAGCGGCCATTTGCAGCACGCCATCAATCAGACTGGCCACTTCTTCGCCAAAGCGTTTTGTCACGGACTCAAGGCTCAGCAGCCCTTCCCGCACTGCACGGTAGAGAACGGCGGCCTCAAGCGTGGCTTGGTCTAGCTTTAACTCACCAAGGATATCGGCCATTTCCAGGCCCATGCGAAAACTAGAGCCTGGCGATAGCCATACGCGATGGGTGCGCGGGGCTTCAAGCTCCAGTTGTTCGGCGAGTTCACAGGCACCGACTAGACGCTCAGGCTCAGGTAGGCGCACATCCTCCTGCAGGCGCGTTAACCACTGCTGTATATCCACCTTTCCGCCCGCGGTTAGCGGCTGGTCTTCACGCACTTTCACCATGACAATTACTCATCCTTTCAGGGAGACGGTCTCTGCACGACCGCCACCGTGGCTTGATGCGATGGGGAAACGTCTAGTCCCCGTATTCGAACAGCATCAGCGTTTCCATATGCGCAGTGTGAAGGAACATATCCGCCACTGCTACTTGCTTGACCCGGTAACCCGCATGCACAAGATGTGCCGCATCCCGAGCAAGCGTCGCCGGATCACAGGAAATATAGACCACCCTGGGCACCGGGTGATGCGCCAGCGCCTGACAAATAACTTCGGCGCCGCTTCGCGGCGGATCGAGCACAAGCGCATCGCTACCGCCATGAACGGTCAACAGCTCCTTAACGCTGGCAGCGCTGTTTAAATCAGCCTGCTGACCGCTGACCATCAGTTGGTTGCGCTTAGCGTTAATCGCAATGCGCGCCACCATGGCGGGGTTACCTTCCACCGCATAGACCTCAGCACCCGCTGCCGCTATGGGGAGGCTGAAATTACCGATACCAGCGAACAGATCGAGTAATTTTTGCCCTGGCTTAGGCGCTAACCACTGGATGATCTGGGCGACCATTTGCTGGTTAACCGGGGCGTTGACCTGTAAAAAATCGCCCGGTGCAAAACTTAAGCTAAGCGGTGGTTGGCCGGTAACGGTTAGCGACTCTTCAAGCGCCGGCGCTGCGCCATGCCAGTGCAGTGTGGGTGTTTCACGCCCCAACCAAGTGCCCAGCGCCACTCCCTGCTGCTGCGCAAAGGCTTGCCAGCGTTCGGCGTCCCCGGTGTGCTCTTTTAACTGACGTACTAACACGACCTGCGTGGTCGCCGTCGCCAATAACTCAATATGCCCTACCTGGCGCGGCGCCTCTAACGTACCCAGCAGCTCACGCAGAGGAGTTAACAGGCGCTGTAAGGGATCAACTAACACCGGGCAGCGTTCAATATCCACCAGGCGGTGGCTATGGGCGGCACGAAAACCCAGGCGCGTAGTACCCTGGCCGTCGACTTTGACCCCCAGCCGTGCACGGCGCCGATAGCCCTGATCGCTGCCTTGAATCGAGCCGATCTCACTTAGCGTTATACCCTGGCGAGAAAACAGATCGCGTACCACTTCACGTTTATGGTCACGCTGGGCGTCGACACTTAGGTGCTGCAGATCACAACCGCCACAGTGGCCAAAATGCGGACAAGGCGGCTTAACGCGCAGCTCGGAGGTGGTCAGCAGCGATTTGATATGCGCTTCATCAAAACGTTTGCGAGTGAGATGAATGGCCACTTCAACCTGTTCACCGGGCAACGCCTGATCAACAAACACGGTTTTACCGTTGGCTGAATGGGCCACGCCACGCCCATCATGAGCCAAACGCTCAATGACCAACGGCGATGCGTCCTCTACAGCGGTATGCGGAGCCTTGCCACCCGGCGTACGCGCTAGTCCAGAGTGACCTGACGCGGGCCTGGGCGGCCGCCGTTTTCCCAACATGGCCATGGTTATACTCCTGGGGCAAATAGGCCAGTGGAGAGATAACGATCACCACGGTCGCAGACGATAAACACAATCACCGCATTTTCGGTTTGCTCCGCGATACGTAGCGCGCCCGCGAGACTGCCACCCGATGAGACCCCGGCCAGAATGCCCTCTTCACGGGCCAGACGGCGCATATGCTCTTCGGCCTCTTGTTGGCCAATATCAAGGGTGACATCCACCCGCGGCGCTTCAAAAATAGCCGGCAGGTACGCTTGTGGCCAGCGACGAATGCCGGGAATACTGGCGCCATCGGCGGGCTGCAAACCGACAATCTGAATAGCCGGGTTTTGCTCTTTCAAATAGCGCGACACCCCCATAATGGTGCCCGTGGTGCCCATCGAGCTGACGAAATGCGTCACCTCGCCCCCGGTTTGCTCCCATACTTCGGGACCGGTGGTACGATAGTGGGCCAGCGGGTTATCAGTGTTGGCGAACTGGTTTAGCGGCTTGCCTTCGCCCCTGGCGATCATGCCATCCGCAATATCCCGAGCCTCTTCCATACCGCCCGCTTTGCTGGCGGAAATTAATTTAGCGCCATAGGCCGCCATTGCCTGCTTACGCTCTTCCGAGGCGTTTTCCGGCATAACCAGCACCATCTGGTAGCCCTTAATCGCGGCCGCCATGGCTAGCGCAATACCGGTATTACCTGAGGTCGCCTCAATCAGCGTATCACCGGGGGCTATATCACCTCGGGCTTCTGCTTCATTGATCATTGAGAGCGCGGGGCGGTCTTTAACCGACCCAGCGGGATTATTGCCTTCAAGCTTGGCCAACAGGGTATTGTTACGCCCCGCGCTAATGCGCTTAAGGCGTACCAGGGGCGTGTTGCCAACCACATCTTCTATTGTGGGATAGCCCTTAAGATCGTTCATGAATGTTCCTTATCGTCACCGTTATGCTGCATTATATCGGTGCTGCCTTAGGCTGGACAGGCAACCTCATTGAATCAGCGAGCTTCTTTTCATGTCTTTGAATACCCGACTGCTGTTTGCGTTACTCGGTTTCCCGCTCCTGGTGTACGCCATGATGGCCGTACTGCTGGTTATACAGAGTGATACGCAAGCTCGCGAGGCACACCAAACGCGGTTAGAAAGCGTCGGCGAGCTGCTCGCCCCGAACCTTGCTGCTGCGGTCGCAACGGGTGATGAGCAACGTCTGGAAGCCCTGTCGCGTCAACTCCTTGCTATGAAAGGACTGCGAGCGGTTGCGCTATTTGATGCCCAGGGCGACCGTCTATTATTACTCGGGCAATCCAACCTACCACCGCTAAACGCCCCAGATGATCAGCAATTGATTAAGCAGCAGGATGCATGGCGACTGCGCTTGCCACTGAACCCTCCTCAAACAAGTGTCAGCCAAGCTGGGGACAGCCGCGTTGGCTGGCTAGATATCGAAATGGATACCCGTACGCTAACCCTTGGTCGCTATAAGTTGATTGCCAGCCTTAGCTTGGGTGGCATGCTGCTTGGCCTGCTGCTGTTTTTAGTCGCTTTTGCGATCAGTCGCTATACCACCCGCCCGCTGGAAGAAGCCAACCAAGCCCTTTATCGGCTATCCCGCGGCGACTATCGGCTACATCTGGCGCCCTCTAATGCCACAGAACTCCATCACCTGAGTAGCTATATTAACGCCCTGGCCGAGCACTTTCAGCAAGCCCAGCGGGATATGCAAACGCAAATCGAGCAGGCCACCAGCGAGCTGCAAGAGTCCATGGAAACCATTGAAGAGCAGAATATCAAGCTCGATTTGGCCCACCGCAGCGCGCTGCGGGCTAATGCCGTGAAGTCTGAATTTCTGGCCAATATGAGCCATGAGATCCGCACACCGCTAAACGGGATTATCGGTTTTTGCCGGTTACTGGGACGCTCATCACTGGATACGCGCCAGCGGGAGTGGCTGCAGCACGTACACCGCGCTTGCGACAACCTGCTTATGCTGGTTAACGACGTGCTCGACTTCTCCAAACTTGAAGCGAATCGCCTCACCCTGGAAGAGACAGATATCGACATTGTCGCACTGGTCGACGAAGTGGTCGGGCTACACGCCCCTGAAGCCCAGCGCAAGCAACTGCACTTGGTGGCCATGGTATATGACGATGTGCCTACCCCGCTAACCGGTGATCCGCTGCGTATTCATCAGGTATTGAATAACTTGATAGGCAATGCGCTTAAATTCACCCAGCACGGCGAGGTGATCGTGCGTGTCATGTTGGATAATTTAGAAGGCCAGCATGTGGTGCTTAATCTGAGCGTCAGTGACACGGGCATTGGCCTCAGCGACGCCCACCAGGAGGCCCTCTTCAGCGCCTTTTCCCAAGCAGAACCAAGCCACTCACGGCAATTTGGTGGCAGCGGCCTTGGGCTTACTATCTGCCGCCAGTTGATTGAACGCATGGGCGGCGAGATTGGCGTGGAAAGCTCGCTGGGCAAAGGAACCACTTTCTTCTTTACACTGCCTATGCTGGCTCATAAAGCGGCCGAGCGACCTCCAGAAATTAGCTTGGCCAACCCGACCATTCGCTTATATGAAACTCATGCTCCAACCCGCCATGTACTGGAGCACTTGCTAGAGCGCTGGGAAGCACAACCCATCGCCTTTGATGTCTCGGAGCCAGCGAAATTGCTGATATTGGGACTTGAACACAGCGACTTTAGCCCCGAATGGCACGCTCACTGGCAAGCGGTGATTGATCAAACACCCTGCCCCACATTGATTTTAGCCAATGGCAATATTTTTGACCTGCCGCCACTGCATTTAACCCATGGCGGCGAGACACTCTACAAACCTTTTTCCCGCGCGCAGTTGGTAACGACGCTCAA
>OJIT01000129.1_pt1 | contig 11195 bp, 6 predicted proteins | sample 1595951 | NCBI WGS metagenome assembly OJIT01 (sample SAMN05416785, study PRJEB24817) | seawater metagenome | isolation source: Sea water | place: Canada:Atlantic | collected 2013-11 | reverse complement strand
GGACGCGGGTATCGCCCTCGAGGAAATCGAGAACGTATCCATGTCTCTGGCGGAATTGATCCAGAACATCTCCAACGCAGCACGTCAGCAGTCGTCTTCTGCTGCGCACATTTCCAACACCATGAACGTCATCCAGGAAATTACCTCGCAGACGTCCTCCGGTACCAACGCGACCGCTAAGTCTATCGGTAACCTGGCAGAGATGGCGTCTGAACTGCGGTCCTCTGTTGCGGGCTTCACACTGCCCGAGGAAGAGTCGGCCGACCAGGAAGAAGAGGAAGACAGCGACGTACCGGTGGTGAGCTGACAACCGCTCCGAGGCTGCTGACAGTTTATGGCTGAAACACGCAACCATCTGTCACCCGCCAAAGGCATCTGGTCACTGCGCCGACTTCCCGACATGGATGAGGCGCAGTTCAACCAGTGGCAGACACTGCTTGAGCATCGTACCGGCATCATCCTGTCTTCCGGGCGCAAATCGTTTCTCGAGACCAACCTCGGGATCCGCATGCGGGAGATTGGTTGCAGTAGCTATCAGGCCTACTACGAAATGATCGTATCTGGCCCCGACGCTGTTATTGAGTGGTCCACCCTGGTGGATCGGCTGACGGTTCAGGAAACCCGGTTTTTCCGGGATTCAGATGCCTTTCGCCTGGTGTCTGACTACGTGCTTACCCGGCCCCGGGAGGCGCTGAAACGGCGCCCTATGGAGGTCTGGAGTGTCGGATGTTCCACCGGCGAGGAGCCTTACACGCTGGCCATGCTGTTGAACGAATCCATGGAAGGGTTATCGCTTCAGCCACTGTTCGGTGTCACTGGCTCTGACATCAGCAAACCGGCCATCGACAAGGCCCAGTCCGGCCTGTTCAGTGCCCGCAAGCTGATGGGAATGAATGACGCGATGAAGGCCCGGTATTTCCGGCCGGCGGAGCGGAACAACGTCGAGATTGTAGAAAGCATCCGGGAGCGGGTGTGTTTTACCAGGCTGAATGTGCTGGACTGAAACACGCTCCGATGCACGGAATGAACATTATCTTCTGCCAGAATCTGCTGATTTATTTCCGGCGCTGGCGCCGGCGGGAAATCGTGAAAAGACTTGCAGAGCGGCTGGCGCCCGGGGGGTTGCTGGTCCTGGGCCAAGGGGAGTTGACCGACTGGCAGCCCCCTGGCTTACAGAGGGTACCCTCGGAACATGTGCTGGCGTGGATCAAGCGCCAGACTGACGAAGAATAACCGGAGTGGTTATGGGCAATCACCATGACAGCATCGCCCTGGACTGGGTTCGGGGCGAAATACAGGATACGTTGACCCAAGGTCAGCACGCACTGGAAGCGTATGTCGAGAATCGTGACGACACTGCGCGCCTGCGCTTCTGCCTGAACTATCTCCACCAGGTTCACGGTACCCTGCAGATGGTTGAGCTTTATGGCGCCGCCCTGCTGACCGAGGAAATGGAGAAACTGACCCAGGCGGTCCTGAATGAAACCGTCACCAGTGTGGACGATGCCGTCGATGTGCTGATGCAGGCCATCCTGCAACTGCCCCAGTACCTGGAGCATCTGACCAGTAGCAAAGACGATTTCCCGATGGTGCTGCTGCCATTGCTGAATGATCTCCGCGCTGCACGGGGCGAGTCTCTGCTGTCCGATACATCGCTGTTCAAACCTGACCTGTCGCCCTCGCGGGCAACGGCTGCCGCCAATGTTTCCCAGCGTCTTCAAGATCCGAAGGTACTTGGACATATCCGCAAACTGCGCCAGATGTATCAGTTCGCCCTTGCTGGCGTGGTCCGTGAGGCCGACCTGGACGCGCACTTTGACTACATGCAGAAGGTCATCCAGCGGCTGATCCGCCTGTGCCAGAAAACGCCCCGGGGCGAACTCTGGAAAGCGGCCGGAGCATTCGTGGAGACTCTCCAGCAGCATGCGAACCCCGTCAACACCGCAGTGAAGTCTCTGCTGCGCGAGCTGGACGCCGAAATCCGCCGCCTCACTGACGAACATGTTGATATCCTGCAACAGGCCGTTCCAGAAGCGCTGCTGAAACACCTGCTTTACTACGTGGCTCGTGCCCGCGACCTCGACACGCCCCACGTAAAGGAACTGCGCGACAGTTACCAGCTCGACCAGGCCTTGCCCTCCGACGATGATGTGGACGCCGCCAAGAGCCGGGTTTCTGGCCCTGGCCGTGACGCGATCCATTCGGTGGTCAGCGCCCTCAATGAGGAATTGGCCAAGCTCAAGGACCAGCTCGATCTGTTTGTGCGCTCCGAGCTACGCCAGAACGATGAACTGGAAGAACTGCTTCCAGGCCTGCGCCAAGTCGCTAATACTCTGGCCGTATTGGGCCTTGGGATACCCCGGAAAGTCATTACCGAACAGATCGAACTGGTGGAAAAGCTCGCCAACCAGTCCGATTCCGTGGATGACGGCACCCTGATGGATATTGCCGGTGCCCTGCTTTATGTCGAAGCCAGCCTGGCTGGCCTCGACGGCGACCGACAGTCGGAATCGGATGTCACTGGTGACGACACCCAAACCATCAACCTTGGTTCCCGCGAACTGGGTGAAGCCAGCAGCGCTCTGCTGCGGGAGTCCCGCAATACGCTGGAGCAGGTGAAAACGGCCATCGTCAATTTCATCGCTTCCCAATGGGAAACCGGTGAAATTGAACACGTTCCCGGCCTACTGCACAGCATCCGTGGTGGCCTGAGCTTGATTCCCCTTGATCGCGTGGCCGACATGCTCGCCTCGGCCGAACGTTACATCACCGACGTACTGTTGGGGGGCAAGCAGGTTCCGGACTGGAAACAGCTCGATACACTGGCCGACGCCATTACCAGTATTGAATACTATCTGGAGCGGCTTGCCGAGGGCATAAGCGACAACGAGAGTGTGCTCGGGGTTGCCGAGGCCAGCCTGAACTCCCTCGGCTTTCCGGTTGGCGAAGAGCCCACCTGGAAACATCCGACCGCCGACGAAGTACCGGTTGTTGACGCGGAAGTACCCGTCGAGTCGGTCGAAGCCGAATCCAAGAGCTCTGATAAAGAACTGTTGGATGACGAAATCCTAGGCATTTTTATCGAGGAAGCCGAAGAAGTTCTGGAAACGATCAACGAATTCTATCCTCGCCTGCGTCAGAACCACGATGATCGCGACGCACTGACTGAAGTCCGCCGCGCGTTCCACACTCTTAAGGGCAGTGGCCGGCTCGTGGGCGCAACCAGCATCGGTGAGCTGGCCTGGTCCGTGGAGAACCTGCTCAACCGGGTGATCGACCAGACACTCCGGCCCACCGACGACATGTTCGGTTTGATTGATGACGTCAACAGCCGAATTCCCTCGCTGATAAACGACTTCCGCGACGGACAGGCCGATGGCGAGGTTGCCGAGCTGATTGAACGCGCTGAAGCTCTGTCTACCACGCGAAAAACCGACATCGACAGCGTATCGGAAGAAACCGGTGCAGTGGATGAAGAGCTACCCGTAATCGACGGTGACAATGACGGCGAAGCCGCCCATGCCGGGCAACAGTCCATACCAGAGGCTGAGTTCGGGGATGACCTGATCGACGATGAAATCCTCGAAATTTTCATTGAAGAAGCCGGCGAGGTGCTGGACACCATTCGCGAATACCTTCCAATGCTCCTGCGTCAGCACGATGACCGCACGGCGCTCTCGGAAGTCCGGCGCGCTTTCCATACTCTTAAAGGAAGTGGTCGGATGGTTGGTGCGCTGGTTGTCGGCGAACTGGCCTGGTCTGTCGAGAACATGCTGAACCGCGTGATTGACGGCAGTATTTTCATGAATGACGATATCGCGGCGCTGCTGGAAGACGTTACTGCAGCCCTGCCCGAGTTGGTCGACGATTTCGAGAAACGCCAGCCCCCCTCCCGCGACACATCGAGCATGGAAGCACGCGCCGATGCCCTGGCAAGCGGCGAAATTCCAGATACCAGCACCATGCCTCCGTCTGAGCCACAGTCAGAAACCGTGAGCGGCGAAGCCGAGCCAGAACTGACAGCTGCAGAAGAGGATGCCGTCGTCGATCCAGTGTTGCTGGATATTTTCGAGAGCGAGACCGAAACCCACCTGCAAACCCTGCAGGACTTCCTCGACGCCGCAGGCGACAAAGCAAGCGTTGCCTATACTGACGACCTGTCACGCGCGCTTCATACCCTCAAGGGCAGTGCGCACACCGCCGGTATCGCACCCATTGCGACAGTAATTACGCCTCTGGAACGCTTCGTCAAGGAAGCCCGGGCACGAAACAAACGTGCCGATCGCGACGTTATAAGTCTGATCGGCGATACCTGTCGTTTCCTGACTCAGGGCCTTGGCCAGATCCGGGAGAATCCCCAAGCTGACCTACCGGGCACCGAAACCTTCCTGGCAAAACTGGAACAGGTCAGCAATGCCACCCTTCGTGGCGATGGCTCCCGGACCGACGATCCGGAAGAGAATGCCCGCCCACAACTGGTTCAATTGTTCCTGAATGAAGGCCTGGATATCCTGCTGGATGCCGACCGGATTCTTGACGAGTGGGCGGAAAACCCCGAAGCAACCTCCGCCCTGGAAACGCTGCGCAGGGAATTGCACCAACTCACCGAAGGCGCACAGGACGCCGGGCTGGGCGACGTTGCCGAACTGTCGGGTGCCCTTAAACAGGTTTACGAGCGCGCTTCAAACCCCGATTTCGTTCCCGATTCACCTTTCTTCGATAGTGTACGCGCAGGCCATGAGCACCTGATCAACATGATGGATCAGGTAGCGGCCGGGCTTGCGACCGAGGCCAACGCCGATCTGATTGCCAACCTGGAAATATTGGCTCCCCAGACGCCCGCAGACAATGGCCCGGATGCGTTTGAACAGGAGTTCACCGGGGATCTGGAAGAGATCGATCGCAGCCTGGAGGCCGAGGCGGAAGATGCCGCGGAACCCAGTGGTGAGATGCCACCACTGGCGGAAACCGATGAAGATATGGATCAGGAACTGGCGGAGATCTTCCTTGAAGAAGCCCGTGACCTGATCGACAGCACCGCCGACGCCTTGCAAAGCTGGAGCGACAGCACTGAGAACCTGGATCTTTTACGCCTTTTACAACGGGACCTGCATACCCTCAAAGGCGGTGCTCGCCTGGCAGATATTCAGCCGGTGGGTGATCTTTCCCATGAGTTGGAGAACCTGTTTGAAGGACTGACCGAGCAACGGCTTGCCGTTACCGGAGAGCTTTCCGACCTGTTATTCCGCTCTCATGACCGACTGGCTGGCATGGTCGATGCTCTCGAGCAACAGGAACCACCGCGCCCGGCGCCGGACCTGATCAGTGAAATCCATGCCTACATGGACAGCGCCACGGGCTCCAGGCCAGTGACCGATGTCAGACAGCAGGACGCTGAACCGGAAGACGATGACGAGATTCCGCTGGCCGAACTGGAAGAGGATGAGACCGAAGAGCCAGAAACCACGGCGGAGGAACCTGAAGAGGAACATGCCACCGACCTGTCTCACCTGGATCCGGAACTGATCGGCATCTTCCTGGAAGAAGCCTACGACCTGATCAACTCCACCGGCAGCGCGTTACATACCTGGAGTGAGGACATCAACAATCGCGACGTGGCGGCGGAGCTGCAACGCGATGTGCACACCCTCAAAGGCGGTGCCCGCATGGCAGGTGTCGATGCCATTGGCGACCTGACCCATGTTCTTGAAGATTTGTTCGAGAAGGTCGCCGAAGGCCAGCTTGACGCCAGCAACGACATGAACGACCTGCTATTTGCCTGCCACGACCGGTTGGCACAAATGGTTGAACAGGTTGCCACCCAGAAACCCTGCCCGCCGGCAACAGAACTGGTGGCCAAGGTCGAAGCCATCCTCTCTGGCAAGCCACAACCATCCGCGGAACTTGAAGAACCTGCGGAAGAACCGGAAACTGTCGACGAGGCACCCGCAGCCGACGAACAACCGGCATCGGTCACAGACGCTATTGCAGAGGCCTCCGACGATGACCTGGTTGGCATCTTCCTCGACGAGGGCCTGGAGATTCACGAAGCAATCGGCGAATGCCTGGCCCAGTGGCGCGAAGAGCCCGAAGAGCTGGCTGGCGTTACCCAGTTGCAGCAGGAGCTGCATACACTCAAAGGCGGCGCTCGCCTGTCCGATGTCGACCCGATTGCCGATCTGGCCGAGGCCTGGTCTGATGCCCTGGACCCTCTGATCGCCGGTTCCAGCAATCAGTCAATCCTGCTGGAACTCAGTGAAAAAGCGCATGGCACTCTGAAAACCATGCTCACCAGTCTGGAAGAGGGCAACAAGCCCGCTTCGGACGTGGTATTGGTTGAAGCACTGAACGACGCCCACAAAGTCTCCGGTGACGAGCTGTCCGCGCCCGCCGCTCAGACTGAACCCTCTGCAGAGGGCGAAACCGTCGATGCCGAAGTCCTGGAGATTTTCCTGGAAGAGGCCGGCGAGATCCTCGATCAGTTGGAGCAGTTACTGGACGACTGGCGTAAGGATGCGGCTAACCATCACTTTAATCAGGAAGCCCAGCGGGCCCTCCACACCCTGAAAGGTGGCGCTCGGCTGTCGCAGCTTGTCGAGCTGGGCGACAAGGCCCACGCGCTGGAAACGCGGCTGATCGACCTGGGCGGTAATACCCCGGGCGACGAGGCCTGGCAAGCCATTACCAGTGACCACGACGCGATTGTGGCGCTGGTGGGCGATATCCGTCAGCGCTTTGAAGACACAGGCGCTGTTCCAGAGCCCACCAAACCGCACGCAAAAACAGAGGAATTGCCGAAAACCCAGGAGCCGGCAGCGGAAGCGCCTGCCAAACCGGAAAAACCAGTCGCACCCGCGCCCAAACCCAACAAGGTTCCTTCCAAGACGCCCGCGAAAGCGGCTGCCGCCCAGCGCGCGCCTCAGGAAACCATCCGGGTCTCCGCGCCGCTGCTGGACGAATTGGTTAACCTGGCCGGTGAAACCAGTATTACCCGTGGTCGACTGGAGCAGCAGACCAGCGATTTCAGCCACAACCTGGACGAAATGGCCGCCACCATCGAGCGTCTGCGCGAGCAGCTGCGCCGGATGGAAATCGAGACCGAGACCCAGATTCTGTTCCGCGCGGAGAAAGAGCACGGCCCGGATTACGGCGACGACTTCGACCCGCTGGAGATGGACCGCTATTCCGCCATCCAGCAGTTGTCACGGGCCCTGACGGAGTCATCGTCTGACCTTGCGGACCTGAGGGAAACCCTGTCTGACCGGGTACGGGATACCGAGACCCTGCTGGTGCAACAATCGCGGATCAACACGGAGCTTCAGGAAGGTCTGATGAAGACCCGGATGATTCCGTTTGCCTCCATGGTGCCCAGACTGCGCCGGATTGTCCGCCAGATCAGCGGCGAGCTCAGCAAGAAAGTCGAGTTTGATGTCCGCAACCCGGAAGGGGAAATGGACCGCAATATCCTCGAGCGCATGATCGCACCGCTGGAGCACATGTTGCGTAACGCGCTGGACCACGGCATCGAAAAGCCGGCCGACCGTAAGACGGCCGGCAAGCCGGAAACTGGCGAAGTGACGCTGTCGCTGACCCGGGAAGGCGGCGATGTGGTATTGCGGATGATCGACGATGGTGCGGGCATCCCCGCTCAGGTCATTCGCGACAAGGCCATTCGCCAGGGCATGATGGCCAAGGACGAGGACCTGAGCGAGCGGGAAATCCTGCAGTTCATCCTGCAACCCGGTTTCTCCACCGCCCAGGCCGTTACCCAGATTTCCGGCCGTGGCGTGGGCATGGATGTGGTTGCCAGCGAGATCAAGCAGCTAGGCGGCAGCCTGGACATCGACTCCACCGTTGGCAAAGGCACCGTCTTTACCGTTCGATTACCGTTCACAGTATCGGTCAACCGCGCACTGATGGTCTCCACCGGCGAGGATTTCTACGCCATCCCATTGAATACCATCGAAGGCATCGTTCGGGTGAGCACTTACGAGCTTGAGGAATACTACAAGCCCGATGCACCAATGTATGAATACGCTGGCCAACAGTACCGCCTGCAGTATTTGGGCAGCCTGCTTAACAGTGATCACCATCCCAAGCTTCAAGGTCAGGCCCTGCCGCTGCCGGTCATCCTGGTGCGGGGTGCCGAACAGCCCATGGCCCTGCAGGTGGATAGCCTGATGGGTAGCCGCGAAATCGTGGTTAAGTCGCTTGGGCCGCAGTTCAGTACCGTCCGGGGTGTGTCCGGTGCCACCATCCTGGGTGATGGTAACGTGGTCGTGATCCTTGACCTGCCGGCGATGATCCGTTCCGACATCCTCTCCGAGCGCCAGCGCCTGGCAAACCTCGAAAAGGCGAAAGAAGCATCGCGCCACGAGGAACAGTCTACTGTGGTAATGGTGGTCGATGACTCGGTAACAGTGCGCAAGGTAACGTCTCGCCTGTTGGAGCGTAACGGTATGGAGGTGGTCACGGCCAAAGACGGCCTGGATGCGGTCGCCCAACTGCAGGACCACAAGCCGGATATTATCCTGCTCGATATCGAAATGCCCCGGATGGACGGCTTCGAGGTTGCAAGCTTTGTGCGCCACGATGACAACCTGCGGGACACGCCAATCTGCATGATTACCTCCCGTACCGGAGAAAAACACCGCGAGCGAGCGCTGGCCATTGGTGTCAACGAATACCTCGGCAAGCCTTTCCAGGAGACCGAGCTGCTTGACACCATCACGCGGCTGACCAGGAATCAGTGATGACCGGCCAGCCAGGACGGCCAGCGGTCGGTATCGTCTCGGATATTGTCCTTCAGCGCCGCCGCCTGCAGGAAGCCTCGTCCAGGTTTGGCCTGGACGTTTGCTTTTCCGGAGACCCGGATCGTCTGCAGGGCTACTCTGAATTCCCGGATGCCAGCCTGTGGTTGATTACTCTGGAAGACGAAGCCGATCACCCGGTGCTGTTTGACCATCTGCTAGAGAACACCGAAGCACCCGTTCTGTTTGGCCTCGACCCTGCTCCAAAACCGGGCACCACTGAGTATTTCCGCTGGGAACGCCGCTTGCTGGACAAGCTGGAGCAGTCCCTGGGGCATCTGGAAAAGCTGGATTCCGAGGCCGCTATTGAAGAGTTGGCCACCGAACAACCGCAATCGGAGACCTCTCCCAAACTGCCTCACTGGATCCAGCCGGCCTCAGCAGACCTGCCGGCTGAGGAGGTCTGGATTCTAGGGGCGTCACTGGGCGGCCCGGCCGCGGTGAAAACCTTCCTGGACAACCTGCCATCGGGGTTGCCAGTGGGTTTTATCTATGCCCAACACATCGACAACAACTTCACCGACGTGCTGACTCGCGTGCTGGGCCGTCACGCACACTACCAGCTCAAAGGGGCTGAAACAGGGTATCGTGTTCACAATGGCGACGTTGTGCTGATGCCGGTGGAGCACGAGTGGACTTTGGACGACAGCGGTGCGCTCAAGGAAAGGGAGACGCCCTGGCCCGGCCCCTATGGCCCCTCCATTGACCAGGTACTGCTGAACATCGGCGACCATTACGGTGCCCGATGCCATGCCATTATCTTTTCCGGTATGGGCAACGATGGTGCCATTGCCGCGCCTCTGCTGAAAGCCTATGGTAGCCGCATATGGGTCCAGGAGAGCAGCAGTTGCGGTAACAGTTCCATGCCGGATTCCGTGGCAGCAACCGGATGTTCCGTATACTGTGGTACGCCGGAACAGCTCGCCCGCGAACTCGTCAAAACGATTGAAGAATCCTGCCTGCTCAAAGGCCGGCAAAAAAGGGATTCCGCCTGAGGATATGAGTGATGAACGATAACAGCCAAACCCTGCCCTGCGTCATGATACCGATGAGCGAGAAGCAATTGCTGCTGCCTAACGTGTCGATTGCGGAAGTGGTGGACTTCGCCAGCTCCGACCCCGCTGCGCATTCGCCTGAGTGGCTGGTGGGCGAGCTTGATTGGCGAGGCCTGAACTTGCCGGTGATCTCCTACGATGCCGCAAATGGCGGCAGGCTGACCGTGCCCGGTGGCAATCGGGGCCGAATCGTCATACTGAACACCATCGGTGATCACCATAACTCGGTCCCCTTTATGGCGCTGGTCACCCAGGGTATCCCCAGCCAGACGCGCCTGACCGAAGATCAGTTGAAGAAGATTGACGGCGACACCGGCCCCGCCGACCTGATGGCGGTTGAAGTCGAAGGCGAAACCGCCTTCATTCCCGACCTCGGCTACCTTGAGTCATTAGCGCTGGAGGCTTCCCGCTAGCACTCACCGGCGATCAACACTCCCATCATACCTGGCACTGTCTTTTGCTAATGTTATAATGTTGCAAATTCTACAGGACAGTGCCCATGTCACCCAGCGCTCTTCCCTATCGACCGCACAATCATGACGCCTGTGTCGCTCAGGCGCTGACAGAGGCCCGAACCATCTGTCAGCAGCACAATGCCCGCCTGACACCTACCCGTGAGCGGGTGCTGGAACTTATCTGGCAATCCCACAAGCCACTAGGTGCCTACGACGTGCTTGCCGTGCTAGCGACAGATGGTCATAACGCCGCGCCCCCCACGGTGTACCGCGCACTGGATTTTCTACAGCAGCATGGCCTTGTTCACCGGATTGCGTCACTGAACGCATTCGTCGGCTGCACTCACACGGATAAAAACCACCATGGGTTGTTCCTGATCTGCCGTTGTTGCGGCAACGTGCTGGAACTGACGGCGCCCGGCGTGTCCGATGCCGTCAAGAACGCTGCGGCGGACGAGGCTTTCCAGCCGGACAATATGACCATCGAGGTATCCGGCACTTGCCCCGGCTGCGCATCGGACACTGCCCATGACTGATGCCTTGGTAGAGCTACACCAACTAACCGTCAATTTCGATGACCGTCCCGTGGTGGACCATGTAGACCTACGGGTTCAGCGCGGGGATATCATCACCATTATCGGCCCCAATGGCGCCGGAAAGACCACACTGATCAAGGCGATACTGGGCATCCAGCCAGTTTCGGACGGCACCCTGACCATCGCCCCCAGGCTCACCATCGGTTACGTGCCCCAGCACCTGACACTGGAGACAACACTGCCACTCAGCGTAAAGCGGTTCATGCTGCTCAGTGGCCGATCACAACAGGAGTGCGTTGAAGCGCTGACCAAAGATCGGAAGAGCACACGTCTGAACTC
>OJIT01000127.1_pt1 | contig 11227 bp, 13 predicted proteins | sample 1595951 | NCBI WGS metagenome assembly OJIT01 (sample SAMN05416785, study PRJEB24817) | seawater metagenome | isolation source: Sea water | place: Canada:Atlantic | collected 2013-11 | reverse complement strand
GAGATGGACGCAGTGACTGGAGTTCAGACGTGTGCTCTTCCGATCTCGGATTTCTGCCGAAACCCGAAAATGGCACGGGCTTTGCAATGTCTGGAGCGATACAGGTTCTGGAGGGCATTATGTCTGATCATCGCTTTTTCGACACCAAGGTTGGCCTTGGCGCATTGGTGAGTGTTGCCGCGATGGTGAGCTTCAATCTGTTCGTTTTCGCGCAGGCCAGTGACGCCACGCCGACCCATTTCAGCGTGTTTGTGTCCAGCGTGGAGCTGGCATGACCCATGCAGACGGAAAACCGCTGACGCCGCAAGGCGAACGGCAACAGGACGAGCGGTCCAGCCGCCTCGATCAGGAGATCGAACGGCTGCGCACCAGCCCCCGTCCTGCTATGGATTCGATGCGCTTTACGCTTTCAGCCGGAGGACCCTTGATGGGCATTTTCTCGCGTACCCGCGACATCATCGCGGCCAATTTCAACGAGCTGCTCGACCAGGCGGACGATCCGGCCAAGATGATCCGCATGATCATTCTGGAAATGGAGGAAACGCTGGTGGAAGTGCGCGCCAGCGCAGCGCGCACGATCGCCGACCAGCGCGAGATGCACCGCCACACGCAAAAGCTGGAAAAGCTGCAGGCCGACTGGTCGGAAAAAGCGCAGCTGGCACTGTCGAAAGATCGCGAGGACCTGGCCCGTGCGGCTTTGCTGGAAAAGCGCAAGGCCGCCGACATGGCCGACCAGCTCAAGGCCGAGATCGCCGTGCTCGACGATGCCCTGAAGGCTTACGAGCAGGACATTGCCAAGCTGCAGAACCGCCTGCGCGAGGCGCGCAGCCGGCAGAGCCAGATCGCCGCGCGGCTGGAAAGCGCGGAGAACCGCGTGAAACTGCGCAGTCTGATGACCAATGAACGGGTGGACGATGCGATGTCGCGTTTCGACCAGCTCGAACGGCGGGTCGATTACGCCGAAGGCCGCGCCGAAGCGCTGGGCCTGTCGCAGGACAAGCCCAGCCTCGCAGACGAATTCGCTGCACTCGAAGGCGGCGACAAGGTCGATGCCGAACTCGAAGAAATGAAACGCGCGCTGGGTAAGGGCGGCGCAGGCAACAGGAAGGACGACTGATCATGGAAGAAGCCATTGCCATTATCGCGGTTGTCCTGGGCCTGCCCTGGCTGATCCTGCACTATGTCACAAAGTGGAAGACAGCCGGCTCGATCACCTCGGACGACGAGGTGTTGCTGGAGGAACTCTACAACCTGGCCAAGCGCCTCGACGAACGGATGGACACGGTCGAACGGCTGGTCGCTACCGATAATCCCGACTTCAAGCCAGCGCGCCTCGTCCACGACAGGGACATCGACAATCTGCCGCTGCGCGAGCTTGAAGAAATGCTGGCCGAGAAGAAAGGAACGAACCGGTGAACACTCCCCGCACCACACTCTACCGCGACAAGCAGAATGCGAAACTGATGGGCGTGTGCTCGGGCATTGCCGATTACACCGGCATCAATGTGTTCTGGGTTCGCCTGGGCTACATAGCCGCGATCCTGCTGATGAGCCCGGTCATGATCCCGCTGTATTTCCTCGCCGGGCTGCTGCTCAACAAGAAGCCCCCGCATCTCTATCGCGAACCCGCAGAGGAGAAATACTGGCAGAGCGTGCGCCAGAATCCCAAGCGTACCGCGCGCGAAATCCGCAGCCGCATGAAAGATGTCGATCGCCGGCTGGCCGATGTCGAGAGTTTCTACGTGAGCAGCAATCCGCGACTCTCCGCGGAAATAGAACGCCTGCGCTGACAGCCGACGCCATCAGGAGTTAACCGCACGATGGAAGACATCCTCGCCCCCATGATCTCGCTGGCTCCGTTCATGATGATCATCGCGATCGTGTGGATTTCCAGCCAGCGCAAGCTGGAGGAAAAACGCCTCGACGCCACCGCCATGCACGCCGCCGGGGAAGCTGCGCGCGAATACACCGCCGACAAGGAGATCGCCCGATGAGTTTCTGGAGTGCCATCGTCCTTATCGTCGGAATGCTGGTGATTTACGGCATTGTCGACAGCCGCCGCAAGGAACGGCGCAGCGACCACTCGCACACGCGTTCCGATGAAGCTGCCAGCGAGCGCGAGCGCGAACTCAAGGCCGAAATCGAACAATTGCGCGAAAGGCTGCACGTACTCGAACGGATTGCCACCGACGACCGCGAAGCCAAGCGCCTGGCCAGCGAGATCGACAGGCTGCGCGACGAATAGGCACGCTGGGATAAGGAGCAGATGATGAGCGGACAGATTTTGATTGCCACCTGTTCCCTGCTTGGCCTGGTCATCCTGACTCTGGCCGCACTCCGGGGCTGGCAGGGCTGGCTTATGCTCAAGGAACGCGAACTCGACAGGTGCGTGCGCCCGACGGAGATCGAGGGCGGCGCCCGCGAAGGGGCGGCGCGCATCGAACTGGCCGACCTTAAGGAACGCATCCGCAAGCTCGAAGCGATTGCCAGCGGGGTGGATTTGTAGGCCAGACCCACTAGATGCGCTGGCATGAGAACGCTGGAAGACATAGCCGAGGAATACGAATTTCTCGAAGGCGACGAACGCTATCGCATGTTGATCGAACTGGGCCGGGAGCTGGATGAAATGCCGCAGCCGCTCAAAACCGATGCCACCCTGGTGCGCGGGTGTTCGGCTCAGGTCTGGGTCTATCCCACGGGTGATGCCGACCGGCTGCATTTCCTTGCCGACAGCAATGCTGCGATCACCAAGGGAATCGTCGCGCTGGTAATTTCGGCGGTGCAGGACAAACCCGCCACCGAGGTCGCGACAATGGACGTGACCGGGGCGCTGTCCCCGTTCGACCTGAAAAACCAGCTCAGCTCCAACCGCACGCAGGGCGTGCCCAATATGATCGCGCTGGTAAAGGAGCACGCCGCGCGGATCGCGGCAACGGCCTAGGCCCGCTGCGCTAGCCTACCCATTCCGCGACCTGCATCGCGACATCGTTGGCAGCTTGATTCAGCGCCGGACCCACTGCGATCGCATCGGGCGCCACACCCGAAACCACGCTTTCGAAGCGCTGGGTGAGGATCTGGCCCGATGGCATCTGCAACACGGCATCAAAGCGCACTACCACGCTGGAGCTGGCTGCGTCGTAATCCATCGCCACCAATTCGCCACCCAGTTGCGTCGGAGCGGCATATTCGAGTTCGCCTCCGCCCACGACAAGCCGGTTGCCGCGCGCGCGAATTGTTTCGGACAGAACCCGCTGGAACAGGCGCGCAGGCTTTTCCACCCAGAACGCATCTTCGAGATAGGCAAGCGCCGAACTGCTCGTCATCACTGGCACCCGTGTGACATCGAGGCGCTGCGCGGTCGAAGGCTCGGTAATCGCGAGCGCAGATGAAAGCTCTCCGCTGGTCGCCGATCCGGCAGGTGCCGAAGCGGTCGGAGTGAGTGTCAGCAATTGATCGGGCGCTTCGGCTCCGAAGCTGATGCAACCGGCCAGCAGCATGGCAGGCAGCAGGGCGAAGACAGGTTTGAAACGCATTGCGGGGGAGTCCTTCGCACTCATGGTTCGTAATCGGGCAGCTTCTGCCCGCCCAGAATAGAACCCGCACCGTCGGTCTCGATCCGCTCGGTCAGGTCGCGCAGCGTGGCGCTGGTACGGCGCAGGTCGCGCAAGGTGGCATTGGCCGCAGGCAGTGTATCGCGCTGCAATTGCTGCGTCATCGGCTCCACATTATCCAATGTGGACTTCAGCGAGTCCGCCGCCGCGCGCGCAGATTGCAACGTCTCCCGCATATCGGCGGCCAGCGTGGTGCCCTCGTTCGCCAGCAGCGCATCCGCGCTGGTCAGCGTTCCCTCGAACGCCGCCAGCGTCTTCGTCGATTGCGCAAGAGTGCCCTGCAATTCCTTCAACGTCCCTTCGATCTGCGGTGAAGCATCGGCCAGTTGTGCGCTCATCCTGTCGGTATTGGCCAGAATGCCGCTGATCGATTCCTGGTTCTCGTCGTCCAGAACACGCGTCAGCCGGTCGGTCAGCGTGGCCAGCCGTTCGAGCAGCAGCGGCGCGCTGGAAAGGATTTCCTCGATCGCTCCACCGGCGGGCGGGATCACGGGTACGCCTTCGGGGCAGGCGGTCGTCTCGCAGGTAATCGGCGGAGCGCCGCGCCGTGCGCCGTCGAGATTAAGGGTGGAGACGCCCGTGAAGCTGAAGCTGATCGACGCCTGCGTGCCGACCAGGATCGGCACGTCATCCTCTACCTTGATGCGCACGCGGACATATTCCGGATCGCGTTCCCACAGCGCGATTTCGCTGACCAGGCCGACGGGAACGCCAGCAAAGGAGACCTGCGATCCCTTGGCCAGACCACCGACCGATTGCTGGAAAAAGATGTCGTAATCCTTGCGGTCGGAATTGCCCAGTCGGGCCAGCCAGACGAAAAACACCGCCGCCGCAGCCAGCAGCACCAGGGTGACAACCCCTACCCAGACGTGATTGGCGCGCGTTTCCATTCTAGCAGACTACCTCTCGTGCCCTATGCCTTGCCAGCCAAGGGCTTGTCCATGTTCTTGCCCCCGGCGCTTTCCGCAGCCGCGTTGCGATCCTTCGCGGTCAGCGCCGCGCGGGCGCGCGGTCCGTTGAAATATTCCTGGATCCACGGATGGTCGCTTTCGAGCAATTCGGGGATCGTGCCGACCATGATCACTTTCTGGTCGGCCAGCACGGCCACGCGGTCGCATATGGCGTAGAGCGTGTCGAGGTCGTGCGTGATCAGGAACACGGTCAGCCCCAGCGTATCGGTCAATTCGCGCAGCAATTCGTCGAACTTGGCCGCACCGATCGGGTCGAGGCCGGCGGTCGGTTCGTCGAGGAACAACAATTCGGGATCGAGCGCCAGCGCGCGCGCCAGCCCTGCGCGCTTGCGCATGCCGCCCGACAGTTCCGACGGATATTTGCTGGCGGCATCGGCCGGCAGCCCGGTCATCACCGTCTTGTAGCGGGCGATTTCGTCGAGCAATTCGGGTTCCAGCTCGCGATAATATTGCTTGAGCGGCACCTGCACGTTCTCCGCCACGGTCAGCGTGGAGAACAGCGCCCCGCCCTGGAACAGCACGCCCCAGCGATTGCGCACGCCGATAACCTCGTCGGGTTCGGCTTCGGTGATGTCCTGCCCGAACACCTCGATGCAGCCGCTGCGCGGGATCTGCAGACCGATGATCGAGCGCATCAGCACGCTCTTGCCCGTGCCCGACCCGCCGACCACGCCCAGAATCTCTCCCTTGCGCACTTCGAGGTCGAGTTCGTCATGGATGACGTTATCGCCAAAGGCATTGGTCAGCCCCTCGATGCGGATGGGAAATTCCCCTTCGTAACCGCGGACCGTATCGGAGTGGACCTTGGCTTCGATCTCTTCCTCGCTCATGTCGGAAATATCGGTCATGCCCATCCGATCTCGGTGAAGAACACCGCGAAAAAGGCATCGAGCACGATAACCATGAAGATCGCCTGCACCACCGCCTGCGTGGTGCGCAGGCCCACTTCCTCGGCATTGCCCTTCACCTGCATGCCCTGATAGCAGCCCGACAGTGCAATGATCAGGCCGAACACAGGCGCTTTCACGATGCCGACCCAGAAATCGTAGACCGGCACGACTTCCTGAATCCGCGACAGGAAGGTCCAGAAGGGAATGCCCAGAGTCACATCGGCAATCACCGCGCCGCCGATGATCGCGACGACCGAAGCGTAAAAGCCGAGGAAGGGCATCATGATCACCGCCGCAAGGATGCGCGGCAGGATCAGCGCCTCGATCGGGGACACGCCGATCGTGCGCATCGCATCGACCTCCTCGGTCAATTGCATCGTGCCGATCTGCGCGGCGAAGGCGCTGCCCGACCGGCCCGCCACCATGATCGCGGTCATCAGTACGCCCAGTTCGCGCAAGGTTATGCGACCGACCAGATTGACCGTCAGCGTTTCCGCCCCGAACTGGGCAAGCTGCGCCGCGCCCTGCTGCGCGATGACGATGCCGATCAGGAAACTCATCAATCCGACGATGGGCAGCGAGGTAATGCCCACCAGCTCCATCTGCCGGACCAGCGCCTTTACGCGAAATCGCCGCGGATGGCGGATAGTACCGAACGCCGACATCAGGATCGCGCCAAGAAACGCGAGATTGCGCAACAGGCCCTTGCGGAATTCATCCACCAGCGCGCCCATCTGTTCGGGCACGCGCAGCCAGACCTTCTCCCGCCGCGGCGTTATCTGTGCATCGCTGGCGCTATCCTCTACCGCTTCGAGCAGCACATCGGCTTGTTCGCTGGCGCCGACCACATCGGCATTGTGCGCCTCGGCAAAGCGATAGATGACCCACGCGCCGACCGTGTCGATGGGCGCCGCATCGGAGATGTCGACGAACTGCACCGATTCGTCGATCGCGCGCAGGCCTGTATCCAGCTCCCCGATGGTCGAGACGAGCAGCGGTCCGGTGACCTTGATGGTCGTCCGCCCCCCCGATTCCTCGACCGCATACTCCGCCCACTCACGCATGGGTGCAGGCTATGCGGGGAAAAGCGCTTCCGGGCAAGGCATTGCGGTTGCTATCGACAAGGCCATGACTGCTGACCATTGCCCTCGTGGCGGCGCGCTGGCAAAGGCCGCGGTCGAAATGACCAAGGACCTCGCCACCACCTTCGACCCCGCCGCCATCGAGGCGCGCTGGTATGCCCATTGGGAAGAAAACGGCCTGTTCCGGCCCGACCGACCCGATGCCGAACCCTTCACGATCGTCAACCCGCCGCCCAACGTGACGGGCAATCTGCATATCGGCCACGCGCTGGACAACACCTTGCAGGACATCGTGATCAGGTACGAGCGACTGCGCGGCAAGGACGCGTTATGGGTGGTGGGCACCGATCATGCAGGGATCGCCACGCAGATGGTGGTCGAACGCCAGCTCGAAGCCAGCCAGGACAAGCGCACCAACTACACCCGCGAGCAATTCATCGACAAGGTGTGGGAATGGAAGCGCGAGAGCGGTGGCAACATCACCCGCCAGCTGCGCCGCCTGGGCTGTTCGATGGACTGGAGCCGCGAACAGTTCACGATGGACGAGCATTTCACCAAGGCGGTGCTCAAGACTTTCGTGGACCTCTACAACGACGGCCTGATCTATCGTGACAAGCGGCTGGTCAACTGGGACCCCAAGCTCAAGACCGCGATCAGCGATCTCGAAGTCGAAACGCAGGATGTGAAAGGCAATTTCTGGCACTTCCGCTACCCTCTGGCCGACGGGGTAACGCTCGATAACGGGCAGGGCTTCATCGAAGTCGCCACCACCCGGCCCGAAACGATGCTGGCCGACGTGGCAGTGGCCGTCCATCCGACCGATGAGCGTTACGCCAGCGTGGTGGGCAAGCACGTGATCCTGCCGATCACCGGGCGCCGCATACCGATCGTGGCGGACGAGCACGCCGATCCGGAACTGGGCAGCGGCGCGGTCAAGATCACGCCGGGACACGACTTCAACGATTTCGAGGTGGGCAAGCGCGCCGGAATCGCGGCCGGAGACATGCTCAACATGCTCGATGCCGAAGCGAACGTGTGTCAGACATCGGACGGGCTGATCCCCGACGCGTTTCTTGGCCTCCACCGCTTCCGCCGTGACGGCGAGAACGGCGCGCGCGAACTGGTGGTGCAGCGCCTGAAGGAAAGCGGCCATCTGATCCCGCATGTCGTCGAAAAGGATGGCGAGCGCATCGAATACGATTCGGAACCGCGCACCATCGCCACCCCCTTTGGCGACCGCGGCGGCGTGGTGATCGAGCCGTGGCTGACCGACCAGTGGTATGTAAATGCGGCAGAACTTGCCAAGGCGCCCATCGCCGCGGTGAAGAATGGCGATATCGAGATCGTGCCCAAGACCTGGGAAAAGACCTTCTTCAACTGGATGGAGAATATCCAGCCGTGGTGTGTCAGCCGCCAGTTGTGGTGGGGGCACCGTATTCCGGCCTGGTATGGTCCACTTTGGGATGAAAAGCTTGGTTGGCAGGTTGTTCACGATCAAAGTTTCGGCATTGTCCCTCCGGTATTCGTGGCGGAAACATTCGAAGATGCGCGGCGCCTCGCTGCAAAGCACTATGGAGTCGATGAGAAACTGGTTGTCGAAAAGAAAAGCTCTGGCGCGGCAGTTGCCGATGGTTTTGGAGACAACCGGCCCGATTATCTCGTCGCAGAGCCACTGGTCTACCAAACAGAAGTCCCTTTGTGGCGCGACGAAGACGTCCTCGATACCTGGTTCTCCTCCGCGCTGTGGCCATTCGCCACGCTCGGCTGGCCGGACGAGACTGCTCTGGTCGAAAAGCACTATCCCAACGATCTGCTCGTCAGCGGCTTCGACATCCTGTTCTTCTGGGATGCGCGGATGATGATGATGGGCCAGCAGATGACGGGCAAGAACCCGTGGCCGCGCCTCTACCTGCACGGCCTCGTGCGCGCGGCGGACGGCTCCAAGATGAGCAAGTCCAAAGGCAATGTCGTCGATCCGCTGATCCTGGTGGACAAATACGGCGCCGATGCGCTGCGTTTTTTCATGGCGGCGATGGAAAGCCAGGGCCGCGACATCAAGATGGACGAGAAGCGGGTCGAGGGATATCGCAACTTCGCCACCAAGCTGTGGAATGCGGCGCGCTTCTGCCAGTCGAACGGCATCGGCGCCAGCAAGACCATCGCCGCCCCGCCCGCGCGCCTTGCCGCCAACCAGTGGATCATCGGCGAGCTGTCCGAAACGGTCACGGCGCTGGAGCAGGCGATGGCCGACCTGCGCTTCGATGCCGCCGCGAACACCATCTACCACTTCGTATGGGACCGGTTTTGCGACTGGTATCTGGAGCTGATAAAGCCTGTGTTCGCGGGCGATGCGGACAGTCCCGCCGCCGTCGAAACCCGCGAGGTCGCCGGCTGGGCGCTCGACCAGATCCTCGTCATGCTGCACCCGTTCATGCCCTTCATTACCGAGGAATTGTGGCACGCTCAGGCCGCCTCGCAGGGTGGCGAGCGGGCTTACGAACTGATTCTCGCCAAATGGTGCGATCCGCGCGCGCAGGTCAGCAAGCAGGCAACCGACGCCATCGACTGGGTGATCGCGCTTACCACCGCCACGCGTGCCGCACGCAACGAACTGGGCATTCCCCCGGGCCAGAAGCTGCCCGCCTACTGCCCCGCCCCCTCCGACCTTGCCAAAGCCGTGGTCGAACGCAGTGCGGCGGCTATCGAACGGCTGGCGCGCCTTGCCCCGGTGGAGTTTGCCGAACCCCCGGCGGGCGCAGCGATGCAGATCGCCGCGCTGGGCGATGTCTTTGTCATACCGCTCGAAGGCGTAATCGACATCGGCGCGGAAAAGGCACGGCTCGAAAAGGCACTGGCGGCATCGCAGAAAGAAGCGAAGTCGCTGGAAGGCAGGCTGAACAATCCCAAGTTCGTGGAAAAGGCAAAGCCCGAAGCGGTTGAAAAGGCCCGCGCGGATGCCGCTTACCATGCGACCGAAGTCGAACGCTTGCAGGCGGCACTGGCACGGTTGGGATGAGGCGCACTGCGGGTCTCGACGGCTTTCCTACAGTCGGCGCCTGATGACAGGCCCGCAACCATGATCATGCCGCGCTCCGATCCGGTTTCGCCCGGTGCAGTGTCAACTTCGCCACTGCGCCACAAATCGCTGGGAACACGCAATAATCTGACGCAAACTGCGACCTGCGCAGTGTCAACTTCGTCAGTTTCGGTCGCAATGGCATGACGCTCGTGCTCGCCACGGACGACACCGGCGGGCCGGAAATCTTCGCCAGCATTCAGGGCGAAGGGCCAAGCGCGGGGACGCCGGTGGCATTCGTGCGCCTGTCGCGCTGCAACCTCGCCTGCGTGTGGTGCGACACCGCCTATACCTGGCATTTCGAGGGCGACGCGCGACCGCATCGCGCGGGCCGGACATTTGCGCGCGAGGTCAATCAGGTCGGACTGCCTGCCGCGGAGGTGGCGGACCGGATTGGCGCGCTGGCGCAGGACCGCTTGGTCATCACCGGGGGTGAGCCCTTGTTGCAAGCCGGCCGGCTGGCCGAGATGCTCGAACATCTGCCCGATATTCGCGTCGAGATCGAAACCAACGGCACAATAAATCCGCCCGCGCGGCTGGACGTGCGCGTGGACCAGTACAATGTCAGCCCCAAGCTCGCCCATTCGGGCAATTCTGCGGCGCTGGCGCTGTTGCCCGACATGCTCGATCGCTGGGCCACCGATCCGCGCGTCGTCTTCAAATTCGTGATCGCTGCCGAAGGGGATGTGGGCGAAGTGCTGGCGCTGCAACGTGCCCATGCCATTTTGCCCCACCGCATTTTCCTGATGCCCGAAGGCACCGACAGCGCCACGCTGCGCCAACGGGAGAAATGGCTGATCCCGCTGTGTCTCGAACACGGATTCCGGCTGACCGACCGCATGCACATCCACTTGTTCGGGGATACGCGAGGAACATGAGCGAGACCGGTCAGACTGCCGCTCAGCACGCCGGCCCGCCCGACGAGCAGGAGCCGATGCAGGGCGATCTGACGCAGGGCGCGATCATGCCCACGCTGGTCGCCTTTGCCCTGCCCACGCTGATGTCCAGCGTCCTGCAATCGCTGAACGGCACGATCAATTCGATCTGGGTCGGGCGGCTGATCGGGGAAGAGGCGCTGGCGGCCACCGCCAATGCCAATATCATCATGTTCCTGCTGGCATCCGCGGCGTTCGGCCTGGGCATGGCGGGCACGGTCAAGATCGGCCAGCGCTTCGGACGCCGCGATCTGGATGGCGCGCGACGTACGTTCGGCACTGCGGTCGGCTTCAGCTTCGTGGTGATGATCGTAATCTCGGTGATCGGCTGGCTGGCGACCCCGATGCTGCTCGAACTGCTGGGCACACCCGGCGCCGCATTCGCGCTGGCACAGGGCTATCTGCGCATGCTGTTCGTATCGATGCCGGTGATGATCGTGTCGATCATATTGCAGATGGGTCTGCGCGGCGCGGGCGATGCCCGTACGCCGCTGATCTTCATGGGCGTGACGGTCGCACTGGATATCGTCTTCAATCCGCTGCTGATAACCGGCTGGGGGCCGTTCCCCGAACTGGGCATCGTGGGTTCGGCGCTGTCGGTGGCAATTGCCTCGGTCGTCAGCTTCGCGGCCATAAAAAAAAAAATAGTAACAACCCAAAAA
>OJIT01000124.1_pt1 | contig 11274 bp, 10 predicted proteins | sample 1595951 | NCBI WGS metagenome assembly OJIT01 (sample SAMN05416785, study PRJEB24817) | seawater metagenome | isolation source: Sea water | place: Canada:Atlantic | collected 2013-11 | reverse complement strand
GAGATGGACGCAGTGACTGGAGTTCAGACGTGTGCTCTTCCGATCTGCGGTTTTTTGTGCCACCATTGCCGGTGCCGGGCTTGGCTTTTTATGGTTCAACACTTACCCCGCCCAGGTCTTTATGGGCGACGTAGGTGCCTTGGCGTTAGGGGCTGCGTTGGGCGTGGTGGCAGTGATCGTGCGTCAGGAGATCGTGCTGTTTATTATGGGCGGTATTTTTGTCATGGAGACGGTGTCGGTCATTCTTCAGGTGGGGTCCTATAAGCTTACCGGGCGGCGGATCTTTCGCATGGCGCCACTGCATCACCACTATGAATTGAAAGGTTGGCCTGAACCGCGGGTAATCGTGCGTTTTTGGATCATTACCGTGGTGCTGGTGCTGCTCGGCCTCGCAACGCTCAAGGTTCGTTAATGAAAGTTCGTTGATGCAAATGGCCAAGAGTGGATCGACGGGTCGAGAGCATGAGGCGAGAGGAAGCCGGTGATGGTTCGAGTTGCTAAAGGATTAACGCTAGTGGTGGGGCTGGGGCTGTCGGGTCGAGCGATATGCCGCCATTTAAGCCGCTTGAAAGTGCCCTACATGGTAGCGGATACACGTGCCGAACCTCCGGGGTTGGATGACTTTAAAGCCGCTCATCCGGATGTTGAAGTTCACTGTGGCCCGTTAACGTCGCTGGATCTGCGTGATGTTGAAGAGGTAGTGGTTAGCCCTGGTCTTGATCCGAGAATGCCGGGTTTGATAGAGCTGGCGGATCAACTAAACCCGCACACAGGTGAACCGATGGTGGTGGGCGAGATAGCCCTCTTTGTTCGCGCCGCTAACGCCCCCATCGCCGCTATTACCGGATCCAATGCCAAGTCAACAGTCACTTCGCTGCTGGGAGAAATGGCCGCTGCTGCCGGTGTTAATGCGGCGGTGGGGGGGAATCTTGGCACCCCTGCGCTGGATCTGTTGACCAGCCATCCCGATGCCGCGCTCTATATCTTAGAGCTTTCAAGCTTTCAGCTTGAAATGACACCCCATCTGAATGCCAGTTGTGCTGCCTTTCTGAACTTATCCGAAGACCACCTGGATCGCCATGGAGATATGCACGGCTATCGCACCGCCAAACAGCGTATTTTTATGGGTGCCGAGCACGCCGTGGTGAATGCCGATGATTCTAACACGTGGCCTGAGTATCCCGTTGACCAAGTGACTTACTTTACGCAAGCAGCCCCAAAGGGGGGCGAGTGGGGGCTGGCGCTTCACCAGAGCAAATTGACGTTAATGCAGGGCTCCACCCCTTGGTTGGCTATTGATGAGTTAAAAATGGCCGGCCAGCACAACTATCTCAATGCTTTGGCGGCACTGGCCATGGGGCAAGTGCTGGGCTTTGCGGCTGAGCCCATGTGCAGCGCGCTGCGGGAATTTAAGGGCTTGGTACACCGCAGCGAAGTGATTGCAGAAATTAACGGCGTCACCTGGGTTAACGACACTAAAGGCACCAATGTTGGGGCCACGCTGGCGGCGATTAACGGCATTGGCGCGACGCTGGAAGGCCGTTTGATTTTACTCGCGGGCGGGATTGGCAAAGGCGCAGACTTTACCCCGTTGGCCAAACCCTTAACAGCCTGCGCGCGTCACGTGCTGTTGTTTGGCAGAGATGCTCCGCTACTGGCCGAGGCGCTGCATGGGCACGTAACGACCCAGCAAGTTGACGATTTAACCCAGGCCATGCAGGCAGCGTTTGAACTCGCCCAGCCGGGTGACTGTGTGCTGCTCTCACCCGCCTGTGCAAGCCTGGATCAATTTGCCAATTACCCAGCGCGCGGCGAGGCATTTCGTCGCTGGGTGCTGGATAAAGCATCGACTACAGCCGAGGAAGCGCCATGAGTCGAATTCAGCGTCTGCGCGCGGTGCTTACCACTCGGGATCTACCCTGCGACGTGTGGCTCATTGTAGCGGCGGTGGCCTTGGCGGGGTTGGGTTGGGTCATGGTCAGCTCGGCGTCGATTGGCTTGCTGGAAGATACCTATCACTACTCACGTCAGCACGGCGTTTTCCTGGTGCTTGCCATCATCGCCTGCGTATTTATGCTCTGTGTGCCGCTTGAAGTGTGGCGCCAAAACGCAGCGCTAATTCTGCTCGCCACTATTTTTCTATTGGTTTTGGTGCTGATTGTTGGTCAGGAGATCAATGGTAGTAAGCGCTGGATAGCGTTGCCGGGGCCCTTGCCGAGTTTGCAGGTCTCTGAATTTGCCAAAGTCGGGCTGATTTTCTATATGGCGGCGTTTATGTCGCGTTTTACCTACGATTTGCGTCGTCGAGCGTTCAGCATGTGGCGCCCTCTGGCCGTGCTGGCCGTACCGGTTGGGCTGCTATTTTTAGCACCTGATTTCGGCGGGATGGTGGTCTTTACCGTCTGCGTGATTGGCATGCTGATGATGTGCGGTGCCTCGCTGGTGCTGCTGGTTGGCAGCGGGCTGCTGCTCGGCTCCGGGGCGGTTGTAATGGTGTTGATAGAACCCTACCGGCTGGCCCGGTGGACCAGTTTTTTAGACCCCTGGGCCGATCAGTTTGCGACCGGCTACCAGTTAACTCAAGCGTTAATAGCCTTCGGACGGGGGCACGTCACCGGTACTGGCTTGGGTAACAGTGTGCAAAAACTGCATTACCTGCCCGAAGCGCATACCGACTTTATCTTTGCCGTAATCGCTGAAGAGTTGGGCATGATCGGCGCGATTATCGTCGTGCTGTTGTTCACGCTGTTTATTGCCCGCGCTATGTGGATAGGGCGCAAAGCTGAACTGGCAGGGCATCTATTTGGCGCTTATGTAAGCTACGGCATCGGCTTTGTCGTAGCCGCCCAGGCGTTTATTAACATGGCGGTAAGTTCCGGGCTGTTACCGACTAAAGGGCTAACGCTGCCGCTGATGAGCTATGGCGGCTCTAGCCTGCTAGTGACAGGTATAATGGTTGGGCTACTGCTGCGCACGGATGCTGAAACACGTCATCGCCCCCGGCGCGCGTCCACCCCCTATAAATCGCGCCATGAACCGCGTTTATCGTAACGCTATGCCGCTTGGTGCTACCAGGAGTTTGATGTGACGACTAACGTTAGCCGACGAGTACTGATTATGGCGGGGGGCACCGGCGGCCACGTGTTCCCAGCCTTGTCACTCGCCAACGCTTTGCAGGCGCAGCAGGTCGACGTTGAGTGGTTGGGCAGTCCTAGAGGAATTGAAAACCGCCTGGTGCCCGAAGCGGGCATTAAATTACATACAATTGCGATTAGCGGGCTGCGCGGCAATGGCTTGACGGGCTGGCTAAAAGCACCGCTAAACCTGAGCCGTGCGGTACTGCAGGCGCGTGCGGTTATTCGCGACTTCAAGCCACATGTGGTGGTCGGCTTGGGTGGCTTTGCCAGTGGTCCTGGCGGGTTAGCCACTTGGCTGACGCGCGTTCCTTTAGTGATCCATGAGCAGAATGCCGTGGCAGGTCTGACCAATCGCGTGCTGTCGCGACTCGCCAAGCGTACCTATGCCGCTTTCCCCGAGGCCTTTGGTGCGCGTGCCGATGTCATTGGCAATCCAGTGCGTGACGATATCGCCGCCTTAGGGAATACCCCAAGAGATGCTGAGAGCCTCTCTGCAAGGCCTCTGCGGTTGCTGGTGGTGGGAGGGTCGCTCGGTGCTGTCGCCCTTAACGAGCGCCTGGCCCCCGCGCTGGCAGCTCTGCCCATTGAGCGTCGCCCCCAGGTGCGCCATCAGGCGGGTAAAAACCGTGAAAAGACCACTGCTGAAAATTATCAGCAGCACGGCGTGAGCGCCGAGGTTAGCCCCTTTATTGACGATATGGCCGCTGCCTATGAGTGGGCCGACTTAGTGGTGTGTCGCTCAGGCGCCTTGACTGTCGCGGAGTTGGCTGCCGCGGCCAAGCCAGCGCTGCTAGTGCCGTTTCCTTTTGCCGTTGATGACCATCAGCGGATCAACGCCCAGGTACTCGTCAAGGCGGGGGCGGCCAAGTGCGTGGTTCAGTCTGAGCTCACCGTTGAGCGGTTAAGTGAATTTTTAAATCAATTGCTCGTCCCAAATACCCTGGCTGCGATGGCGGCGAATGCACGTCAGGCCGCCCATTTAGACGCCACAAAGCGCTTGGCTGAAGGGTGTTTGGCGATGGTGCCGTTAGGAGACTCTGCGTGATCGATTCAGACAAAACCATGACACCCTCACGTTCTGCCGCTGGCCCCGGCATGCGCCGAATTCGGCGACTCCATTTTGTCGGCATTGGTGGCGCAGGGATGTGCGGTATTGCCGAGGTGTTAGCGAATCAAGGTTACACCGTGAGCGGTAGTGATGCGAAAACCTCTTCGGTCGTGGAGCGGCTGCGGCAATGCGGTGTTGGTGTAGCGATCGGGCATGCCGAGGCCAATGTCGAGGGCGCTGATGTGGTGGTGGTGTCGAGCGCCATTGATGAAACCAATCCAGAAATACGCTGGGCCCATGAGCACCGCGTGCCGGTGGTGCGCCGGGCTGAAATGCTCGCTGAACTAATGCGTTTTCGTCACGGTATTGCCGTGGCGGGTACTCATGGTAAAACCACCACGACCAGCTTGACGGCAACACTGCTGGCTGAAGGGGGGCTCGATCCCACCTTTGTGATTGGTGGCAAGCTGACCAGTGCCGGTGCCAATGCCCGCTTAGGTGAGGGCGACTATTTAGTTGCCGAAGCCGATGAGTCCGACGCCTCCTTTTTGCATCTACAGCCGATGGTGTCGGTTGTCACCAATATCGATGCTGACCATATGGCGACCTATGGCGGCGACTTTGAACGGCTCAAAAGTACCTTTATCGAATTCCTACACAACTTGCCGTTTTATGGCTTGGCTGTGCTGTGTATCGATGACCCCCATGTGCGCGTGCTGTGTGAACAGGTGAAGCGGCAGTTCGTGACCTATGGGTTTGATAGCGATGCCGATTACCGGATTGTTGATTTTGCCCAGCGTGGCGGTGAAGTGACGTTCACGGCGCTACGCCCTGGTGGCGCTGCGCCGTTAAATGTCCGTTTGGCTATGCCGGGGCGCCACAATGCTCTAAACGCCATGGCGGCAATTGTGGTAGCCACCGATGCTGGTGTGAGCGATAGCGCTATTTTGAGCGGTTTGGCAGGTTTTGCCGGTGTTGGTCGCCGTTTTCAGGTGCATGGTCATTTCCCTGCACCCCAAGGGGGCGGCGATATCATGCTGGTGGATGACTATGGCCACCATCCTCGTGAAGTTGATATGGTCATTCAGGCGATTCGTGCAGGCTGGCCAGATCGTCGCCTAGTCATGCTTTATCAGCCCCATCGCTATAGCCGTACCCGCGATTTATACGAAGATTTTGTCAGGGTGCTTTCTCAAGTCGATACGCTTGTGCTGCTTGATGTTTACAGTGCCGGTGAAGCGGTTATTCCTGGTGCCGAAGGAAAAACCTTGGCGGGCTCCATTCGTCAGCGTGGTGACGTCGACCCGCTATTTGTCGAGCATAAACACGAACTGCCTGCGCTGTTAACCAACGTATTGCGCCCAGGCGATATTTTAATAACCCAGGGTGCCGGTGATGTGGGTGGGATCTCCCTGCGCCTGGCCCAGGCACAGCTAGCGATGAACGAGGTGGATCTGTGAGTGTTGACGTAGCAACTCCCCAGTCTCTTGAAAAAGTCGTTGTCGTTTACGGTGGCACCTCTGCTGAACGCGAGGTGTCGCTGAAAAGCGGGTCGGCGGTGCTTGCGGCGCTGCAGCGTAAAGGTGTCAACGCCTGCGGCTATGATCCCCGCGACAACGGCCTAGTGGGCTTGGAACGACTGGCTCCTTCGCTTGTCTTTGTGGCTCTGCATGGCCGCGGCGGGGAAGACGGCACCCTACAGGGCGCGCTAGAACTGCTCGACATTCCTTATACCGGCAGCGGGGTGCTTGCTTCGGCCCTGGGGATGGATAAGCAGCGCACCAAGCAGGTATGGAGCGCAGTTGGGCTACCCACTCCGGAAAGTATTATGTTGGAGGCAACGGCGGAGTGGTCCGCCGTGGTCGAGCAACTTGGCTTGCCGTTGATTGTGAAGCCTGTGCATGAGGGGTCGACGCTGGGTATTAGCATTGTAAAAAGCCAGGCAGCGCTTGAAGCGGCTTATCACGAGGCGGCCCAGTTCGACGCCCGCGTGATGGCAGAGCGTTTTGTGGTGGGTGAAGAGTATACCGTTGCGCTGCTAGGTGATCAGGTGCTGCCGGCGATTCGTGTTGAAGTACCGGGTGGTTTCTACGACTACGAGGCCAAATATATCGCTAATACCACCCAGTATCACTTGCCCTGCGGTTTGTCGGCGCAACATGAGGCTGAGCTTGCATTGCTTTGCCAGCAGGCGTTTGCCGCTATCGGTGGAGTCGGCTGGGGCCGGGTTGATGTCATGCGTGATAGTGAAGGGCGTTTTTGGCTGTTGGAAGTCAATACGGTGCCAGGTATGACCGATCATAGTTTGGTACCTCAAGCGGCGGCTCATGCGGGCATTAGCTTTGATGATCTAGTGTTACGAATACTCAATACCGCAGGCGAGCAGTTCACAGCATGAGTAATGACCTGTTTAAAAGCGCCTTTTTAAAAAGTGCCTTATGAAAAAGCGTAACGCTTGGTTGGGAATTCTCCTGCTGGCGCTACTTATGGGAGCTGGCGGGCGGGCGCTTTGGCTGTGGCTGGATCGTCCTATTGAACGTGTGTCTATTCGCGGTGAATGGGAGTACGTCAGCGCTGACTACCTGCGTACTCAGTTGGCGCCCCTGGTGGTTGATGCCACCTGGTTATCAGCTGATTTGGGTGAATTACGCGACCGTGCACTGCAAGTGGGTTGGTTAAACGAAGTGCGCATTTCCCGTGAGTGGCCGAATGCACTGGTGTTTGAGCTGGTTGAACAGCAGCCTGTCGCACGCTGGAATGATGACTTCTTGCTTAACCCTGAAGGTGAGCCTTTCGCTTTTGCGCCATTATCACCACCTGCAGGTTTACCCGATCTCGCTGGCCCTGCTGGAAGCAGTGAAGAAGTGCTGGATTATTACCACCGGTTAAAACTTCACTTTGAACAGTTATCGTTGAATCTTACTCAACTTCGTTTAGAGCCGCGCGGTGCCTGGCGGCTACAATTAAACGATGGCGCTTGGGTGATGTTAGGTCGGCGTCAGCATGAAGTGCGCTTAGCACGATTGTCGGCTTCATGGCAGCGTGAGTTGTCGTCTCTTGGCGATCAGATTCGTTATATTGACCTGCGCTACCCTAACGGTGTTGCTGTTGCTTGGCATGGAGAAAGTGAATTTACGGTGCAAGATGAGTAGCTCTTCTATTACTTGATGCAAATAAGGTGTAAAAGTGAGTGGTTGCCATCGTTGAAAAAGCCAGTAATCGGCTTTAAATTGCTACCCAAGCCTATTATTGTGGATTTGTACTAGTCGTATTGCGACTATTGTTTCTATACTATGGGCCAGAAGCGGGTTAAATAGTTTTTAATTTCGACTATTGGTACTTAGCGATTGTCTGAAAAGCAGCACTGATTATTTTGGGTAGCACGCTTTCAATGTTAAGCGTTAGATTAAGCGCCACCCTATTTATATTTATTTTTAACAATGACGCAAGGAGATTTCCCGACTCATGGCAGGCTCACCCAACGCATCCAATATGGTGGTCGGGCTGGACATTGGAACGTCCAAGGTCGTCGCGATAGTCGGTCAACCTACCGACGACGGCGGAATTGAAATTGCAGGTATTGGTTCGCATCCTTCGCGTGGCATGAAGCGTGGCGTAGTGATCAATATTGAATCGACTGTGCAGTCTATCCAGCGCGCCGTTGAAGAAGCGGAATTAATGGCCGGTTGTGATATTCACTCGGTATACGTTGGCGTGGCAGGCAGCCATATCAGTTCAATGAACTCGGATGGCGTTGTCGCTATTAAAGAGCGTGAGGTAACGCCCTCCGATATTGAACGTGTGATTGACTCCGCGCGGGCGCGTGCCATCTCTGAAGGCCAGCGAGTGCTGCATGTGCTGCCCCAAGAGTTCTCGATTGATGCCCAGGGGGGCATTCGTGAACCGCTTGGCATGTCCGGTGTGCGCTTGGAAGCACAGGTGCACTTAGTGACAGCCGCATTAAACGCGGTGCAGAATATTGAGAAGTGTGTGCGCCGTTGCGGTCTTGAAGTTGATGCTATTATCTTAGAGCAGCTCGCCTCTAGTATGGCCGTGCTGACTGAAGATGAGCGTGAACTGGGCGTCTGTATGGTCGACATTGGTGGTGGAACCACCGATATGGCTATTTTCAGCGAAGGCGCCATACGCCATACGGCGGTGATTCCTATCGCCGGGGATCAAGTCACTAACGATATCGCCATGGCGTTGCGAACACCCACGCAGCACGCTGAAGAGATCAAAGTTAAATACGCTTGCGCGCTAACCCATTTAGCCGCCAGCGATGAAATGATTAAAGTACCTAGCGTAGGTGATCGTCCAGCGCGTGATCTATCGCGCCAAGCGCTTGCTGAAGTGGTAGAACCACGCTACGAAGAGCTATTTACGCTAGTGAGAGACGAATTGCGCCGTAGTGGCTATGAAGACATGGTGGCTGCTGGGATAGTGCTTACCGGCGGTACCTCGCGCATGGAAGGGGTTAGCGAATTGGCAGAAGAGATTTTCCATATGCCCGTTCGTATCGCATGTCCGCAGAATGTAAGAGGTTTGGCGGACGTCGTTTGTAATCCCATTTATGCGACGGGCGTTGGTCTGCTGCATTATGCCTTGCAGGAAACGCGTCATGGGCAAGGTCTAAGAAGCCACGGGGGAGTGGTTGCAGCCCATAAGGGCCGTAACGAGCTTGCCCGGCGTGATATCAAGGAAGACCATTCGGCGCTGGCAAGAATTAAAGGCTGGTTCAAAGGAAATTTCTGACAGGGCCGCAAGCGCGGTTCAGGAGACGGGGCTTATGTTCGAATTGGTAGATAACGCACCCTCGAGCAGTGCGGTCATCAAAGTGGTTGGCGTTGGCGGCGGTGGCGGCAATGCTGTTAACCACATGGTCGAAAGCAATATTGAAGGCGTTGAGTTTATCTGCGCCAACACGGACGCCCAGGCGCTGAAACGCTGTGCAGCGAAGACGGTGTTGCAATTGGGTAGCGAAATCACTAAAGGATTAGGCGCAGGTGCCAATCCCGACGTGGGCCGCCAAGCCGCAATGGAAGACCGCGAACGCATTGCGGAATTGCTGGTCGGTGCCGATATGGTCTTCATCACTGCCGGTATGGGCGGTGGTACGGGCACAGGGGGTGCGCCGGTGGTTGCCCAGGTCGCCAAGGAACTGGGGATTCTCACCGTTGCGGTAGTGACGCGCCCCTTCCCCTTTGAAGGGCCAAAGCGTATGCGCGCTGCTGAAGAGGGCATGAAAGAGCTCTCTGAGCATGTGGATTCGCTGATCACTATTCCTAACGAAAAATTGCTTTCTGTGCTGGGCAAGAGTGCCACGCTACTGACGGCCTTTAGTGCGGCGAACGATGTGCTGCTGGGGGCTGTTCAAGGTATCGCAGAACTGATCACTAGCCCGGGCATCATCAACGTCGATTTTGCTGATGTGCGCACCGTTATGTCTGAAATGGGCATGGCGATGATGGGTACCGGTGGTGCCACGGGTGAAAATCGTGCTCGCGAAGCCGCCGAGAAAGCGATCCGCAGCCCGCTGCTGGAAGATATCGACCTTCACGGCGCACGCGGTATCTTGGTCAACATTACTGCAGGCCCCGATTTGTCGATCGGCGAGTTCAACGATGTAGGCGCTACCGTCCAGGAGTTTGCGTCTCCAGATGCCACCATTGTCGTCGGCACCTCCATTGATATGGAAATGTCCGACGAGCTGCGTGTCACTGTTGTTGCCGCCGGCTTGGACGGGCAAAAGCCTAAGGCGGCCGCGCGCGAGCCTGCCCGTCGGTCAGCTGCAGAGTCCTCGGATTACCGCAAGTTGCAACAGCCAACGGTAATGCGTCAGCAGGCAACAGCACGCGCTGAAGCACCCGAAGCGGCCGCAAAACCGCGTCCTGAAAAGCGTCGCGCTTCCGAAGCCGATGACTATCTGGACATCCCCGCGTTTCTACGCCGCCAGGCGGATTGATTCTCGCTATCAGGCTCATTGCAACAGCGAGCGAGCGTTTTATTGGCTAAAACGCTCGTTTGCTGTTAAAGTGAACACTGTTTGATAACTTTTCCCCTGCGGTTATTACCGTCATTAGAGCTCGGCTACTATCCATGATCAGACAACGCACCCTACAAAACGTCATTCGCGCCACCGGAGTGGGCCTGCATTCTGGCAAAAAAGTCCACTTAGCTCTGCGTCCGGCGCCGGCCAATACTGGGATTGTGTTTGTTAGAACCGATCTGGATCCCGTTGCGCACGTTCCCGCACGGGCAGAATTGGTTGAAGATACCAAGCTATGTACTGCTCTTGTGTTTAACGGGGTCAAGGTAGCTACCGTTGAGCACCTGATGTCGGCCTTTGCTGGGTTGGGTATCGATAACGCCTATGTGGATGTTAGTGAACCTGAAGTGCCTATTATGGACGGCAGTGCGAGTCCATTTGTGTTTTTAATCCAATCAGCGGGAATTTTAGAGCAGGATGCTGCGAAGAAATTCATTCGCATCAAGCACCGTGTAGCGGTGACCGATGGCGATAAAGAAGCGGTGTTCTTACCCCATCAAGGGTTCAAAGTCTCCTTTGCAATCGACTTTGATCATCCTGTTTTTGAGCAGCAGAAACAGACCGCGTTGATCGATTTCTCGACCACGTCCTTCGTTAAAGAAGTTTCCCGTGCACGTACTTTTGGATTTATGCGTGACTTAGAGTTCTTACGCTCTAACAATCTGGCGCTAGGCGGAAGTCTAGACAACGCCATTGTGGTGGATGATTACCGCATCGTTAATGAAGGCGGCCTGCGCTACGAAGATGAGTTTGTTAAGCACAAAGTATTGGATGCTATCGGTGACTTGTACCAGCTGGGTTATAGCCTGATCGGCGAGTTCCGTGGGGTGAAATCTGGCCACGCACTCAATAATCAGCTCTGCCGCGAATTGATGGCGCAGCCCGATGCCTATGAAATTGTCACCTTTGAAGAGGAAAAGGCGGTTGCGCCGATCTCTTATGCCGCACCTGCAATGGCGTGATGTAGCTAGGCTTCGCTTTTTATATTAGCGCTTTTTTACTAGATCGGAAGAGCGTCGTGTAGGGAAAGAGTGTAGATC
>OJIT01000115.1_pt1 | contig 11477 bp, 10 predicted proteins | sample 1595951 | NCBI WGS metagenome assembly OJIT01 (sample SAMN05416785, study PRJEB24817) | seawater metagenome | isolation source: Sea water | place: Canada:Atlantic | collected 2013-11 | reverse complement strand
TGAAAATTAACCGCGCCATCGCCACGCAACACGACCAGCTCGCGGAAAGCTTCCTCTCCATGGTCCACATCGCTTCAGCCAAATACTGGCTCAAATTTGTCCACGCCGCCTAGTGAGCCTGCTGAAGAAGTGTCAGGCCGCACACCGAACCTTGTTTTCAGGATCGAGCTTAGAACACATTGAAGGCGTCACGGAAGCTCCATCATCGGGTGCGAGGCGACCTTTGGGCCGCTTCAGGCATCAGGCCAGCAGCCTTTCAATGCCTTCGCGCAGCGATACTTGCGGAGACCAGCCAAGCTCCTGCTTGGCGCGGCTAATATCGAGGACGATCGCCGGTGGATCGAAGGCGCGGGGGGGGTGCCGGTCAATCGAAAGGGTTTTTCCGGTCATGTCTTCGATTGTGGCGATCAGGTCCTTCAGTGTAGTCCCGCTGCCGCCGCCACAATTGAACACGCCCTCGGCGCCTTGCTTCAGGCTGGCGATCATCAGCTGACTGAGATCGTCCACATGCACGAAGTCGCGCACGATGCCGCCGTCGCCGAATAGCGTGGCCGTCTTTTCTTGCCGAATCATCTGGATGAAGGTCCATACGGCACCGAGTTGCCCGATCTTTCCCTGTTCCGGGCCATACGGATTGGCTGGGCGGATCGACACTGTGCTGAAGCCGTGGTTCACGCTGTAGCAATGCAAGAATTTTTCGATCGCCAGCTTGCCGACGCCATAGGGGCTGATCGGGTTGGTCGCATGGTCTTCCGAGATCGGCACCGATTGCGGCACGCCGTATACCGCACCGCCAGAAGATAGGAACAGGATTCGCTTGTTACCATGGTCCTTCATCGTTTCCAGCAATTGTACCAGCGGGCGGATGTTGAGATCCACATCGCGCAGCGGGTCCGCCTGTGAACTAGCAGGGATGGTTGCCGCGGCGAGATGACACACGGCATCGGCAGATTCGAGCAAATCTGTCCGATCGCACAGTTCGTCGATGCCGCCGGTCAGGATCGTATCCACGCCATCTGGCACGACCTGAGGGGCCGCGATATCGACGATGGTGATCTTTTGCCCCGCAGCCTTCGCATGGCGCACGAAATGGCGACCGATGAAGCCGTTAGCCCCGGTTACGACGAAATGCATCCATCCCCCTTTCATAGGCACGTAGGACATCCTCGAGCGTGGTCTCGTCGTTAAAAAACGCATCGGACCACTGCTTTGCATTGCTGCCCATGGTGCGTATCTTGTCCGGATTGCCGGACAGCTCGCGAATTGCGGCGGCCAGTTCGCCCGGATTGTCGGGCTCCAACACAAGACCTCGAGTGCCATGTTCCACCAGTTCCGGGATGCCGCCGCGATGACTGCCAATCACGGGGCGACCAAAGGCGAACGCTTGGTTGATCACATAGGGGAAGTTTTCATGCCAGATCGAAGGCACGATAGTGAAGGCTGCCTTTTGCAGAATGGCGTCCAATTCCGCCCCCCATTTCGTGCCCAGGAATTCAACATTGCTCAGCCCTTCTTTCTCAACTCGTTCGCGCAGCATTGCTTCGTCTGGGCCGTTGCCGATAATTTTGATCTTGTATCCGCCAATTTCGCCCGCAGCCTCAATGATCCGATCCACACCTTTCTCGTCGATGATCCGGCCAAAGTAGAGCGCAAAATCCTCGTACTCTTCCAGCGCGTCGTATCTGGCCGAATGGAACGGGTTGCGCAGCTTGGACCAAGACAACTTTCGTTCGGGCCAGAACTCCTGGGTCTTGTTTGCCATGAAATCGGCCGAGAAGGTGAAGTGATCGATCTTCTCGTACAGCTTCATGGCGTGATGAACTTGCGCTTCGAGCATGGATGCTACGGACAGTACGCGGCTGCCCTTGCAGCAGCTTTTCAGCGCGGCGTTGCGAAACTTGCGCCCTTTGCAGGCGAAGCATATCTCGCCATTAGCAAACAGCTTGTAGTTCGGGCAGATGTGCTTGTAATCGTTAAACGTTGCCACAATCGGTATGCCCGCTTCGTGCGCAGCGTCGATCGGCGAAAGGCTGAGATGTACATTGATCGCGAAAATGTGCAGCAGGTCCGGCTGGAACTCGCGGATCAGCTCAGCGAACCTTGCCTTCTTGCCGCGGTCGTAGATCGAAGCGGGCAAATGCAGGGCGCGGATCGGCAGCGGCGCGCTGTCATATTTTGGTGCGTCCAGCAGCACGAGATTGTCCGGTGTGGTCTCATCCCGCGTCCCGGTAGCGACCATGAGCGTTTCGTGCCCCGCTTCGCGCAGCACTCGTTCCGTCTCACGGAAGAACACTTCCGCGCCGCCGGTCAGCTCCCACAGCTTATGAGCGAGAATGATACGCATCGTACCCTCAGGCCCTAGCCACGACGCGCGCCCTGCTGACGCCATACCCCATCGAAGCCAACGCGTTGCAGAATGGTTCCACCAATTCCGGCATCAGCTGGATCTGGTCATAGGGGCGCGGCAGGGAAAGGATTTCAGTGGCGTATTCGGTGTAGACAGTATCATCCGACAGCCCACAATGGCGCGCCATGCGCGTAGCCGTTTCTGCGGGTTGGTTGCACAACTCTTCGTAACGGACGACCATCACCGTGTCGGAATGGCTTTCCATCAGTTTTTGGGTTTCGCCCACCGTGACCATCCATTCCACTGCCGCGCGGTCATTTTGCTCGGTGACGCTGCGCAATGTGTCCTGCAGCGGGGCCAGGTCCGGATGTTCCGGTACCATCTGCTCCACCAGCAAGTTCCATTTCCGGCTGTCCCGGCCCCACCAGTCGTGTACTTCATTGCTTCTGAGAACGGTACACTTGCGCGAAAAGCCGGTTACCGAGGCGCATGTATCAACTCCATCTCGGATGATCAGGAGGAAGCGCGCATTGGGGAACAGTTTTTCTACGAACGGCACCCGGAACAGAAGTTCGGGATATTTGTCCACCACCCGCTTCGCCATTCCCCAGCGCATGGCCCAAGAATATATCTTTGCCAGCTTGCGCGCGAATGCCGGGTCGGCATCCCCTTCCGTCAGGCGAAACCGTCCCGGACCCATGGAATAGGTTCCGATGACGTCTTCCCCGCCGACGACATGATGCCATGCGGACTTTGGTTCGTTGAGGAACACGGTCTCTTTATGTAGTGCGAACAGCTTGCCCAGAATAGTGGTCCCACTGCGACCAGTGCCAATGATATAAATCGGGGCATCGCTGCCAATGCGCGCCGGAAATAAATCTGCAGCACGATAGAGCGCAAACACGAGGGGATTAACCCATTGTCCGGTTGAAGTAACTTCACGCCCTTCGATCAGGCTCCAGGCAATCAGCCTCCCTGGCAGCTTGCCCTTGCGTTTCGCGACCATGGTCTTGTCGATCTGTGCAACCATCAATGCGTTCTCTTATTTGCTAGACTCAGGCTGGCGTTTTCGCACGCCAGAATTGCGTCAGGTCCCGTCCCACCAGGGCCGAAGTTGCGGCGATATCCTCGGCGTATTCTTGCAGCAGCTTGCGATGCTGCTCGTCTGTCATGGGCGGATTGCGTGTGACAGTGCTTTCCGCAACCTTGAGCATCCCTTTCTTGATCTTTTGCAGCACGCCAAGTCGGATGGCGTGGGGCACGAAGGACATGAGGCCCTTTTTGCCGTAATTGTGGCGGTTCACCAGCCGGCGAAGGAACATGCCCTCCTTGGACAATGTGCCAGACAGGTTGGACATCGGTAGTATGATTTCTTCCGGTGCCGGTACCCCGATGAAGTCATAGACGGCGCGCAGGACTTCCGGGTTGCGGATGAATTCCTCAAACACCAAAACCATCACATTCTCGGCGCCAACCGTATCCCGCCAGGCGCGGATACGGTCTGCGTAGAAGCCATTATCGCGATAGCCGTAGATAATACTCAAACCTTCGGCCCGGCGCGCTCCCTCTGACGCAAGCGCTTCCTCGAAGCTTTGTAGCGCTTCATCGCCGACCTTGCGAGCAAACCAGTAGCCGGAATAGGCACGCTTTGCCGGGTCGCGCAGGCAAACGATGACTTTGGGTTTCTTCGCCAAGCTCGCGATGTTGGTCCGCGCCTGATCAGACGCGAAATAATGCACAGAAGCTTCGAAGGTCCGCTGGCCGGGTTCGGCCTTCGCAAACAGGCGGCTATAGTTTTCAGGATCGCTGTAGGTTTCGGTCGCATAGTCGGACACGGTATGCGTCAAGCGGCGCGTGCCGGGATTGCGCCACACGTGCCAGAACTCCGGCTCCTTAGGATTGCTCGCGAAGATCCTGTCGTGTTGCCCCAGCATGTCCGCGAGCGCAGTTGTGCCGGCCTTCTGCACGCCAATGATCAGAAAATCGGGTACAAATACATCACTTGCCGCTTCGATAAGGGCGACGGGGGGTGTGGTTTCAAGAGTGGTCATTTCGCAGTCTCCTGCACGGCCGGCCTACGCCGGAACAACGTCAGCATCGCGGAGATGATATCGAGGCGAATGTGTAAGTGACGCCACGCCATGAACCACAGCGTTCCCCTGCGCAATACGCCCGCCATTGCCACCCCTGCAGCGACGCCAATGGCGTCCCACAGGAAGGCGCAGATGGCGAGCAGCGGAATGCCAATCACGAGGGCCACGATGCTGGCCGTCGTGGATGATTTTTCCTGTCCGCACATGTTGAGCGCAGTTTCCGCCGGGCCGACGCTGTTTTCCAGCACGACGCCGAACAGTAGGACCAGCAGAATCGGCACCGCCGGTCCGAACTCGCTGCCGAACAACAGCATGATCCAAGGTGCCGCCAGCGCCAAGACAGCGCACAGGGCAGCAGTAACCACGAAAATCTCGATCGTCGTCTTGCTGGCCATGCGTTTCGCCTGTTCGATGTGGCCAGTCCCGTAATGTTCGGAGAAGGTTGGGCCGAGGACGATGGCGTAGCTGGAAAACACCGTGCGCGGCACCATCGCGATCCGGTTGGCCGCAAAATACAGCGCTGCTATTTCCGGGCCGAGCACGATCGAGACGATCACGACATCTATACTGGTGAATGCCACCATCGACAGCGAAATGATTGTGAAGGACAAGCGCGAGCCGGCCCAATCTGCGGCCATGTCTTGCCTCGGTGTGGCCAGCGATGACAGCAACGATGGTGTTCCCAGGACCCGCGTCATGAGCAAGCTTTGGCCGATGGCCAGGACCAGCAGCACGGCCGTCAGGATCACCAGCACTGCGGCCAGCGAAAGCGGCTCCATGCCATTGGCGAGAAACACGGCGAGGGCGGCCACCCCGGCCAGGAGACGCCAGAGAATGTCCTTGGGAACGAGTGCGAGGATCAGCGCGTGATAGGCGCGGGCGAGATGCCCCAATAGCTCTACCAGCGCCGTCAGCGGCACCACCAGCAGGCCCAGCACCAGCAGCCAACGGTTTTCGACACCGCTATAACCGTATGCGAGCGCCAGTGCCGTCAGTAACAAAAACAGCGCGATGTTGCCGCCCGTCGCCAAGCGGAACGCGCGCCTGATCTGGCTGAGTTCCGCGTCTTTCTTTCCCTGCTTACGCAGCGGTGGGACGAACCGTAGCAGCGCTAGCCGCTGGCCGAAACTGCCTGCGACCGAGAAGAACACAGCGGCTGAAAGAATTGCGCTGACCACGCCGAAATCATCCAATTCCATGATCCGCGCCAGGAGGACTACGAACACGTAGGTCATGGCCGCCGCTGCCATACGCACGGCGAAGGCAATCAGCGATTGGCGCCGTCTCATACTGGCGCCTGCCCCGCTGTCGACACACGGTGCAGTTCAATGGAGAGAGGCAGGCACGGCTTCATCGGCTGGGTTCAGCCTTCCTTTTTTAGTAGGACGGCGAGGTTCTTGCCGTAATCGGTCTTGCCGAAATTTTTAGCGTGCTGTTCCAGCAGCTCGGTGCTGATCCAGCCTTGCCGAAAGGCGATTTCCTCCGGGCAGCTCACCTGAATGCCTTGGCGCGTGACAAGCGTACGGACAAAATTCGCGGCATCGAGCAGCGAGCAATGCGTGCCGGTGTCTAGCCAGGCGAAGCCGCGGCCCATGGTTTCGACCGACAGCAGGCCATCGTGAAGGTAGGTTTCCAGCAAGGTGGTGATTTCAAGTTCGCCGCGATCCGACCGCTTTACGCCCTTGGCACGTGCAGGAGCTTCACCATCGAGGAAGTAGAGGCCGGTAACGGCATAGTTTGACGGCGGATTGGCCGGCTTTTCGATGATCTGTTCTACCGTGCCATCGCCATCGAAGGCGACGACGCCGTAGCGCTCCGGATCGGCCACGTGATAGCCGAACACCGTTCCGCCAACTTCCTTTTTCGAGGCTAGCTGCAGCATAGCCGGTAGACCATGGCCGAAGAAGATATTGTCCCCCAACACCATGACGGAGGGAGCACCGTCAAGAAAATCTTCTGCCAGAAGGTAGGCTTGCGCCAGCCCGTCGGGCGAGGGCTGAACAATATATTCTAGCCGCATTCCCCACTGGCTGCCATCACTCAGCAGGCGCTTGAACTGGCTCTGGTCCTCCGGCGTGGTGATGATGGAGACTTCGCGGATCCCACTCAGCATCAGTACCGACAGCGGGTAATATATCATAGGCTTGTCGTAGATCGGCATGAGCTGCTTTGAGATGGCCATAGTCAGCGGGTAAAGCCGCGTGCCAGAGCCTCCGGCAAGGATGATACCCTTACGATGCGTCATAATTTCTCCAGTTCGGCGAGAACGTCAGCCAATCCTCGTTTCCAGTCTGGCTGTTCGAGGTTGAATGCTGCGAGGTCACTGCAATCCAAACGGCTGTTTGCCGGACGCGTAGCGGGCGTGGGATACGCAGTGGTGGGGATGTCCTCCACTATTATGTCCTTCCCGGCCTGGCGAAAGATTTCGCGGGCGAAATCCGCCCAACTTACGTCTGGTGCCCCGGCAAAGTGGTAGGTTCCAGTCTTTGAAGCATTGCTGCGCAACTGCTCTGCGATGGCCAGCGTCGCGCGAGCAATATCCGCAGCCGGGGTCGCCCCCCCGACCTGATCAGCCACCACGGCCAATGTGTCCCGGGTTTCCGCTAGACGCAGCATCGTCTTCACGAAATTGCAGCCATGGGCGGAAAAGACCCAACTGGTGCGCATGATCGCATGTGCTGCGCCGCCTGCTCGCACGGCTTCCTCTCCGGCGAGTTTCGAGCGGCCATAGGCGCCCAGTGGCGCGGCCAGCGCATCGGTGGAGAAGGGGGCTTCACCATATCCGTTAAAGACATAGTCAGTGGAAAAATGGATGAGTGGAATGCCGAGCTCCGCACAGGCTTCGGAAATGGCACCTGGCGACGCTCCATTGATGCGCGTCGCCAGCCCCTCTTCCTCTTCCGCCTTATCCACGGCGGTATAGGCCGCGGCGTTGACCACGACAGATGGGCGTGCGGCGAACACCGCTGCCTTGCAGGCGGAAGCATCCGACAGATCTGCATCGGCGCGCGCCAGGAAAGCCGTGTCTCCCGGCGCGTGCCGCCCCAGTTCCATCGCAACCTGTCCTGTCTTGCCGAAAACTAGGATCATGCCTTCGTACCGAGCCTTTTGCCTACGCCTTTGCGGTTTTGTAGGGCCCTCCACCAACCTTCATTGTCGAGATACCACTGGACCGTCTTATCCAAGCCCTCCTCAACAGTCACGGAGGGACGCCAACCGAGCTCCTCCTTTATCCGGGTTGCATCGATGGCATAGCGCATGTCATGGCCTGGACGGTCCGCGACGTAAGTAATTTGGTCCTTATAGGAACCGCTTTCCTTCGGACGCTTTCTGTCGAGGATCTCGAGCAGGGTTTCCACAAGCTGCAGATTTGTGCGCTCGTTCCCCCCCCCGATATTGTAGCTGCGGCCGAGCTTGCCCTTCTGCATCACCAGCAACAGCGCATCGGCATGGTCCTCAACGTAGAGCCAATCGCGCACATTGTTTCCCGTGCCGTAAATAGGAATGTCCTTGCCCGCGAGCGCGTTCAGAATGACGATCGGGACTAGCTTTTCTGGAAAATGGAACGGGCCGTAATTATTGGAGCAATTCGTGAGCACTGTCGGCAGACCGTAGGTTTCGTGCCAAGCGCGGACGAGATGGTCCGATGCCGCCTTGCTCGCCGAATAGGGCGAGCGCGGATCATAAGGGGTCGTTTCCGTAAACTGGCCCGTGGGGCCGAGCGAACCGAACACTTCGTCTGTGGAGATATGGTGAAAGCGGAATTCTTTTGGCTTGCCGTTGCTCATCCAAAAGGTCCGCGCGGCCTCCAGCATGTTAAAGGTGCCGGTAACGTTGGTTTGGATAAAGTCCGATGGACCATCGATCGAACGGTCGACATGGCTCTCTGCCCCCAAGTGCATAACCGCATTGGGCTGGTGCTTGGCGAAGACTTCGTCCAAGGCCACACGGTTACGGATGTCAACATGCTCGAAAGCGTAAAGCGGGCTGTCGGAAACCATCGCTACGTTTTCGAGACAAGCTGCGTAGGTCAATGCATCGAGATTGACCACACCCCAACCTCTGGAAATGGCAAGTCTGATTACTGCGGAGCCGATAAAGCCAGCCCCCCCTGTTACTAAGATTTTCAAATTTTATTCCTCATAGTAGAAGGGACTTTCAAGGTCCGCCAAGGCCGGAGCATCGCGGTCCTTTTCTGATAACACTGGTTCAGAGCCGAAGTTCGGCCATTCAATGCCACAACTGTCCCACCTAATGGCGCGGTCGCGCCCCGGATCGTAGTAGTCGGTACACTTGTAAACTATCTCGCTGTCGGGCTCGAGGGTCATAAACCCGTGCAGAAAGCCTGTCGGGACGAGCAACTGAAGACCGTTCGCGAAGCTTAGCTCCACCCCAGCCCACTGGCCGTAGGTCGGACTGCCCCGGCGAATATCAACGGCAACGTCGAAGATTCGTCCTCGGCCACACCGCACAAGTTTGCCTTGTGCTCTAGGAGGAGATTGGAAATGCATCCCGCGAACTGTGCCCGCGCTCTTCGAAAGTGAATGATTATCCTGTACAAAATCGTAGCAGAGTCCTGCCTCGGTCATGGCTTCGCGATTCCAGCTCTCGGAGAAGAATCCGCGACTATCGGTATGACGGGAGGGATCGAGGACAATCAAACCCGCCAGATGCGTAGAGTGGATTTTCATTCTTCATTCCCTCGGCGAGCGCAGCATGGCATCATCGTGCCCCAAGCGCCGCGCCCTGCCCAGGTTTTGGCCGCGTTTCCCTTCACGCTCCCTCCGGTTCGTTACCATAGCTATAGTAGTTGTAGCCGTAACCGTACTCCGCGCCAGCGGCTTTCGGATCGAACTTGGTAAGCACGGCTCCGAGGATTCTGGCGTGTACGAGCTGCAGGCGACGCAGGGCTGACTTGACAGCTCCGCGATGGCTGCGCGAAGCATCGACCACCATGATCAGGGCATCGGCATAGGCGGCCAAGTTGGCAGTGTCGGACAGGCCAAGCATGGGCGGGCTGTCGACGATCACGATGTCGTATTTGCTGCGCGCTTCTTCGAGTACCTCGCCAAGGCGGGAGCTTCCCAGAACCATGGAAGGATCGGACGGCTTGGGCATCGCAGTGATATAGGACAGGTTATCGTGCCCCGAAGGATGGGTGGCTTCACCCAGCGGCACTTGCCCGGCAATCACTTCGGTAAGTCCGTGATCGGGCACTTCATCGAGCAGGCGGTGCAATGTTGGGCGCCGGAGGTCGGCATCGATCAGCAGCACTTTCCTGCCCATCCGGGCAAGGTTGAGAGCCATGGCCTGCGCGCTGGTGGTCTTGCCTTCTGCCGCCTGGGCGCTGGTGACCACGATCGAGCGCGGCAGGCCCGCAGGCGTGGCAAAGCGAAGATTGGCGACCAACGAACGATAGGCCTCGCCGATGTTGGATATGTCGGTGTTCTTGGCGTTCGCAACCTCGTCCTCATCGGCAACAGGGATGAGACCGAGCAGGGGGAGGCCGAGCTTGGCTTCGACATCGTCGGGCGAGCGGATCGTATCGTCGAACTGCTCGCGCAGGAACACGAAGGCTCCGGCCAGAGCAAAGCCTGCCAGCATGGCCAGCGCCATGTTGAGCGGCAGATTAGGGGAGGACGGCTCACGCGGAATATCGGCGCGATCGACCAGCGAGATGTTGTTCGAGGTGGCGCCGGCCGTAGCATTGAGTTCGTTATACCGCTCGAGAAGTGTATCGTAGAGAGACCTGTTGGTCTCGGCCACGCGCTTGAGGACATTGTACTCGACGCCGCGATCCTGCTCGGTCAGGGCCGCCGACCGCAGCTGCCCGACCTGCCCTTGCAGTGCCCGCTCCCGGTCGAGTGCGGCCTGGTAATCGAGATAGACCGATCTCTTGATCGAAGCGCCGACATTCTCGATCTGCTCTTCGAGTTGCCCGACCTGCGCCTGCAGCGCCTGTACGCTCGGATGTTCGTCGAGATGCCTGGCCTGCTCCTCGGCCAGTGCGGCCTGCGCCTGGCTGCGCTGCTGTATAAGACTTTGCACAGCCGGATTGGCGAGCACCTGCGGAACAGAGAGCACGGGTACATCGGCGATATTCTGCCATTGCTCCTGCGCCGCCACCCGGTTCGCGGTTGCCTGGCTGGTGGCAAGATTGACCTGGACCAGGCTGTCATTGGTAATGGAAAGCGTGGTTTCCTGGTCGGCGTTCTGCCCTTGGCCGGGCACCCGGATCAGGCCGGCCGCGCGCGAATACTGGTTGAGCTCGCGCTCGGACTCCTCGAGCCGCTGTCGGGTGTCCTGCAATTGCTGGGCAAGGAACTCGCGCGCATAGGAGGAGCTTTCGAACTTGCGCCCCAGATTGCTCTCGATCAGGTTCTCGGCGAAGGAATTGGCAATCCTGGCCGCAAGCACCGGATCGGTACTTTCGAAACGGATATCCGCCAATCGACTGTCTCCCGGAAGCCTGACATTAAGATTCTCCTGAAGGAGGTCGAGCGCAGCATCTCGCCGCAAGACATCGAGCCCCGCCTGGAGATAGCGGCCCTCCAGATCGGCCTGCTCGGGCATCTGTGCCCCCACCGCCTCGTAAAAGTCCGGATTGGCGGCAAGGTTTTCTCCCTCGAGCACACGCTCGGCCAGCGCCCGGCTCTGGACGACGTCGAGCTGGGTCTGCAGGAAGCGATCTGCATCCTGGTAGCCGACGGCAGGCGCAATCTCGCTGCCCTCGATGATCTGGTCGGTCTCCTGCTCGATCAGCACCGTAGCCGAGGCAATGTAGCGCGGCACGATCAGCATGGTAATCACCGCACCCAGGACGAGGCAGGCAATTACAATGCCCGCAATCCACCACACATTGCGGCGCAGAGCAGCGATGATGCGATGAAGATCGACCTCGAAAAGCGCCTCACTTTCGGCACCAGTGCGGTACTCATACCCCTCACGCGCACCAGGACCACCTGGAACCTCGAAGGCCGGTCGACGGGATTCTTCCATAACCTAGAGCGCACAGATCGGAAGAGCACACGTCTGAA
>OJIT01000113.1_pt1 | contig 11490 bp, 9 predicted proteins | sample 1595951 | NCBI WGS metagenome assembly OJIT01 (sample SAMN05416785, study PRJEB24817) | seawater metagenome | isolation source: Sea water | place: Canada:Atlantic | collected 2013-11 | reverse complement strand
CGACCACCGAGATCTACACTCTTTCCCTACACGACGCTCTTCCGATCTCCGGCGTGACCCATACGCTTGCCAGGAGGCGCCGTTACACCCGCGATGTAAGACACCACCGGCTTGCTGACGTTGTCCTTGATGAACGCAGCGGCTTCTTCCTCAGCGGTTCCGCCGATTTCGCCGATCATCACAATGGCTTCTGTCTGCGGGTCGTCCTGCAGCAACTGCAGGATATCGATGAAGTTGGAACCCGGAATCGGGTCACCACCGATACCAACACAGGTAGACTGGCCGTAGCCGAAATCGGTGGTTTGCTTGACCGCTTCGTACGTCAGGGTACCTGAGCGGGACACAATGCCCACTTTGCCCGGCTTGTGAATATGGCCCGGCATGATACCGATCTTGCTCTCACCTGGCGTGATCACACCCGGGCAGTTCGGCCCGATCATGCGAACACCCTTGCGATCGACGTACTCTTTTGCGTAGAGCATGTCGATGGTCGGGATGCCTTCGGTAATGCAGACGATCAGCTGGATGCCAGCATCCGCTGCTTCAACGATGGCGTCTTTACAGAATGGAGCCGGCACATAGATAACGGTGGCTTCCGCACCCGTCTTCTCTACAGCTTCCCGTACAGTATTGAACACAGGAAGACCAAGATGCTCTGTACCGCCCTTGCCGGGGCTTACGCCACCAACCATTTTGGTGCCGTACTCAATGGCCTGCTCAGAGTGGAACGTACCCTGTGCGCCGGTGAAGCCCTGGCAGATAACCTTGGTGTCTTTGGTGATCAGGATGCTCATTATTTACCCCCTGCGGCTTTAACGACTTGCTCTGCCGCATTCGACAGACTGGTGGCAGCAATGATGTTCAGGCCACTGTCGGCGAGGACCTTTGTGCCAGTTTCGGCGTTGTTGCCCTCAAGACGAACAACCACAGGCACCTTAACACCCACTTCCTTAACGGCACCGATGATGCCTTCTGCGATCATGTCGCAGCGCACAATGCCACCAAAGATGTTGACCAGTACGGCCTTTACGTTGGCATCGGACAGGATGATCTTGAAGGCCTCGGAAACCCGCTCCTTGGTAGCACCGCCACCAACGTCCAGGAAGTTCGCGGGTTGACCACCAGACAGCTTGATGATGTCCATGGTACCCATAGCCAGGCCAGCGCCGTTGACCATGCAGCCAATGTTGCCTTCCAGCGCAACATAGTTCAGTTCCCACTTGGCAGCTTCGGCCTCACGGGAATCTTCCTGGGAAGGATCGTGCATTTCGTGAATTTTCTTCTGACGGTACAGCGCGTTACCGTCTACACCAATCTTTGCGTCCAGACAGTGCAGGTCACCGGCCGGCGTGATGACCAGCGGGTTGATTTCCAGTAACGCCAGGTCCCGGTCTTCAAACAGTTTCGCCAGACCCATGAAGATCTTGGTGAACTGACCGATCTGCTTACCTTCGAGGCCCAATTTGAAAGCAAGCTCACGGCCTTGGTACGGTTGCGCGCCAACCAGCGGATCAACTTCGGCTTTCAGGATCTTTTCCGGCGTTTCTTCGGCAACCTGTTCGATCTCAACACCACCTTCGGTGGAGGCCATGAACACGATGCGGCGAGTACCGCGATCTACAACCGCACCCAGATAGAGTTCCTGGTCGATATCGGTAAGGGACTCAACAAGAATCTTGCTGACTGGCTGGCCGTTTTCATCGGTCTGGTACGTCACCAGGTTCTTGCCGAGCCAGTTTTCAGCAAAGGCACGGATTTCGTCTTTGCTCTTGACCAGCTTTACACCGCCAGCCTTACCGCGGCCACCAGCGTGTACCTGAGCTTTCACAACCCAGGCGTCGCCGCCAATTTCGTCAGCAGCAGCCACTGCTTCCTTGGGGGTATCGCAGGCAATGCCTTTGGATACTGGCAGGCCATATTCAGCGAATAGCTGTTTGCCCTGATATTCATGCAAATTCATAGTTAATGTCCCGCTTTCTGATGGAGGATAACCACATACGGAAATTGAACCCGCGCTGTGCGAATTCGGTTCGATGTGCCGGGGATCACCTCAGCACATCCTTAACGCGACCGAAAACCAGCCGTATTAATAGCAGCGGGGCGCCGTCATTGGCGCCCCCGTTTCCTGGCTCGCGTTACTTCTTTTTGCGACGGTTGGCGATGTGAATCGCTCCGCCGGCAACACCCAGAGCCGCTTCATGCACAGACTCGGACAGAGTCGGATGTGCAAAACAGGTCAGGGCGAGATCTTCGGCACTGGAACCAAACTCCATGGCAATAACGCCCTGGGCTACGATTTCAGAGGCCTGGGGACCCACCACATGGAAACCGACAATGCGGTCCGTTTTCGCGTCGGCGATGATCTTGACCATGCCGGTCGCCGCATTCGCTGCCATGGCTCGACCATTGGCGGCAAACGGGAAAGTACCCACATTGTACTCTTCACCTTCCGCTTTCATCTCCTGCTCGGTCTTACCGACCCAGGCAACTTCCGGCGAGGTATAAATCACGTTCGGGATGCAATCGTAGTTAACCTGAGGCTTGTGCCCGGCAATACGCTCGGCAACCATAACGCCTTCTTCGGACGCCTTGTGGGCCAGCATTGGGCCACGAACCACGTCACCCACCGCCCAGACACCAGGCGCTTCAGTTTTACAGTTATCATCCACGAAGATGAAACCGCGCTCGTCCATCTTTACACCGGAGTCTTCAGACAGCAGGTTATCGGTATATGGGCGACGGCCAACAGCGACGATCAGCTTGTCGAACTTGGCTTCCTGCTTACCCTTGGAATCCTCATAGGTCACGTTAACCAGTTTGCGCTTGACTTCCGCACCGGTCATACGCGCGCCCAGCACAATGTTAAGACCCTGTTTCTGGAACTGTTTCAACGCATCCTTGGCAACCTGCTGGTCAACGACTGGCAGGAAAGTATCAACAGCTTCAAGTACCGTCACCTCTGACCCCAGGCGAGCCCATACGCTGCCCAGTTCCAGGCCGATAACACCGGCACCAATCACGCCGAGACGCTTGGGAACTTCGGTGAACTCGAGAGCGCCCTCAGAGTCCACGATGTGCGTGCCATCGAACGGCGCAGGTGGAATCTGAACAGGACGTGAACCCGTGGCGATAATTACATTTTCCGCCTCGTAGGTTTTGGTCTTGCCATCCTTATCGGTCACTTCCACGTTGCGGTTGGCCAACAGCTTCCCGTGGCCATAGATCGGTGTAACGCCGTTGGACTTGAACAGGCCACCGATACCACCGGTCAGCTGGTCCACGATGCCTTCCTTGCGCTTCATCATCTTGGCGATGTCGAAGCCGACTTCCTTGGCGATAATGCCCTGCTCGGCAAAATCGTGGCTGGCCTCCTCATATTTGTGGGAAATCTCCAGCAACGCCTTGGAAGGAATGCAGCCCACATTCAGGCAGGTACCGCCAAGCCGGTTCTTGCCTTCCTTGTCGGTCCAGGACTCGATACACGCGGTTTTCAGGCCCAGCTGAGCCGCTTTGATGGCGGCAACATAGCCGCCCGGGCCAGCGCCAATGACGATTACGTCGTACTTGTCAGACATGTTTTATCCCGTTATCCAATTCGTTAAGTGTCAGCTCAGACGTCCAGCAGAATACGCGCCGGGTCTTCAAGCATTTCCTTGATAGCCACCAGGAACTGCACTGCTTCCTTGCCATCGATCATGCGGTGGTCGTAGGAAAGCGCCAGATACATCATCGGCTGAATCTCGACCTTGCCGTTCACAGCCATCGGACGCTCCTGAATCTTGTGCATACCCAGGATGGCGGTCTGTGGCGGGTTGAGGATCGGAGTGGATATCAGTGAACCAAAGATACCACCGTTGGTGATGGTAAAGGTGCCACCGGTCATATCCTCGATACCGAGCTTGCCGTCTTTGGCCTTGGTTCCGTACTCGACGATTTTCTTCTCAATGCCGGCCAGGCCGAGCGCATCAGTGTCACGAAGCACAGGCACAACCAGGCCGCGATCGCTTGAAACCGCGATACCGATATCCTGGTAACCATGGTAAACCATGTCGTTGCCGTCGATGGAGGCGTTGACCGCCGGGAATCGCTTCAGGGCTTCGGTCGCCGCCTTGGTAAAGAAGGACATGAAACCGAGCTTGACCCCATGACGCTTCTCGAAGCTTTCCTTGTACTGCTTGCGCAGCTCCATGACCGGCCCCATGTTCACTTCGTTGAACGTGGTAAGCATGGCAGCCGTCTGCTGGGCATTGACCAGTCGCTTGGCGATACTGGCGCGCAGACGAGTCATTGGAACGCGCTTCTCCGGACGCTCGCCGGAACCAACATCCACCTGCGGCATATCGCCGGCTGGCTTCGAAGCCGGGGCTGAAGTAGCACCTGAAGACTTTCCAGTATCTACATGATTCTGAACATCTTCCTTGGTAACTCGTCCGTCTTTGCCTGTGCCCTCTACGGCATCCGGATCAATGTTGTTCTCCTCCGCCAGCTTACGAGCCGCCGGGCTGAGGATGGCATCGCCAGAGCGCTTGGCCGGTGCTTCAGAGGGCTTTTCCGAAGCCTCTTCCGGCTTACTTTCCTCTTTCTTGCTGTCATCCTTGGCAGCAGGCTTGGATTCACCAGCCGCACCTTCCTTGAACTTACCTACGACTTCACCGCTTTCTACGGTGTCGCCTTCGCCCTTGAGTACTTCCTCGATAACACCATCCGCCGGAGCTACCACCTCGAGTACGACCTTGTCGGTTTCAATATCGACAATCAGTTCGTCACGTGAACAGGCTTCACCAGGCTGCTTGTGCCAGGTCGCGACTGTTCCCTCTGCGACCGACTCTGGGAATACGGGGGCTTTTATTTCAGTTGACATCTCGGATCCTTAGTTCGGTAACTCGTCAGATTTCAAACGCGTCGTTAACCAGTTTTTTCTGCTCTTCAATGTGAACCGACATATGGCCACACGCCGGCGCAGCAGAGGCGTCACGACCGGCATACTGAAGATACAGTTTGGGATTATGGCGATGCAGAGCATTACGCATATGATGCTGGCTGCAGTACCAGGCCCCCTGGTTCATGGGCTCTTCCTGGCACCAGACCACGTGCTTGAGTTTGCTGTGCTGGCTCAGGAGCTCGTCCAGATCGTCTCCCGGGAAAGGGTACAGCTGTTCGATACGAACAATCGCAACGTCATCCCGCTCGTCCGCTTTTTTGCGCTCCAACAGGTCGAAATAGACCTTACCGCTACACAGAATCAGACGAGTCACTTTCTTCGGGTCGGAAGGCTCTTTCTCCGGAAGGACCGTCTTGAAAGTCCCCGATGTCAGATCATCCAGGTCCGAGGTGGCTTCCTTATGACGCAACAGGCTTTTAGGCGTAATCGCGACAAGAGGCTTACGCAGCGGCCGCTTGACCTGACGACGCAGCATATGGAACACCTGTGACGGCGTGGTTGGCACGCAAACCTGAATGTTATGTTCCGCGGACAATTGCAGGAAGCGCTCCAGCCTCGCGGAGCTGTGCTCCGGGCCCTGCCCCTCGTATCCATGGGGCAGCAACAGGGTAAGACCGCAGAGGCGGCCCCACTTGTGCTCACCACTGGTCAGGAACTGGTCAATAACCACTTGAGCGCCATTCGCGAAGTCGCCAAACTGGGCTTCCCAGACCACAAGACCGTTGGGCGCCGTGGTGGAATAACCATACTCGAACGCCATCACCGCCTCTTCCGAGAGCAGGGAGTCGTAGATTTCAAACTTCGGCTGGTTCTCGGAAATGTGCTCCAGGGCAATATGATGGGCGCCGTCTTTCTGGTTGTGCAGCACCGCATGGCGATGAGAGAAGGTGCCACGACCAACATCCTGGCCGGTAATCCGGATGGGGTGTCCTTCGTTCAGAAGCGTGGCGTAGGCCATTACTTCACCGTAGCCCCAGTTGATCGGCAGCGCGCCGGCGGTCATTTTTTCCCGGTCGCTGACAATCTTGGACACCTGACGCTGAACACTGAAGCCTTCCGGCACGTGAGTCAGTTTCTTGCCCAGCTTCTGGATTGTCTTAAGGGCAACACTGGATTTGCACTTTGCAGTCCACTCATGGCCCAGATACGGCGTCCAGTCGACATACAGATCCTTGTTAGGCTCCTTGACCAGGGACTTGACCACGTGGTCGCCCTTATCCAGCTCGTCCCGGTAGTCGAGCTCGATCTGCTTGGCTTCTTCTTCACCGATCACACCGTCTGCAACCAGCTTTTCCGCATAGAGGTTGCGGGTGGTTGTCAGCTTGCGGATCTTTTCATACATCACCGGCTGGGTTGCGGCCGGCTCATCCGCTTCGTTGTGTCCGCGACGGCGATAGCAAACCAGATCGATCACCACATCGTTCTTGAACTCGTGGCGGTAATCCATGGCCATCTGGGTCACGAACATGACCGCCTCGGGATCGTCCGCATTCACGTGCAGGATCGGGGCCTGGATCATCTTGGCCACATCGGTGCAGTATTCCGTGGAACGGGCGTCTTCCTGCTTGCTGGTGGTAAAACCGACCTGGTTGTTGATGACGATATGAATAGTACCGCCAACACCATAGCCCCGGGTCTGGGACATCTGGAAGGTTTCCATCACCACACCCTGCCCGGCGAACGCTGCGTCACCGTGCATAATAATGGGTACACACTGGGTGCCGTTCGGGTCTTTGCGCCGGGTCTGGCGGGCACGGACAGAGCCTTCAACCACCGGAGACACAATTTCCAGGTGCGACGGATTAAACGCCAGCGCAAGGTGGATTTCGCCGCCCTCGGTCATGACGTTGGAGGAGAAACCCTGATGGTATTTGACATCACCGGAACCGGAATCCGCGAGTTTCTTGCCTTCGAACTCATCAAACAGTTCTTTCGGGTTCTTGCCGAGCGTATTAACCAGAACGTTCAATCTGCCCCGGTGGGCCATACCCAACACAATTTCCTTGGCGCCGTAACTGCCGGCTCGCTGGATCAGCTCATCCAGACAAGGAATCAGGGTCTCGGCGCCTTCAAGGCCAAATCGTTTCACGCCTGGGTAGCGGGAACCCAGATATTTTTCAAGGCCTTCGGCTGCGGTCAACCGTTCCAGCAAATGCTTGCGGGTTCCGGACTCGTAGTTGGGGCGAGAACGAACCGGTTCCATGCGTTGCTGGAACCAGCGTTTGATACGAGTGTCCACAACGTGCATGTATTCTGCACCAATGCTTTCACAATACGTCTGCCGTAGGCCACCAACGATATCCCGAAGCTTCATCGTTTCGGAGCCGAAATTCAGTGAACCGGTCTGAAATTCCAGATCGTAGTCGGCTTCCGACAGCTCGTGAAAGGATGGATCAAGATCCTCAACCTGCGGGCGATTCCAGACGCCAAGTGGATCCAGCTTTGCTTCCTGGTGGCCACGAAAACGGAAGGCGTTGATTAACTGGAGAACACGGATCTGCTTTTTGTCTGCATCAACCGTAGCACTGGCAGGTACACCGCTGCTGGTGAGGAAGCGCTGATTGCGGGATATGTGTTCGAATTGCTGGCGGATGGACGAATGGTCTATATCGCGACCTTTGTAGCCATCCACGCTGGGAAGTTTATCGAAATAGCTGCGCCACTCTTCGGGAACGGCATTGGGGTCTGTCAGGTAGGTTTCGAAAAGCTGTTCAACATAGGCGAGATTCCCCCCTTGTAGGTGGGAAGTCTGCCACAACTGCTCCATTATGCTTTCGTGCATTTTGAATAGCTCACCTTGGGCTGGTGCGGGGAGCTGGCTATGGTCGGCCAGGGGTATGTCTGAGTCAATACGGGTTTTTACGGGATCGACTGTGGCCACCACACCCAACATGGATGTTTTCCGTTCCCCGGTGGTTATTATACTCAGCAAACCGTCAGGAGCCTTTCAAGCTCCCGTCACGGCCTGCGTAGTGTGCACCCTGCTAAGACTTTTGACTATAAGCCTTTGGTTGAAGGGCCCGCATCGTTGCGAGCCCTTCCGGGTGCGAGCCTTGTCAGCACAGTATAGCGTCTGTTTCAGATTCTGCTTATGTAGCCCGCTGTAGCAGAAGGTTCCGAATGTGACCAATCGCCCGTGTCGGGTTAAGGCCTTTTGGACAAACGCTGACACAGTTCATGATGCCCCGACAGCGGAATACGCTGAACGGATCATCCAGATTGGCAAGACGCTCCTCCTGTGCGGTATCCCGGCTGTCGGCCAGGAACCGGTAGGCTTGCAGCAATCCGGCCGGACCAACGAACTTGTCCGGATTCCACCAGAATGAGGGGCAGGCCGTGGAACAGCAGGCACAGAGAATACACTCGTACAGGCCGTCCAGCTTTTCCCGGTCTTCCGGTGACTGGTAACGCTCAATAGCAGGCGCCGGATTGTCGTTGACCAGATACGGCATAACCTTCTCGTACTGCTTGTAGAACAGGCTCATGTCTACAACCAGGTCACGAATCACGGGCAGGCCCGGCAGCGGACGAACAACCAGTTTGTTGTTCTTGAGCACTTCCGACAGCGGCGTGATACAGGCAAGACCGTTCTTGCCGTTCATGTTCATACCGTCCGATCCGCACACACCTTCACGGCAGGAGCGACGGTAGGCCATTGAGGGGTCTTGCTCCTTGACCAGGTTCAGAACATCCAGAACCATCAGGTCCTTTCCTTCCGGGACATCCAGCTCAACGTCCTGCATATAGGGCGCATTGTCGGTTTCCGGGTTGTAACGGTACAGGCTTACTAACATTGTTCAGTCTCCCTTAGTAAGTCCGGATCTTCGGCTGGAATGTATCCACCGTTTTCGGAGCGAAGTTTACATCACGCTTTCCAACACGCTTGTCCAGCGGGAAGTACAGCGAATGCTTCAGCCAGTTCTCATCATCGCGCTCGGTAAAGTCGTTACGGGCATGAGCACCACGGCTTTCCTTACGCTCATAGGCTGAAACAGCCGTTGCAAGGGCAACTTCATACAGGTTGTCGAGCTCAAGGGCTTCAATACGCGCTGTGTTGAACGCATTGCTGGTATCCGCGAGCTTGGTATTGCGCACACGCTTGCCAATCGCCTCCAGCTTTTCAAGACCTTCTTCCATGCTCTTGCCGTCACGGAACACACCGAAATAAAGCTGCATGCAGTTCTGTAGATCCTTGCGCACTTCGGCAACGCTCTCACCTTCCGATGCGCTGTTCAGACGGTCAAGGCGCGCCATGGCGTTCTTGATGTCTTCCTCACTGGCGCCGTCGACTTCAAAGCCGCCGCGAAGCTGCTCTTCAATGTGCAGACCAGCAGCACGACCAAACACCACCAGATCCAACAATGAGTTGCCACCCAGGCGATTCGCCCCATGCACGGAAACACAAGCGGCTTCACCGCAGGCAAACAACCCGGGAATCGGCGTATCGTTGCCATTTTCATCCTGAGTCAGGGCCTGACCGCCTACGTTGGTCGGAATCCCGCCCATCATGTAGTGACAGGTCGGCACAACCGGTACAGGCTCTTTAACCGGGTCCACATGCGCAAAGGTACGTGAAAGTTCACAGATACCCGGCAGACGCAGGTTCAGCGTTTCTTCCCCGAGGTGGTCCAGCTTCAACAGAACGTGATCCTTCTCCGGGCCACAGCCACGGCCTTCAAGGATCTCAATAACCATTGAGCGGGCAACAACGTCACGTCCAGCCAGATCCTTGGCGTTCGGTGCGTAACGCTCCATGAAGCGCTCACCCTCGGCATTGATCAGGTAACCGCCCTCACCCCGGCAACCTTCGGTCACCAGAGTCCCGGCACCGTGGATGCCCGTAGGATGGAACTGCCACATCTCCATATCCTGCATCGGGAAACCAGCACGGAGCGCCATGCCAATACCGTCGCCGGTGTTGATCAGGGCGTTGGTGGTGGAGGCGTAGATGCGCCCTGCGCCGCCGGTCGCCAGCACTGTCGCCTTGCACTTGATGTATGCCACTTCGCCGCTCTCGATTTCGATGGCGACAACACCGACCACTTCGTTTTTACTGTTCTTGACCAGATCAACGGCGTACCACTCGTTCAGGAAGGTGGTTCCGCCCTTGAGGTTCGCCTGATAGAGCGTGTGCAGGAGTGCGTGCCCGGTACGGTCTGCAGCGGCACAGGTACGCGCCGCCTGAGCGGGATTGTCCGGCCCTTTGGACTGACCACCAAACGGACGCTGGTAAATACGGCCCTGCTCGGTACGGGAGAACGGCAGCCCCATATGCTCGAGTTCGAAAACCGCCTGGGGACCCACGGAACACATATACTCTATCGCGTCCTGGTCACCGATGTAGTCGGACCCCTTGACGGTGTCATACATGTGCCAGCGCCAGTCATCATTGGGATCGGCGCTGGCGATCGCGCAGGTAATACCACCTTGGGCAGACACAGTGTGGGAACGGGTCGGAAATACCTTGGTGATACATGCGGTATTGACGCCAGATTCTGTCAGTTGCAGGGCGGCACGCATACCGGCACCGCCGCCACCGATAACAATCGCGTCATAAGACATGGTCTTGATGTTAGCCATTAATTAAAGCCCCCAAAGAATCTGAATGCCCCAGACCAAATACACGAACATGGCCAGGCCACACAGTGCCTGTACCAGGAAGCGCGGCAAGGTCGCCTTGATGTAATCCGTTGTCACTGTCCAGAGCCCCACCCAGGCGTGCGCGCCAATCGAGAGCAATGCAAGCAGGGTAAAGATACGGAACCAGGTCTGGTCGAAAAGCGCCGACCAGCTGTCGTAATTAACGTCAGTGGTCAGGATGAATCCGAAAAGAAAAACTGTATACAGAGCAAGTACGTAGGCGGTAACACGCTGGATCATCCAGTCGAAAACACCGCTGCGCCCGAGATTCGTTACGCTGTTCACCATACCCAGACTCCTGCCAGAAGGATGAGAATAACGGAGATCACGACTGTGGCTTTCGCCGCGAGCCGGCCACTTTCCAGCTCTTCGCCGATGCCCATGTCCATCAGCAGGTGCTTGATACCCGCAACCAGGTGGTACAGCAAGGCAGACAGAATGCCCCAGGTAATCAGCTTCGCAAGGAAGCTGTCCAGCAAGCCACTAACCCGACTGAAGCCCTCTTCCCCGGAAAGGGAAAGCTGAAGCCCGTACAACATGAAAGCAACACCCACAAAAATGATGATGCCACTGACGCGATGCAGTATGGACGTGATGGCTGGCAGCGGAAAATGAAACTTGCCGAGATCGAGATTTACTGGTCGTTTGCTATTCACAGCGCTCTCACACTCTCTCTTGGTTCCGCGGGACCGGAAAAACCGGATGCGGATGGTTGGTATGTAACGATCGGCATGCTGGACGGATCCGGCACACGATGTGTTCAGGAGGGAGAAAAACCGGCATGCGCTCTTCTAAGATCTGGCGCTGCGGCCTGTTATATCCCTCCTGAACACATCGTGTGCCGGATCCGTCCAGCATGCCGATCGTTAAGATCGGAAGAGCGTCGTGTAGGGAAAGAGTGTAGATCT
>OJIT01000104.1_pt1 | contig 11670 bp, 9 predicted proteins | sample 1595951 | NCBI WGS metagenome assembly OJIT01 (sample SAMN05416785, study PRJEB24817) | seawater metagenome | isolation source: Sea water | place: Canada:Atlantic | collected 2013-11 | reverse complement strand
GACCACCGAGATCTACACTCTTTCCCTACACGACGCTCTTCCGATCTGCCGCATCTCTTGGGGAGCTCAGATGACTAGAAAACGTGACCTACTGTATGTGTTTGCCGGAATGTCAGCTGCCGCCGCAGCGCAAGCCCAAGACACCGGAACCCACTCCATCAATATGACTGTCAACAGTGTCGACAGTCTGAGTGCCAGAGGAAATATTGACCTGTCAATCACGCCAAACCTTGGCGGTATCAGCAACACAGGAACAACGACAGACACCGGTACCGGAAACCTGACGTTTACGGTCGCCCGCACAACTGGGTGGCAAGTCAACGTTTCGTACAGCGGAGACACCCCGGGCGGAACCAAGCTTCAGATTGGTCAAGCGTTGACCGGCACGAACTGCAGCGTGGGCTCGGCCAACGTCAACAACGTCACCCTGTTCTCGAACGGAAGTAACCAGTCGAGCTCAAGCACCTTCCTGAGCAACACTGGCAGTGGTAGCGGTTCCGGCAACAATGCCCAGTGTAACAACACTGTGCAGTACACCTTCTCGCAGACCAACTCCAGCACGGTCGAAGTCGGTAACTTCAGCGGCACCGTCACGTTCACGCTGAACTAGCAAGCGGAGCCGGATGGCAGGGCCGTCCGGGAACCAATGGATCTGCACCTACAACACCTGTCGACGCGTCTACAAATGACGCGCAATCCCCGCGTCGTGGCGTCTATTCACGCCCGTTTGGAAACGCTCCTGAGCACGGAACCGGGCAATCCCTGGTTTCGTGCCGTGAGGGCGTCCGCGTTGGCGCGTATGGGTGAGCTCGACGCGGCACGAGCACTGATCATCGAGCTAGCGGGTGAGGCGGACCACCCGACCCCCGTCCTGTCGCAGCTTGCCATGCTGTGCACAGACATCGGCGAGTTTGAGCTGTCGGCAAGACTGTTCGAAGCCAGTCTTGCCGTATCCAAGGACCAGCCAGGCACCGTGTACAACTATGTGATTCAGGGCAAGGGTGCTCCAGCGGAGACACTCATTCCCCGGATTGAGGCATGGCTTCACCGCGGGGGACTGCGACGCAACGAGCGCGCGTCGCTGCTGTTCTCTCTTGCCCGACTCTACGACCGCAGCGAGCGCTACGATGACGCATTCACCACCCTGAACGAAGCGAACGCCACATTGGTCCGCAACTACCGGCACAACGCCGAGCAACAGCGGCTGGACAGAATTCGTAAGGTCGTCGACCAAGCGTTTGTGAAGCGCACTTCTGCGCACGGCGATGACAGCGCGCTACCCGTGTTCGTCTTCGGGATGCCCCGGTCCGGCACCTCCCTCACCGAGCAGATCCTAGCTTCTCACACAGATGTCGCCGGCGTGGGAGAGACGGGCCACGTCCCCAGAGCGATGGCTCAAGTCTCGAACCTACTCGACGGCACCCCAGTGCCCGAGTGTCTCCTAAGCGCGGACGACGAGTTCCTGGGTGACCTAGGCAATGCACTCGCCCGCTTCTTGGCGGAGTCTGCACCAGGTGCCAAGCGGGTCACCGACAAGTCCATCTCCACCTGGTACTACCTGGGCATCATGTACTGCATGATGCCGAAGGCCACCTACCTGCACTGTCTACGCAATCCCGTCGACAACGCTGTAAGCATCTACTTTCAGCGGTTCACAACCGGTCACGACTACGCCTACGACCTCCGCGACATCGCTCGTTGTTACGCCCTACACCGTGACATGGTGGACTTCTACAAGCCGCTCATGGGAGACCGTTTCCTTGAAGTGAAGTACCACGAGACCGTTGAAGACCACGTCGCTGCTGGCAAGCGACTCTTGAAAGCCTGCGACATGCCATGGGATGACGCCTGCGAGGCATTCTGGACCCGAGACAGCCCGGTGCTCACCGCGAGCAAGACCCAGGTCCGGCGCAAGCCGTATACCACCTCCATACAGCGATGGAAACGCTATGAGCGCCACCTGACCCCACTCTTGGATGAGCTGGACGCCCAGGGGGTGACATGGTGAGTCGGCTGTTCGTGTTGGTAATGGTACTCCTCACCTGCGGCCAACCGGCGGTAGCTGGAAAGGTGGTTGTCTCCAGCGGCTTGATGAATCAGCTGACGACGGCTCCCGGCGCTACGGGTCGAGTGACCATCGCGGTGAGCAATCAGTCCGAGACCACGCAGACCGTGCAGCTGACTATCGCGGATTTTCAGGCGGGTGCACACGGCGTGGAACACCAGGCACCGGGAAATGCCGAGCGCTCGGCAGCCGGCTGGATTCGACTTCCTAGCTCCACCTTCGAGATTCCAGCTCAGGGCACCACCGAGATCACGCTCGACGTCGACGTACCCGAAGACCTCGTCGCCGAAGGCAGCTACTGGGCGGCCATCTTGCTGCAAGAACCTCCGCCGCCGCGCCAAGCCGGCTCATCCATCCAGCAGGTGTGGCGCACATCCGTCAAGGTCGTGGTCCATGTTGGTGACCAGGGGACGTCACAGGTCACGATCAAGGGTGCCACACAGGTAGCCTCCAACCGCGGTCCCGTGTTGGTACTAGACGTTGGCAATGCGGGAACACGCGCCGACTCCGGCAATGCCACAGTGGAGTTCTTCGGCAGGGACGGCCTGCGAGCAGCCAGGGTTACGTCGGCCGACCGTATCGTCTACCCAGGCGTGGATACGCGATTTCGCATCCCACTTCGGCGCATTCCTCCAGCACCGTACACAGTTGCCGCCTACACCACCATGGAGCACGGTCCCTCGTCCGGCGCGCAGTTCAACGTGACCATCACACCTCCGCCGCCCCCCGCCGAGATCGAGAGTCCCCCTGAAGGCACCGAGATCGCAGCGTCCGTACAGACCGGCTCATCGTCACCCTCTGCCGGTGAAGGTGAAGCCGTGCCGGACACGGTGGGCGACAGCCTCACAGAGGCCCCGACTGAGACCGAATCACCGGCCACCGAAGCTGTCCCCCCAGCACCGCCAGATGCGGAGCTTGGGCAGCAAACAGAGCCTGTTGGGCCGGCGGGCGAGCCCGCTCCATGACCCGATTCGGAGCGCTGGTCCTCGCTGTCCTGGCGGGCAACCAGGCGTTCGGAGCCACGGTAGACGTCCAGGAGCAACCGTTCGTCGCGGAGCCCGGTGACATCATTACGATTCCCGTTGCCGTCGTCAATGACGACGACCGGCCGCGCACGCTGGACGTGACAGCTCAGCTACCCGAGGGCTGGCGCGTTGTCGCAGACCCGCCACCCGTGGAACTCAGCGCCCAGGAATCGGCGTTCCAGCTCTTCATCATTCAGTTGCCCGCTACAGCGCGCGCCGGGCGATATGACTTCACCGTCGAGGTGCCTGGCGACACCGCCACAGCGGACGTGACCGTAGACGTTGCCACGGTAGACGCGGTGACGAGCACGCTGACCTCGACCCATCCATTCACGTTGCGAACCGGCACTATTGAGTTCACTCATAGCGTTCGAAACGAAGGGAGTAGCACCATCACGGTCATCCCCTCGTACACATCACGCGTGGACTTGGACGTCGACGACACGCCGTTCTCTCTGCAGCCCGGTGAGACGCGAGACCTCTCGATTCTGGGCGACGCGCCAGGCCACAACACGAGCGACGTTCGCGTTCGAGCCGTCCTGAAGACTCCAGATGGCACCCTGCTCGACAGCATCGTAGGAACAACGGACATTGTCGATGAGGGTTCGATTCGCTTTGACGGACGAAACGGGATTCCGGCATCCGTGGGCCTCTGGGGCGTCTTCACTCGACAACAAGGCGAGACAGCGATTGGGCCACAGGTCGAGTTGGACCTGTCCGGAAAGCTCGATGCGTCTTCTGACGCGCGAGCTGACATCCGTATCCGAGCTCCTGGGCTCGGAAACGTAAGCGCCCGGTCTCGCGCCGCATACGACGTGCGAGTAAGCGCAGGCCCAGTGCTCCTCAATGCTGGCGACCGAGCGCCGCGGCTAAACCTGCTCCTCCGGCCGCGCATACGTTCACGTGGCGCCTCGCTGCGCTTGTCTCACAAAGGGGCGTACATTGAGCCCATGGTGTTTGGCCAAGCCGCCGTGGGCCAGGTTCCCCTGAGCTACGGCGGTACCGCCGGGTACTCACCCAACAAGAGTGTGGACATCGGCACCACAATCGGGTCGTTCGTCAATCGCGGAACTCGCACCACAGCCGTCACAACACACGCCATGTTTAACCAACCCGGGGGCGCTCCACTGAGCGGGCAGGTCGCACTCGGCTGGTCTCCTGGAGCCTTGGCCGCTGCAGCCCGGACCACGCTGAGCACGCGCGCAATCAACGTGACGGGTGCAGCCACGGTCGCGCAGAGAGCGTTTCCGGGAGCCGCCCAGATTCCGAACGTCGCGTCCCTGAACGCACGCCTTCGACTGTCAGAGGGCGCGCAAGCGCGACTGGGTCACAGTTTGGTCGCGCGGGCAATTCAGGGCGGGTGGTTCCACAGACCTCACGCTGGCCTGCAAGTTCGCCTCGCAGAGGCATCTCTCGTCGGGGCCGACTGGAGCGGTCGCTTCGCCACTCTCGCGAACGTTCGGAGTAGTCATCGCGCACAAGTGTTCTACGCCCTACGGACCCCTGATTTCTCGCTCCGCACCTCGGTTTTTGCACAGTTTCCAACAGACCAACTGCTTGCCAACGACAACCTGTTTATGCAAGGAGCTGGGCTCACTGCGTCCTGGCGACCGTCACGCACCAGCGTGATCGGTACACATGCGGCCGCGCAACTCTTCCCTCGGTCTCCCGCGGCCGACCGATTGGTGTGGGCAACCAACCTGACCTACCGACATCGACACCGTACTCTTAGCTTCGGGACGATGTACGGCATCACCGCCGGACGAAGCAAGACCCGGCACCGAGGCCGGTTAGATGCGGACTGGACCCTACCCATCGGACACCATCTGCTCGCCGATGTGACACTTCGGACCCTCGTCGACAACCGTCCTGCCGACATGTACGTAGGGCTTGGCTACCGAATACCACTGTCCGTACCTACAACTCGGGTCGCTCCGTACGCAGTTGTTGAAGGGTCCATTCGCGACACGGACGACCAGCCCATTCCCGGAGCGATGGTCGCGATTGGGGGACGAGCCGTTGTTACTACGGAGGATGGAACCTTCGCGATACCTGGCCTTCGCTCTGGGACGTACGATGTTGTTGTCGATGAGACTTCACTGCCCGAGCGCGCGGTGGTACTCGGCGGGTCACTCCGCAACCTCAATGTGCAGGTCGATCCCGACGAACACCGAACGGTGGTTCCGCTGGACTTGACGGTCGCCGGGGGCGCTCGACTGCGGGCGGAATGTGCGGTTTTCGGCATCCAAATGTCTGCCGATGGCCAGCAGGAAGCCGTACCCACAGGGCCGTGCCCCGGAACCATCAATGGCACCAACCGAGACACTGGAGCCACATTGCTCCTACTTGACGGACAGGTGGCCAACGGCGTTGCTCCTGGATCCTGGCGGTTCAGCTACACAGGAGAGGTCCAGGGCGACCGGAGTGTGCAGCCACCCTCCATTGAACTCGACCTGCAAGCCGGAGCCGATGAGACGCTGACCTTCGAGCTTCGCCCAACGATCGAACGCATTGAGTTCGTACCGCTAGAGGACCTCGTCGTCGAAGCACCGCCAGTAGACGCACGACTCGTCCGCATCAGCGCCCGGCCCACAAACGTCGTGTTGGGACGCCGGGACAGCACCCGCATCCGCGTACGCGGCCACACAGCAAGCGGACTCGTCACAGCAGACATCCCGGACCTGGCGTACACCAGCCAAGACCCAAGCATCGCTACGGTCGACGCCGACGGCGTCATCCGTGGGTTGAGGCAGGGACGCACAGCAGTATCCGTCACAGCCGCTGACGTGCCGTCGATCGAAGTTCCCGTCGACGTCTCTGAGATTCCCTTGGCCGGGTTGTTCATCAGCGACCAATCCCTCACCCTCGCGCTCGGTCAGTCCTTCCAGCTGACCAGCCGAGGTATCGACACGAACGGACAGCGAACCGACGTCACGGAACGCGCTCGCTGGGTCTCCAGTGATCCAGAGGTGGTGTCCGTCGATACAGGATTGGTGACGGGCGTAGCGCAAGGCACAGCCGAGGTGTTCGCGGAAGTCGACATTATCCGTACCTACCGCGTGCCAGTGACGGTCATCGACCCGAGCATCGCCGCTCTAGCCCTCGACATCCCCAGCACTCGGTTCGCGATTGGGGACCGGATTCCGGTCGCTGCACACACCCAGACACTGGATGGCACCAAGCGTGCCCTAAACGAGGGCGTGACCTTCGACTCCTCGAACCCGCAAGCCGCGCAAATCATCGATGGCGAGCTGCTGGCCCTGTCGGAGGGCACCGCGGAGATCACCGCCACATGGGGCGGCGAATCGACCAATCCGTTCCAGGTCCGCATTGAGGAAAACCCACCCTACAAACTTGTCATCCAGTCAGAACTTGTGACACTCCCACCCGGGGTCGCCATGAGTCCGCCTGTTGAGATCACGTGGCGAGACGGGGAGCGTTCATGGGCAGGGCGGCCGGAGCTCGTGAGTGACAATCCCGCAGTCGTTATGGCAATGCAGGGCATGCTCCTCGGCGTGGGACCGGGCCAGACAACCATCCGAGCTCGAGTGGGCGATGTGGAGAGCCCGCCGCTGACCGTCAGCGTCGTCGCGGCAGCCATCACGGGCCTAAGCGTACAGGCAACGAACGTTCGTGTACCCCTCGGCCAAGCGATTCCGGTCTCGGTGTTCGCCGCTCTCAACGATGGCACGGAGATTGACGTCACAACCTCCATCGAGTGGCAATCCGACAACACGGCAGTCCAAGTCAACGTAGACGGCACGCTGGAGGGCGCACACGTTGGGCAGGCCACACTGACCGGCACCTTCGGTGGGGCGAGTGTGGAGCTGTCTGCGACGGTCGCGGACTAGCTCGTCGCGGGTGCCACGGCCGGAAGCTGGTAGCGTAGTTTATTCGCAACGACCTGCCGGACTTCAGTGCGTAGCTCGATGTCGGTATCTACCCAGATTTCCCCGTCTGCCGCGCGCCATCGCTCGGAAAACGCTGCGTCACTGGCCAGGTAGGTCCCATTCTCTGAGTCGATATCCGGGTCGAACAATCGGTACTGGTGAAGGTTGTCGGTCGGGTCGTCTGACGTCGGCTTGTGCTCCAGCTCCGGGTAAGCATCCCGAAAGTGAAGCACAGCCGACCGCTCGAACAGGGCGAAGTGCATCGCCGTGCGCCGAGCCTCGACACACAGTCCCTTACGCAAGGAGCCGCCGCCAATCAGCTCAACAGGCCACCGCCCGGACGCTTGTGGTCCGATTGCCACCACAAGACCCTGCCGGTGCCCGAGCATCTGGACCACATTTTCAACCGAGAAGCCCACCCGCCCGTCGACCAACAACAGGTGGGTACAGTCCGAGTCCATAAACTGGTTCAGCAGATGGTTTTTGGTGCTGGTGAGGTCCGCATCGTCGATAGCGTAAGCCCAGACCACCTCGAAGTCGTCACGCGCCGACCGCTTCGCTAGACCGGCCACCCCCATCAGATGGTGAACGGAAACGCCCTGGTCCCGCATCATGCCACCGAGCATCAACTTGATATCCGCCATCGCAAAACTCCTTGTACGCGGCGCACACTAACGGATCTGCAGTCGTTGCTGCGCCCCAAACACCGCACCCGCTCGGTCCTCCGTCAGCAACACAGCCATGTACTCACCCTGCGGGAGTCGGTCGAGTTCGACGTGGTACCTCCAAGACGCGCCCGGCAACAGCGTGGCGGAAGGTCCGTCAAACTCTCCAATATTGACACCCGCGACGTCGAATAGTCGCACTCTCGGATGGAGCACCAACATCTGACGACCCGTGTTGCGAACGTCGGACGACATGGCATGGCGCCCATCGTGCAACGCCACAACGGTTCCCTCGAAGGTCACCTGTCCAACCACAGGTTGCCGGTTCGAGCGCACATGAACCACCACGCGCACCGCGATGCGCTGACGATGCTGCAGCTGAACAGCCGCATCCCCTGAGGTGACCCCCAGAGGTTGCGTTCGAGCATCCTCCACCATCACGACAGCCCAGTACGCCCCATCCATGACGTCAGGGGGAAGTTCAAGGCGGTAGTCGAGGTTGGTGCCGCTTTCTCCCACCACTATCGCCTCGTCCGCAGGGAGCCGCATCCAAGGAGCACTCGAGTACTCCAGACTCCCAGCGTCGACCACCACATGCTCTTGGGGAAGCTCGGTCGTGTAGTCCGTCACATACAGCCGAACGCCCTCACTGGTCGGTCCGTGGTTAAACACAGGGATAATCCCGTGGATGACCTGACCTGGCACCGCCTCATGCTCAATGACTCGCTCCCCGACCACGGAGACGGCACTCGCCTGTGCAAAGAACGCCACCAAGAGAGCGGAAAACGCTAGAAACCAGCGTGTCTGTCTCATCAAAAGACCGTGTAGGTGACGACAGCCAGAGTATCGTCGAAGCTACCCTCGGAGACGACCACGGCCTCGAACTGCACGTCCAACGACTCGTAGCAACGGCTCCGCTCAAGCTCTGCAAACGACTGAGCAGCAGCCCCAAGCACGACCTCCTGGGCGGTACCACACTGGGACTCGCCGGGACGCGCGAGAATGGACACCCCCTCGTAGTCTCCCTCCATCGCTACCGAGAGGCCCAACGCTGAAGAGTCTACTCCGCCAAACAGCGCGGTCGTTTGGCCTCGAAGGGCATCATCGGCGGTGCCAACCCCAAAGACTGGGGCTGCTAGTTCCTGCGTTCGAGGGGGATTCACCGTCATGTTAATTTGGTGAGTATTGCCGGCCCAAGCCGGGCTACAGATGCACATCGCGAGCACAATCGAGCGGACCATCAGTCCTCCATGACACAACTGTCGGCACATCCGTTGCCGTTGTTGATGCCAGACATGCCCGACAGTGGGCCGCCTGGCGTTGGGGGGGCGGACACCACCCGCGCATGGTCTGCGCGAGGGCAGCAAACGGCAGCGAGCGACCTGCTCAACGAACCCGGGCCCTACAACGGTACAACCGCTCCGCCAATGGGAGGCAGCGTGCGTGGCGACGGGGGCCATCCGCTACATTGGGTGGTTTGATTCCGGTGCGCTGGACTGCGCATTTTCGAGGTGAGAGGCATTCCCATACGCCCTGAGAGCACGTTTTCGGTGCGCTTGCTGCTGGGCCTTGTGCATGGCCCGGTCCGCGGTGGAAGCAACGCGCATATCGGCACCGGACATGGTGCTAACGGCGCTCGCGGCCGCTTTGATGGTTCGCATCTTGTCGGCCGTGGCCTCGGGGCTACCCGCACCGCTCAGATCGATAGAGACGCTGCCGCCAACCGCGTACTGGCGACCATCCGGCCCTACTTCGGTGGTGTACCGAGGTGTCCCGGCGTGCCCAGCGGCGGCGGCAACATGGGCCGCCTCATGGTTGCGAACCTCGGCGTCTCGGGCCTGAAGGTCGCGCACATACCATTCTTCGTCCGGGGACAACACCTCACCACTCTGCACAGCCATGGCCTCGTCCGCTTCGCGCTGCGCCTGGTCGGCCCGGTTCTGGGCGCGCGGCAGTCTGGCAGCGAGCTCACCTCGTTCGGCCTCACGCTCGCGGTCTGCTGCTTGAGCAGCCAACGCGTCTGCAGACAGAGAAACGGTCATTGCGGGCTCGGCCTGTCTGGACCCAGCCCTTTCACGACGTGCCGAATGCAGTCTTGACGCAGGGCGCTCGGTCTCCACCACGGAGGGTGCGCGAATGTCGGACACGGCGTTCATACGCCGGTCCTACGGATCATTCGCAGAGACGTTGACGACCCGCATCACAACATCCGTTCTCACACAGTCGCCCTCCAACGTCTGGCGGGCGGCCGGAGTGTCTACAGTCCGAGTGCGCCGGCTACGTCTGTCGCAATACTCTGGAGAGTTCCAGGCTGCAGCGGGCTCTTCAGTCCGACTTGTGCAACAAGCCCCTGGAATGCCTTGGTTCCACCCAGGGAACACAGCTCACGATACAACCGCATGGCCTCGGTTCGGTCCGCCTCAGCAAGCTGCCAGAACTGCAGTGCTACGGTCTCGGCTAGGCAGTAGTCAATGTAATAGAATGGCCGAAAGTAGACGTGACGCTGAGCTTGCCAGGCACGCCCCGTGTTGGCATTCGCAAGGTCGCCGTTGTGACGCCACGGCAGGTACTTCGCTTCTAGCGTCAGCCAGTGGGCGTTGCGTTGTTCTGCGGTCCACTCGGGATTTTCGTAAACCGCGTGCTGGAACTCGTCGATTGCACAGCCGTAGGGCAGAAACAGCAGTGCGCCTTCCAAATGTTGGGTGCGGTAGCGGTCGGCATCGTCCCCAAAGAACAGCTCCATGTGCGGGTAGCACAGGTGCTCCAAGCTCATCGAGTGCATCTCAGCGGACTCGGCGGTGGGACGAATGTCTTGGATGACCTCGTGATGCAGCGACTTCACCTTCTGAAAGGCATGCCCGCACTCGTGAGTGAAGACGTTGACGTCATCTTGGGTGCCGTTGAAGTTGGCGAAGATGAACGGCACTTTGTGGTCGTACAACGCCGTGCAATACCCGCCACCGGCCTTGCCTTCGCGGCTCTTGAGGTCGAGCAAACCTTGTGAGGTCATGGTCTCGAAGAAGGCGCTGAAGTCGTCCCCGAGCTTACTGAACATCTTCGATGCCTGGGCGAGCATCCAGTCATGGTCTCCTTTCGGACGCGGCACACCAGCGGGGTCCGCAATCGACTCATCCCACACCCGGTAGTCGGACCAAGCAATGCCTAGGGCCTTCGCCCGACGCTTGCGAATCGCCGTGCACAGCGGCACCACGTGGTCGAGAACCTGCTGGCGATACACCGCAGCGTCCTGTTCGGTGTAGTCGGTACGTCCCATCTGAGCGTAACCAATCGGCGTGTAGCTCGACTGCTCAAGCTTGAGGGCCATGGAGTGACGCAGCGAGGTGAGCTTGCTGAACAGTACGTCCATCTCCGGGGCTTTTGCGGCCAGAGCGGCGTCACGGAGCTCGGCGGCACGCTGACGGGTTGCGCGGTCCGGTCGCCCCATCACTTCGCGCATTTCTCCAAGGCTCTTGCTCTCGCCTTCCCAGTCCACGCGCACACTGGCCATCAGGCCCATGTACTCCATCACCAAGGCCGACTCAGTGGCTTGGTCCGCAGCAACCGCTTCGCTGAAAGACATGGCGTCTGCACGCCACCTAGCGATGGTGTGCTCACCCAAGCGTTCAGTCAGCACAGCCAGATGCGGGGACGCAAGCACCGCCCTACGCAGGTCGACCAAATGCACGTCAACCGCGGGCGACAGCTCGTCCATGAACGTGCGGTGGGCCTTGGCCGATGTGTCGGCTGTGTCCTGGGAAAAGCGGATGTAGGTCAGCGAGTCGAGCGTGGCGAGCTGACGGTCCATCGCATCGAGTTCACGCAGAACCGTCCACTGCTCATCGACCGAAGATGCCGCGCGGAAGCGCTCTAGCAGGGCCTGAGCATCTGCAATAGCAGTGTCGCGCTCGGGAAGGTCAACGGTCATGTCGCTTAGATGCATAGGTCACTCCAGGCCGACCGCTGTAACGGACATCCGCGGACTCGGAGAGCCGGACCTAGGGCGATGACCAGAATAAGCGGCGCCG